>RCUU01000312.1_pt1 | contig 28003 bp, 24 predicted proteins | sample 2166211 | NCBI WGS metagenome assembly RCUU01 (sample SAMN09932620, study PRJNA488358) | compost metagenome | feature: garden; material: soil; isolation source: compost soil in phenylacetic acid-enriched culture | place: Germany: Experimental Botanical Garden Goettingen | collected 2016-01-27
GAAAACGCTGCTTTTTGAGCATGGGATAACCTCCTGCGTTTTTCACTAGTCTATTCACGCAAAGAGTAAAACTTTCTATAAAAATAGCAAAAAAAGCTATTGCCGCAATCAGTCACAGGGACGACTTATAGCAATAGCCCTTCTTATCATTTTCATGCTTCCTTCTTAATTTGCTTACTCCGTAGCTGACCGCAGGCCGCATCGATATCTGTCCCATGCTCAAGACGAACGCTGACACTTACATTTTGCTTTTTCAATTCATCATAAAAATCAAGTATGGCTTGCTTATCGCTCCGTTGATACTGACTGTGCTCATCGACCGGGTTATAGGGAATGAGATTGACATTAACAAGTGAACGACGTTCTCCGATCAGTCCGGCAAGCTCCTCGGCATGCTCACGCTGGTCATTGATCTCTCTAAGTAAAATATATTCAAGCGTGACCCGCTGATTGGTTTTCTCCAAATAATAATCTATCGCAGGAAAAAGCTTCTCTAATGGGATGGCACGATTGATTTTCATAATGCTCGTTCTAATTTCATTGTTAGGTGCATGCAGTGAAATCGCCAGATTCACCCGCAGGTTCAGGTAGGCAAATTCTCTGATTTTGTCCGCCAGGCCGCTTGTGGATACGGTAATATGCCTTGGCCCGATGGCAAGTCCCTTATGATCGGTGACGATCTTCAAGAAATTAACCATATGCTCAAAGTTATCAAACGGCTCACCAATCCCCATCACTACAATATGACTCACTCGTTCGTCCTTGCCGGCTCCGTCTAAATGAAGCTGAACCTTCATAATTTGCTCTGCGACTTCACCGGCCGTCAAATCACGACTCTTCTTAAGGAGCCCGCTTGCGCAAAAGCTGCACCCAATGTTGCAGCCTACTTGAGTGGTGACACAGACGGACAGTCCGAACTTATGCTTCATCAATACAGTCTCGATCAGATTTCCATCCTCTAAACGGAACAGGAACTTGATCGTCCCATCCCGTGATTCCTGTCTTGTATGCTCGGTCAGCGTCATAATCGCAAATTGATTGCTCAGCAGCTCCAGACATTCCGGCGCAACATCCGTCATTTCCGAGAAGTCCGTTACCCTTTTGCGATATAACCAGTCCCATACCTGAAGAGCGCGAGATTTCTTAAAGCCCCGTTCTCCAAGCCAGGCAATCAGCTGATCCAGCGTCAAACCATATATAGATGCCTTATTCATGCGTTATCCTCTTTTCAAAATACCTTAAATAACAAATCCAAATCTGTTCTATTGTCGCAAATTTTATATATTAACACAAGAGGATGCTTACTGCTGAAATCTGGTTATCGGAATGGAAAACGCAACTAACGCTCCGCCTTCTTTACCTTGACTGGCATCAATTTCTCCCCCATGCTTGACCACAATCGATTTGGCGATGTATAGACCCAATCCTGCATACCCGTTTCTTCTGCCCCCGGACCCTTCCTGATAAAACGGCTGAAATACTTCCTTTTCCGTTCCCTTCGCAAATCCCGGACCGTTATCGCTAATCAATATGCGCAGCTCCGTCGAGGTGAGCGTCGCCTCAAGAGCAACCATTCCCTTACCGGACTCTGCAAATCTAATACTATTGGACAGTAAATTATCCAACACCTGTGACAGCCTGTTCGGATCAGCAGAAATGTCGCCCTTCTTCTCACGTAAATCCGTGCATCTCCCTGCGAATTGTATATGCTCCCTGCTGCACCAAAGCTCGTACTCTCTATTTTTTTCCTCAATAAAATCAACGGGATCAAATCTAACCAGGCTTAACTGAAACGATTCGTTCTCCAGGACTGCAGTTTGGTTTAAATCATGAACAAGTTTAACCGCTCGCTGCACATTCATCTTAATCGTCTTCAAATAGCTTTCAAAACGATCGATTCCTTTTTTACTGGCCGAATCCAACCCCTCAACATGTCCTTGAATAATCGTCAAAGGGGTTCTAATATCGTGCGCGAGTGCTGCAACCATTTCTCTCCGATCCTTCTGCAGCTTCCACTCCCGCTGAAGCGAATCCGATAGCTCCCTCCGCATCTGCTCAAACGCCTCGGTCAGCTGTGATATTTCCTTAATTCTTCCGCCAGGCTCTAATGTGAACTGCAAATCCTTTTGACCGATGTGGTGAGTGGCCTCCATTAATTGCTCTATAGGACCCTTCAATTCCCTATCCAGCCTGCGAACAAAAAGCACCGTAAACAGAACAATATAAACAAATGGCGTAATCAATAGAAGCGGAATGCCTACGGATACCAGCGTAGCGTCCGAAGCATGAATCGGAGTTAATTTCAGCTTGTAGTAGAGTAAGATCGTTCCCCGCAATTGATGACCTTCATCCATAATAGGAACGTATTTGACAAAATAGTTCGATTCCCCGACAACCTGGTTCAGACGAGTTATGAGGACATCGGCAGATATATCAGAGGTATCGCTATACGTACCGTATTGATGCTTTCCATATTGATCCACAACCTTATATTTGAAGCCTTCAGAGGGGATTATAGCCTCGACAGCTTCCCGTCCGCTTGGCTTCACGATTCGATCATGCTCCGTTACTAGCTGTGCCTCAATCTCCGGAATCATTCGTTCATAATAATTTTCTGCATTTACACGATTTTCGCCTATCCATAAAATGAGGGTCCATGTTAATAAGGTACAAATTAAACTAAGCATCAAAATCCAAATGATCATTCGATGCAGCCGCTTGCGAATCGAAATTGTCTTTAACTCCATTTGTAGCCCACACCCCATATTGTCTGAATAAATGATTGCTCTGCATCAACGGCCTGGAATTTGGCTCTGATTTTTTTGATATGCTCAGTAACCGTAGAATCATCACCATCCGCATCAAATCCCCACACACGTTCATAGATATGCTCTCTGGAAAATACCTGACCCGGGTGGAGCGCAAGCAGCCAGACAATTTGAAATTGTTTGCTGGTCAATTCCACTGGAATCCCTCTAATGGACACCATGCGGCCAGAATAATCAATCGTTAGCTCCCCGTATCTCAAAACGTTATTGGCCCTTCCCCCATTGTTCGCCTTGCGGCGTTCCCGGCGCATATGAGCATGCACACGCGCCTTGAGCTCATATAAGCTAAACGGCTTCACAAGATAATCGTCCCCGCCAACGACAAGACCTTTAATGCGATCCGCCTCATCCTGACAAGCACTTAGAAAAATAATCGGTCCCTGTACGATGGACCTGATTTGCTCGCACACTTCAAAGCCGTTCATGTCGTCCATCATCACATCCAACAACACCATCTCCGGCTTTTTCTTCGCCTGCTCGATAGCTGCTATTCCGCCGGAAGCGGTTAACACCTCATATCCTTCATCCTCAAGAGCATCCCTAATGAAAGATACAATATCTTCCTCATCGTCCACGATTAAAATCATAGATTTCGTCATTTCATTATCACCCTATTACTCTTGTTTACTGTTCATATCATCACTATAGGGTAATACAAAAAAATAACAAAACTATAAACTCCATGGTTATGATTTTTTTATAGAGCAAACGTATCCTTATATTCAAAAATAGAAAAGGAGCTTCATGGCTATGAAACGAATTGCCGTTATCGACGGTCTGCGCGGTATTGCGCTCCTCGGTATTTTACTCATTAATATCCGTTTTTTTAATCAATCCCTGCAATCGATTAGCTTAGGGGGATTACCTGTCGAGGGGACCCTGAACCATATTGTGGATTTATTTAATTCCTTGTTTATTGAGACAACCTCTATGCTGCTGTACTCTTTTCTTTTCGGTTACGGAGCTGTTCTGCTACTTAATAAAACAGTGGCGGCGGAGAGACGTTTTACTCCATTATTCTTAAAAAGACTGCTGGTGCTGCTGGTATTCGGAATCATTCACGGCACACTCATCTGGTATGGAGATATCCTGACCACTTATGCCGTAACAGGTCTTTTTTTACTGCTGTTTATTCGACGTCAACCCAAGACGATCCTCATTTGGGCCATTATTTGTACTCTGCTTGTTCCCATCCTTATACTGGCCTCCTTAAAAAGCGGCGGAGGACAAATAGACCTTACCTATTCAGGGTATGATGTCCCAAGTATCATTGTACAGTATCAAGAAAAGGACATGCTGATCTACGGGAATGGTACCTTCACGCAAATATTGAACCAAAGAATAAATGATTATATTGCCAGCTGCCTTAATATGCTGCTGTTTATCCCGCAGGTTCTAGGTACCTTTTTGCTGGGTGCTTATTTTGCTAAGAAGAATTTACTAAATGACATTAAGGAGAAAAAAAGCAAGCTCGTTCTATTGGGAATAGTCTGCGGAACGATCGGAATCGCATTGCAGATAGCAAAGCTATTTGACAGCACCTCGGATACCTGGGAAATTATCAGTATGTTTATTGCATCACCTCTCCTAATGCTGTTCTATGTAGCTCTGTTCTCGCTGGCATTCCTGAAATATGGTAAAGCATTAGCCGTCCTCTGCAACCCGGGGCGAATAGGCTTAAGCATGTATATCCTGCAATCTGTGATGTGCGGTCTCATATTCTACAGCAATGGATTGGGGTTGTTCGGCAAGATGGAGCTCTGGCAGACCGAGCTTGCTGCCATCTTGATTTTCGCTGTACAGATCGTCCTCAGCTCATTGTACTTGCGGCGCTTCAAAACTGGACCGATAGAATACGTATGGCGCTTGGGCTACAGAGGAAAATAGAATACCTCAAATCATGCTATAATTCCTTTGAAGCATTTTGTTTTTGGGAGGAGGTGCAGTTCTATGGCTACTTTTCAATATAATCCGTTTCGTTCTTCGGAGGTCGAGGCTCCAGAGCTTCAGCTTGTCTTTTGGGGAAAAGAGGACTGCGCTCCAGGACATACTGTCGGCCCCGGTGTTAGAGACCTATACAAAATCCACTTTATTCATAAGGGGAAAGGTGTTGTTCGGGCCGGCACGGACACCGTGGAGCTGGTAGCAGGTCAAGCCTTCCTGATCTGGCCTGATATTGTCTATTATTATAAAGCTGACGAGCATGAGCCCTGGACTTATTCGTGGATTGGGTTCGAGGGTAAAGGAGTACCTGACCTGCTCAGCCGCACCTTCCTGCATCCGGACAAGCCTGTTTTTGCCATGGATAATAAGGTGATGCCCACATTGTATGATCAATTGTTCGATGCTTCTTTATCAAGCGCAGCGCAGGATTTGCGGCTGAACAGCATTTTCTATGAATTTTTGGCTGCATGGGTAGAAACAACCGAAAACAAAGCCGCTCATCCAGGAATTTCCGGAAAAGGGGATCAATACGTGCACCAAACGCTTGAATTTCTGCACACCCACTATAGCGAGGATATCTCACTGTCCCATCATGCTGAAAGCCTGGGGATTGATCGCAAGCATTTAAGTACTCTTTTCAAAAAGGCTCTGGATCTGCCACCCCGGGAATATTTACTGCATTATCGAATGGATCGGGCATGTGAATTACTGGCAACAGGCAAATATACAGTGAGTGAGGTTGCGAGATCAGTTAGTTATCAGGACCCTCTGTTATTTTCACGGATGTTCAGAAAGATAAAAGGTGTGCCGCCAAGTAAATATCAGAAGTAGGCTAGTATCTTATAGAATCAGACATTAATCCATAAATTACAGTCCTTCTGTTATGGGTTATTCATAAATATATGTATACACTATACATATCATTGTAGAAGGAGAGATAAATGTGGTATTTATAGCAGACGACAAACGATACGAAATGATGACATATCGCAGATGTGGAAAAAGCGGGCTTAAGCTGCCTGCGATTTCTCTTGGACTCTGGCATAATTTTGGCGGGATAGATAAGTACGAGAACGGAAGAGCGATGGCAAGAAGAGCCTTTGATTTGGGTATTACACACTTTGATCTGGCGAACAACTATGGGCCGCCTGCCGGTTCCGCCGAGGAAACCTTCGGTAAAATTTTGAAGGATGATTTGCTGCCGTACCGCGACGAAATCATCATCTCTACCAAAGCAGGGTACTACATGTGGCTAGGCCCTTATGGAGAATGGGGCTCTAAAAAATATCTCGTCTCCAGTCTGGATCAAAGCTTGAAACGGATGGGACTCGAATATGTCGATATTTATTACCATCATCGGCCTGATCCGAATACTCCGCTTGAAGAAACGATGGGAGCACTTGATTTGCTTGTTCGTCAGGGCAAGGCTCTGTATGTGGGTATTTCAAATTACTCGCCTGAAGAGACGCTTGAAGCCTCCCGTATCCTAAAAGGTTTAGGGACACCTTGCCTTATTCACCAACCGCAATATTCGATGATGGCCCGTCAGCCGGAGCAGGGACTGCTTCAAGTATTAGAGGAGGAAGGAATCGGCTCGATTGTATTTTCACCTTTATATAAAGGCATTCTAACCGACCGCTACTTAAACGGAATTGCCCCTGATTCCAGAGCGGCAGGACCTAGTGCGTTCTTGAATCAAAGCGAAATTACAGAAGAGGTTATCGCAAAGGTGTCCAAGCTCAATGAACTCGCTGCAAAACGCGGGCAAAAGCTATCCCAAATGGCACTGGCCTGGACACTTCGCGGCGGTAAAGTTACGTCAGCCTTAATCGGCGCAAGTAAAGTCAGTCAGATTGAGGATGCTGCCGCAGCAGTTAACAATTTGACCTTTACAGACGAGGAGCTGGCGCAAATCGATCAGATTTTAGCTTAAGCTTTAATCGACCTTTATAACGGTTCGTTGTCTGAGAAAAGGTCCGGGTTCTGGCGCAGCATTCGGGAAAGGATGGTCGTCGTTTTCACGGTATCGCATACCCAAGTGTCGGCATCGCCAATTCGAGCTTTATAAATGGCTCCCTGCTGCTCCAGAATCTCTTCTACCTTCCAAAAATGCTCAGACCAAGGCAATCCGCAATGTCTTCGGGACGGAACAGGAATCTCTCTTCCGTCCGGAAGAACGGTGTACAGTTGCTCGTGCTCATCCGTCATTCTTCCCGGAATATCCACCCATTCTTCGATTCCATGTATGAATGTATTACGGCGCAAATCTACACCTACGAGTATTATAGTTGCCTCCCGATCCAGCAGCTTGCCCCATGGAGACTCCTGATGACACGGGGTATCCCATCGTTCTGCGCCTTCTGCAAACGAAGCCGCATCCTCGCCAAGCGCTGCAACCGAATGCGTTGGATGAAGAGACCGGATCACATTTCTCCGCTTCCGAAAAATTTCAGGCAGTATCCCTACGCAGGAAGGTGATGATTCCACTTCAAATCTCGGATTATCCACATTGATATAAGACCATGTATGTGTCGGCAAAACAAGCAATCCCTCTTGCATATATTCAGAGAGAGCATCCAGCACAGTATCCGCACCACCCTCTACTTCACCAATACTTTTCATAGACGAATGCATAAGCAGTGTTCCCTTACGGTCAATTCCCGCCTCCTCCAGATGACGAACCAAATCCAGCTTCGTATACACACCCGTTCCTCCTGTTTCTTGTTGTTATAGTAATCTGTATCGATATTGTTTCGGTTTACGTCCTGTCTTACGACTTCATCATAGCATACAGCATAGATTCATTGACCAATTAAGCCTTTCTGGTGCTGTTTGTTTAAGGAATTGATGCAAAAATGCATCCTTTATGCGGTAATCCGGCGTTTCTATATAAAATTAATGCAAATGTGCATCTTCTTATGGTGAATTATTTCATTTTAGCTGTAAAGGCAAGTAAAGCCTGCACTTTTGCATGCTTCTGTTCAAATAAGACAGTAGGCCTGCTAATTCCTGCACTTTTGCAGTTTTATCATATTAAAAACAATGGGGAGGGCCAGTTGCCGTAACCATCCTATTTTCTGCGTCTATTCCTAAGCCTGTATCTATACCTGTATCTATACCCGTTTCCATACCTCTATCTATACCTATTTCTATACCTGTTTCTATACCTCTATCTATGCCTATTTCTATACCTTCTTCTATACCTGTTTCTGCGTTCCTGCGCCTATTCCTATCCGTATGCTTTTTCAGCATCATATAAGGGTGGGAACATATACGAAAGGAAGTCGACATTCCCGCCTAAAAAAAGAAGGCTACCGCCCTTAGACGGTAACCTTCTTAACCACCTGACAATCAAATCAGACGTATGTGATAACTTATCAGTTCTTCCTAATCCCGGCTCCAAATTTTAGCCAGCAAACGGAGCATTTCGATATACAGCCACACCAGAGTAACCATCAACCCAAATGCACCGTACCACTCCATATATTTAGGGGCGCCTTGCTGTGCGCCGCTCTCAATAAAGTCGAAGTCCAAAACAAGATTAAGTGCAGCCACGATCACGATGACAACAGAGATTCCGATTCCAATAACACTATTGTCGTGAAGATAAGGTATATTGATCCCAAACAATCCAAGAATAAAGCTCAAGAGATATACGATAAATATCCCGCCGGTTGCAGCAAAGACACCCAGCTTAAAGTTCTCCGTCGCCTTGATCATTCTCGTCTTGTAGGCAAGCAGGAGCGCAAAAAATACGCCCATCGTCAGAAAAGCAGCCTGTAAAGTAATACCTTGGTAATAGGTCTCAAAGCGAGCAGATATCGCTCCAAGGAACATACCCTCAGCTATAGCATAAATGGGAACCAGATAAGGGGAGGCTGTAGGCTTGAAAGAAATAATCAAGGCCAGAACAAAGCCTGCAATGGCGCCTCCAATATAAAACTTCGTTACATCATGACCGTCAAAATACATGATCCAGGTACTAAAAGCACTTGCCAATAACACAGTAAGCGTAATAAACGCTTTGTTCACTGTACCATTGATAGTCATGGTGTCCTGGCCCGTATATTGCCCGGATGGTTCAAAGGTGTTGTCATTTAAAGTAGGATTTCCGCTCCGTCCGATCAAGGATAAATCACCTCATTAGTTATTTTGACTCAATGATATCACACTTTGAGGACTTATCCCATAATTTCCCTAGGATGCTATAACAAAAATATCGCGACCACAGTAGTAACCGCCAAGCCGAGCAGCACAGGCTTCAGGTTGCGTCGTGCCAGTTCAAACGGACTAACTCCGCAAATGGCTGCTGCTGGAATGAGGGCCCATGGAATCAATGTACCACCACCAACCCAAATTGCAGCAATTTGACCGAGTGCAGTCAAGGTTGCTGTCCCAGAATGTGTTGCTACAGCAAACAGTTTAGCAATCGATCCTGCAAGTGAAATGCCTGAGAATCCGGAGCCGTCAAGGCCTGTAATTGCCCCGGTTACGACCGAGGTAATCGCGCCTACCGCACTATTGAGCGGTACATTGTTAGCAAGTGCCACACCCAGATCGTTTACTATACCATGTGAACCCTCAGGCAGTACGGAGCCAAACAAATCAGTGAATGCCGTATCCCCCAAATAAAAGAAAGCTGCAATCGGAATCACGGGGCCAAAGACCTTGAAGCCAAAAACAAAGCCATCGATCAGATAAGACGTAACCTTCTCCAGTCCTTGCTCCCGATGAGCAAGCAGAGTGACTATGATCAAAATGATGACCGCCGTTCCTCCTACCAAGGCTGTCGCATCCCCACCCTGCAGTTGCAGCAGGAACATGGCCGCAACATCGCCGAGGAATAGCAATGGGATAGCGATGGCTAAGCATTTTTTGATACCCGGAGCAATCATGACACTACTATCGTCATCTGAAGAAAGAGCATTCCCCGCATGCTTTCCGACAACCAAGCCATCTCTCCATGCTCCATTCTTTATATCCCTTCTCATCATCCAAAAAGCCGCAACTGTAGTAACCAATCCCATGACGATCACAAGCGGTATGCTGGCCTCCATTACACTGCTCACTGGAATGCCTGCCGCATCTGCCGTAAGCTTCGGCGCACCCTGGATAATATAATCGCCAGACAGTGCGATCCCATGACCGAACAGGTTCATCGCCATAGCCGCACCTAAGGCTGGCAGCCCAACGCGAATGGCGACAGGCAGCAGGACGGCACCAATCAAGGCTACCGCAGGAGAAGGCCAAAAAAACCACGAAGTAACCATCATAATGATGCCGATTCCCCAAAAGGCAATCCCCGGAGTCCGAATGAACCGGGTAAGCGGAGACACCATCACTTCATTAATTCCCGTACGGATGAGCACCCGGCTCATCGCCACTATAATGGAAATAATCATGATCGTACCCATTAGCTCTTTCGTTGCATAGATGAAGGAATTGAACACTCCCGATACCGAGCCCTGAAGCGTCTCAGTGGCAATCCATCCGAGTACAAAAATGCCCGCAACGCAAATCATCGTAGTATCTCGCCGTTTTATAAGAAATCCTAAAATCAGCACAATAAAAACCAAATATACATAATGGAGCGCAGTCAGTTGAATACCCATCATATACCACACCCTTCTTCTCGCTTCAGCGTGGTATATGCTATGCAGGGGCCTGGGCATTTGTTCAATAGCCGAAAAATGCAAAACAGTATCGTTTAGAGAAAAAACTATGGAGATTTTGCAGGCAATATCATGTCTTCAAAAACATTTATCGATATTCCTGTTAGTACAAGTCCTTAAATTTAAAAAGGTCTTCCTGCGCCAATCCGGCACGGGAAGACCTTTTTTTGTCTATTCACTCACCTCTGCAGCTTCTTTACCTTTTCTGCCAAAGCGGATCTGCTTGTAAGATTCTTCAGCAATCTCTCTGAGTGTGGTTTGATGAATCAATTTGTATGTGCTGATCTTCAAATAATCCTCTTCATTAATCTTGCCCTGCTCGAGAATTTGATCCAGCATAGGAAGTCGAAAATCCTTGATCGGCAAATAAGATATGATGATATCTTCTTCATCGGTCTTGATATATATTTTGATTCCTAACAAACGGGGGAAAAAAAGTGATCTGTAATCCAGCTTAATTACCAGATTCTCCGGCTTGGCATTTTTAAGGGTTGGAATGTTGCTTGGCAGAGATACGAAGTAGACGATTTGCTCAAAAGAATAATCCAAATCTAGTATATTCAAGCCCAGTGATTTCGTTATTCTTTTAGCTACGGCTTTCATTTCGACCAGACAAAAATATCGGCTGCTTAATAGAATAAACCCGATAAATATCACGGAAGCAATAATTACGCTGAAGCCTGCCATGCTTATCCCCCTTTCTAGAATACCACCTTGTTCTTACCGGTCTCTTTGGCTTTATATAGAGCCTGGTCAGCAATATCAACGAGATCAAAGGCAACGGATGACTGCAGCCTTTCTGAGGACGCTACCCCGAGACTCACAGTCAAACGCCCTGTAGGCTGCTTTTCTCCACAAGGAAACGAAGTGTTCTCTACATTCATGCGAATGCGTTCGGCAACTTGAACAGCGGCCGCCTTGCTAGTGGAGGGCAGGAGAACAACAAATTCTTCCCCGCCAAAGCGAAAAGCCATATCCTGATCGTCAATAGAACACTTAATGACATCGGCAAGCTGAATTAGCACCTGATTTCCAAGCAAATGCCCATTGGTATCATTAAAATGCTTAAAAAAATCTATATCCAGCAAAATCACAGATAGCGGGGATTGCTTCCTATGGGGCCAGTATTGCTCCAATACGGTTTGAAACGCTCTTTGATTGAACAAGGCTGTTAAGCCGTCTTTCAATGCCATGTCCTCGATTTTACTATATAAACGTGTATGTTGAATGGCTATTGCCGCCTGGTTGGCCAGCGGAATCACGCTATCTATTGCGACTGCATTAATCGGCTTCTTATTAACCGGATTGTCCACGATCAAAATGCCAACCTTCGTTCCTTGACTAATAAGGGGAAAGACCGCCAGTTCACTCATACTGAATTGCTGGGCAAACAACTTAAGCGCCTTGTCATTTTCGTCTATTCCCTTGATATGTAATGGGCTTTCACTCTCCAGCGTTCTATATAAAAAATTGGGTTCATCCAACGAAATTCCAAGCTTCATAACCCGTTCATTGAGCAGCAGGTCAACCGATTTCTCGATTACCTTATTCTCGATCAGATCCATAAGGGTGTATTTGCTCTTAGTTATTCTATCCCAGGTCTTGTAGCCCTCCTCGGCAGTCATTGGACCGGTGCCCATGATACCGCTCAGCTTGGAGCCATTCTCATCAATCAGCATTATGATAGCCCTATTAAAACCAAGGCCGTAACCCGCCGTTACCGAGGTCAAAATCGTCTTAAGCAGCTTCTGCAAATCCAGCGTCTGCTGCATTGAGAAGCTTACTTCCTTAAAAACATTCAGCTGCTTGGAGTTTTCGGTAAGCTTATCAAGCCAATTATCGCTTTCCTTCTGTGTGTTATTTATTAGATTCGTCGACAGATAGACGAGCATACCCACAAGAACATAGCTGAACAATACCGTTAAATCGCTTTCATCAGTCTTTAAAAAGATAATCAGCCAAGAGATTACCGAGCTGACTAATCCTCCGAGAGCTTTAAAGCATAGGACTGATATCCCGATAAACAAAGCCAATATCCATTTTGTATTCAAGAAATCAAATAGTACCCCTTCAATCCCAACTAAAACCAAACTCGACACTACAAGCAAGTATTTATTGAACGAATCACTGCCTTTAAATCGAAGATAGTTGGTAATGATTACTAGAATGATAGAGTATATGACTAACTGAATATATTGTATAATCATCAGCAAACACTCCCAATCCCGTGATGACTAGATATAATGACCTAAACCTATTGTATCATCTTATTTTCTACCGATATACAGGAAATGCTGGCTTGTTCCAAACAGATATGGATCTTGGCTTAGCTTATATCCTATCTCCAGCCATTTTGCAATATCTTCCTCAGGCAATGACAAGATTTCTTTCTCTTTACAGCCCAGGATGTTCTCCATTCCCGCAAATACCATTTGTTTTAATCCAAAGCTGTTATCCTATGCCGATCTAATCGAGACCATTCATCATAATGATGATCATACCAATTTTCAATTTCGTTCATAAATGACTCCCTCTCTTAGTCTGTTTTCCATAGGCTTGTAATTGAGCAGTATTATAAGTTAATTTTTACCTTTCCGATATATCATTTTCTTCATCGAGATAAAAAAATGAGCGAAGGGCTCTGCCCTCGCTCACCAAATTTTTTTCAGCCTCTTATTAGCTGATTATTCGTTATACTTCCAGCATATGACCGCTATCATTCTCGGTACATACCTGGTTCCGGCCCATCGACTTTGCCTTATACAATTGATTATCCGCTGATTTTATCAGCTTTGTATATTCCTTATCCTCTTTAAGGTATGCTGTCGCAACTCCTACACTGACCGTCACAACGTCTGCAACCTTTGAATTTTCATGAGATATTCGAAGCTGCTTTACTAAAGCGCACACTTTATCAGCGGTTTCTGTAGCCCTATCAGCACTATATCCCGGCAGAACCACTGCAAATTCCTCCCCTCCATATCGGGCAATCAGGCCATCCGTTGGAGGAAAGCTTGATTTAATCGAATTCACGACCGCCTGCAGGCATCGATCCCCTTGAATGTGTCCGTATGTATCATTGTATCGCTTGAAATAGTCTATATCGATCAGCAGTAAGGAGATCGGCTTATGCTCTTCAATACTTTGTATCAGTTGATTTCCCAAATACTCATCAAAATGCCTGCGGTTAGCTGCACCAGTTAATCCATCTGCCATCGACCATTCCTGCAGCTGGCGGTTAAGCTCGATCAGTTGTTTACGTGATTCCTCGATAACAAGGGTGCGTTCATGAACCTTACGATCCAGTCCCTCATTTAATTCAGTAAGTTCTTTCGCTAATTGCTCCGTAGTATTAAATGCATATGACAATTTCTTAGAAAGAACGATAGAGAAGCAAATAATAAATATAACAATGCCTATCGAATAAACACTTCGTTCGGAATAGCGGAAAATATATTTTAACAAATCGAAAGCCACGACGGCCTCAAACACCATAAACCCGACAAGCGCATATACAGCACCATCTTCCCGTTGGAATGCCGCACGTACAAAAACAATGAGCGCGTAAAGTAAACCGATCAGCATAAAAATTTGGTAATAGATCAGAAAACGAACATACACATCTGCATGAAGAATTAATGTAACCAGTACATACAAGCCTGCAATAGCCAGGGCAGTTTTTGTGAATTTCTTTGAAGCTTGTTTTGGAAATAAATACAAAGTAAATAAGGCCAGAAAAACAAATTCCAAATATAAAGTGATGTATTCCAGCTTCATACCAAGCTCCCAAGGGAAGTTGGCAAAATATTTCGTAATTAGCACTTCGTCAATCAATATATTCCGTATGGCATCGTTTAGACAAAACAACCCAAAGTACAGCATGGAAAAATCCTTTTTACGAAACAGACCAATACCCAGGTGGTATACGCCGGATAATCCAAGTACGCCAATCAGAAGACTCCGTTCCGCCAAATGATGATCGTGATTCATCGACAAGGCTGGTGCTGAGCCGTATATGATCGGTTCCCACATCCCGCCCCTTAAGTCGTGATAATTTGAAATCTGCAGAACAAGCTGAACCCGATTTGTATTGGAGGAGAAGTAGACCATCTGCGTCATTTTTTGCGGAACACTGCTGCTTCGATCCGTCCCGACCACCCCACTAACTGCCTCGAGCTGCCCATTAATCCACAGCTTGTAATTCGAGTATATTTTAGGGATGGACAAAGCCTTCACTCTATTAGGCTCGGAGATCTGCAAATTCAACACAAAAGTCGCATATCCATCGCCAGGCAGCTTTGCACCACTCAACTCATAGTTCTCCCAATTGCTAGGCATATCAATATATCCTGATAATTCACCGCGTCCCGCTTCAATATCCATCGGTTCGAGCAGCTGACTCCAGTAAAAAGCCCACTCTCCGTTCAATTTTGCAGCCGCATGCTGGTCTTCCTGAATGTCACTCAAATCAATGACACCTGCAACGGCAGCAGGACAATAAGTTGAATTTGTGGTTCCGATCATACATCCCGTAAGCATAAAAAGGAGGAACACAATCAACAATTGATGTCTCATGCATAACCTCCTCCCGTCAAAACTGCTATTCCAGCAAGTCTATAATGTAAATCTAGTGTATCGGTTATTTAGATATGCACACAAACATTCGTTCTACTTATATATTTATCAATAAAAGGATTTACATGTACATAAAAGATTCTCTATAATACGATTTGATTAGATCTGAGGAGGAAAAAAATGGATACTCAGGTATACGGACTACAGCTTCAAGAGGATATGGCATCCTCCCCATTACTTGAACTTGTTACGACTCTCCCTGAGGAAAAGCAGCATCGAATTGGAAGATTCGTACATGTCGAGGATAAAGTAAGAGCATTAGGCGCAGACATATTATCCAGATTTTTAATATGCAGCACACTAGGTATTACAAATAGCGAAATTTCCCTGGTTCAAAATGACTATGGGAAGCCCCTCCTAAAGGATATCAACCACCTGCACTTCAACCATTCCCACTCAGGCTGTTGGGTTGTATCTGCCATTTCCGATCAGCTGATCGGTATCGACGTTGAGAGGATCCACGAACTGAATCTCGACATTGCCAAGCATTGCTTCTCGGCTCAGGAATTTCAGGATTTAGACAGTCTTCCTGATAATCAATCCAAGTTAGAATACTTCTACGATCTATGGACTCTGAAGGAAAGCTACATCAAAGCGGTAGGTATGGGCTTGTCCTTGCCTCTCTCATCCTTTACCATTCGAAAAAAAGGCCGCAGCATACAACTGACCACATCAAACACATTCAATCGCTGTAGTTTTAAACAATATACTGCTGATAGCAGCTATAAAATATCAATTTGCGCACAGCGCGAACAGATTCAAGATGAGCTTGTATTAATTAGCGAAGATGAGCTGTACTCTCACTTTATAAAATATCTTTAATTATATCACGAACAATGTAAGAATCATTAGTAAAAATCATCTGGAAAAAACAGCTGGAAACGTTCGGCTTTCCTACAAAAATTCTTCCTTTACCTGAAGCAAGCTTGCAAATGAAAAAGATTTGTTTTAATATAATTGATGTATCAATGATTGATGTATCAAACATCTTAATTTTGTGTACTTGAAGGGAGGAATGAGCCGATTTGTGCTCTTTAGAATCGACAATATTGTATAAGCTGCATTTTCTTAATAAAGAAATCAACTCGAAATTTTCCGAGTGCACTGGTATTAGCCCCTCGAGGCTGGAGCTGCTGCAAATGCTTTATCAGGGAGATGAGCTGAGTCAACAAGATCTTCAAAAAGAGCTGAATATTGATAATGCCGCAATAACACGTCATCTGCAGCAGCTTGAAGCTAAAGAAATGATCACCAGACGCAAGAAGGAAAGTGACAACAGAGTTACTCTGGTTAGACTTACCGAATATGGCCGTCAGAAAATTAATACCTTTGAGGAAGAAAAGAAACGATTTGTCAATACCATGCTCGAAGGTGTTCAGGTTGAAGAGCGTAAATTGCTGCTCGACCTGCTGAATCGGATGCAAAACAACATTCAATACATTCTTAAGTAACAAAAAGTAAATCATATAGATATAAGGAGTAGATGAAACTATGCATACAACAAACGATTTTCAAGAAATCATTACAGGACGCCGTTCTATTCGCAAATACGATGAATCCGTAAAAATCAGCAAAGAGGAAATGACAAAAATACTTACAGAAGCAACACTCGCCCCTTCTTCGGTGAATATGCAGCCATGGCGCTTTTTAGTTATTGACAGTGAGGAGGCAAAAGCAACGCTTGCCCCACTCGCACGCTTCAATCAGACACAGGTCACAACAGCTTCAGCGGTGATCGCCATTTTTGGCGACCTCAACAATTTCGAATACGGGGAAGAGATTTACAGTAAAGCCGTAGAATTGGGATACATGCCGCAAGAGGTCAAGGAAAGACAAATGAGTGCTCTTTCCGGGCATTTCTCAACACTAGACCCTCAGGTTAATAAAGACACGGTACTCATTGACGCTGGTCTGGTATCTATGCAGCTTATGCTGGCAGCACGCGCACACGGATATGACACCTGTCCTATGGGCGGCTATGAAAAGGATCAAATTGCTGAAACCTTTGGCCTGGATAAAGAACGTTATATCCCTGTTATGCTCATCTCCATCGGTAAAGCGGCTGACAGCGGCTATCAATCCGTTCGACTTCCGATTGACCAAATTACTCAATGGAAATAAGAAATTAATTTAAAACGGAGGATGAAAAAAATGATACTTATTCATGCCGGATTTGATGTAGACCCCACAAAAGAACAACATTTTCTGGAAGAAATCACTTCACTTATTCATGCCTCCAGACAAGAAACTGGGAACCTTTCGTACCAGCTATATAAAGATACGGAAAAGGAACATGCTTATACAATGGTTGAAGTATGGGAGGATTCGGCTGCAGTAGCCTCGCATAATTCAAGTGAGCATTTTACCTCTTTCTCTGCCAAGGCAAGTCTGTTTTTAACGGCACCGCTGGATCTTAAGGTTTATGATGGACAACGCTTAAAGTAGGGAACCGTTCGAAACGAGGAGAGGGCTATGGAAACATTGGCGATTATTTTCACTTTACTTGTTGCCATTGAGCACGTGTACATCATGCTATTGGAAATGGTATTCTCAACGGGTAAAGCAGCGCAAAGAACGTTTGGCTTGACTGAGGATTTCCTCAAAAACCCAAGAGTAAAGACACTGTTTGCCAACCAAGGGCTGTATAACGGTTTTTTGGCGGCAGGCTTATTGTGGGGAGCTTTATTTGCACCCGCGTCATACAACACGTCGATTCAGGTATTTTTCTTGGCATGTGTAATCATTGCGGCAATATTCGGAGCCATTACATCTAACAAAGGAATATTGTTAAAGCAGGGCCTACCCGCTATGATTGCCATCGTTTTCGTCCTGTTATCCATGTAATAGCGTAAATGGGCGGCCTGACACCGGCAAAATACCGGCAGCAGGTCGCCGCTTTATTTCATATTGTCTGCTAAAAGAGGATGATCCCGCACATGGTCAAGGATCACCCTTTTTTTATTATCCTTTAAGGTCTTTCACTCTATGCTTCAATACCACTTCCGCTCGAAACGGCGACAGGCTGCTTTTGGTTCAACTGGCTGTCCAATCTCTCCTGCAAGGCATCCCGATCTTCAATAATAGCATCAGGTATCGCATCCTCCAGATCATCTTCCATATATCGAAGCGGTTTAAAATTAAACCCGAGCGTCGCCCAGATCATAACGAGAATTCCTACGCATACAATCAACAGACCGATGCCACGCCCCGGACCAACCCCGATAATAGAACCAAAGATATCTGCTAGCACTCCGCCTTCATTCATCGCTTTACCGAACACGTTATCTGCCAATAATCCCGCGATCAAATAACCTAGCGGCATACTGGACATTGCAATCATCTGGTTCGTTGCCAATACCCGCCCTTGAAGCTCCAAGCCAACTTTAGACTGGATCAGGGACTGCCAGTGCGTGTTGACGAGGGTTACCGAGAACCATACGCCAAAAATACCTACAGCCGTTAGCCATACACTTGGCCTGAATCCGGATATGATCATGAAGAAGCCTTCCAATATGACGAAGCCTACCATTCCCGAGGCCATGCGTTTCGTACCGCCCCAAATACTCATCAGGAGACCGCCCGCCATCGCACCGATCGCTCCAAGAGTCGTTACGGTTGCCAAATCCTTCGGTGTCGCAAAGGACAACACCAACGGCTGAATAAGTACGGTGGATAGACCGAACAATACATTTCCGACAAAGAAAAATGCAATCATGTACAGCATCCCGGGCCTGCGTATAATGAATTTCCAGCCCATGAGCACTTCCTTGACGAAGGTCTCTTCCCTGCGATGGAACAGCATGTTCGGAAATCTCACTAACGCAAGCGTAACGATTGCAATAAGGAAGCTGGCAAAATCAAGAATAAAAATGTTCGTCATGCCGATCATGGAATACAAGGCTACCCCAAGAAGCGGGGATAACATCTCACTGGTCGATGTAGCGAGCTGCACAATTCCGTTGGCGTGTCCAAGATACTGCTTCGGAATAATTTGCGCAATTGCAGCGATAAAGGCTGGTCTATGAAAGGACCGCGCAATAGAGCCGACCGCAGATGTAACGTAAATATGCCACACCTCAAGAGTACCCGTAGCCATTAATATCGCAAGAGCGGCAATAGGCAGAGCCATCATAATATCGCTGAACAGCATGACCAGACGCCTATCATATCGGTCAACAATCGCACCGGCTATCGGGAGAACAAGGATGCCGGGAATTAATGACGCTGAGGAAATGACGGCAAAATCAGCGACTGAGCCCGTCTGGGCAAACACCCACACCCCAATGGCTATTCCCGTTAGCCCCGAGCCCAAAACAGACATTAATTGACCCAATATAACCGTAAAGAACATACTCAAATTAGGAACACCTGTTTTTTTCGGAGGTGCCTTTGATGTATTTCTCGCATTTTCGCTGATTGCTTCATTCCCAGGCTCAACTAAATCGCTAATCCACTGACTGAGCTGGTCCGCCTGATGCTTAATGAAGTAATGACCCGACTGAGGAATGACGACGAGATCAACTTGATCGCTAAAATAACCCCACTCTTTATACCGCTCCTCATAAAGCTCAGTAGCTCTATCCTTCTCGCCAATAATGCAGGTAACCGGACAATTCAGCTTCGGAAGCTCCTTGTTTGCATAAGCTGAAGTATAATAATCCTCACTCTCCCGCGCATCATGACGCAGACAGCGAATCATAAAGTCCCGTTCAGCCTGATCCTCCACTTCTGTAAATCCGCCGAGCGCCTTCAGGAAAGCATGGTATGATTTGTTCGACATACTGCGATCCGAAGGGAAAATCTTCGAATATAAATCGAAGAACCGGCCCGGAATTCGCGCAATCGGGAATGTTCCACCGAGGAAAACTCTTAATAGCGGATAGTTCTCCTCATTCAGCTGTCTTGCAATCTCCATCGTCAAAGCTCCGCCCACACAATGCCCATACAATGCTACCGGTCCTTTGACGGTTGCCTTAATTTCCTCGACGCACAGACGAGCCGTCTCTTCAATCGGCAAAAGCTCCTCTTCCTTACGGCTGTAGTCATGTCCGGGAAGATCCATCGCATACAGATCCATATGAGACGGCATTTCAGCCGCCAGCGGCTGGTACGTGATGGCACTTCCTCCTGCATAAGGTACACAGACAAGTGACACTTCTATTCCTTGAGCTGAAGAATGTCTGGTTAATTTATGGAGAAAATGGCGCTCTGATTGCTGGCCTTGATCAATGTATTGTGCCAGGGAGCGAATCGTCGGATTTTTGAAGAAATCCATAATACTGATCCAATCTCCAAGCCTTCGCACTACCTTAAGTGCTTTAAAGGATTCTCCACCCAGCTCGAAAAAGCTATCATCAATACCTATCGCTTCAGTGCCCAGAATGTCCTTCCATACTTCCCATATCTGCAGCTCTGTAGGTGTCTGCGGCTTGGCTGCATTCGGATCCGATACACTCACAGCCAGCTCCATGGACGCCAGCAGATTAACATCTACTTTACCGTTTGGATTTAATGGAAGAGACTCCATAGGAACGATATGAGAAGGTATCATGTATTCCGGCAGCTTCTCTTTCATCCGCTTTTTCAGCTCGACAAGGTGATCCCCTTCTATAGCCGTATCAAAGACGACATAAGCTGCTATTTTTTTATCGGAGCTGCTCGTTTCCTTCAGAAGTACAACAGCGTCTGTTACAAAAGAGAACGATGTAATAACGGACTCAATCTCTCCAAGCTCAATTCGGAAGCCCCGAATTTTAATCTGGCGATCCATCCGTCCCAAAATTTCCACAGCGCCATCCGGCATGTAACGAACGCGGTCGCCTGTTCTGTACAATCTTGCTTCAGGCTCCCCGGCTGCTGCAAATGGACTTGGCACAAAACGGGATATCGTCATCTCGTCATTACCGAAATATCCCCTCGCCACTCCTGCGCCGCCAATATACAATTCACCGGGTATACCGACAGGTACAGGATTCATGCGGGAATCGACCACGTACCGCTTCACATTGCCAAACGGGTATCCAATCGGCACGATATTGAAGCGCGGCCCCTCCAAGTCCTCTGGAAGCTTATAAGCAAAAGCAGACACCGTCGTTTCCGTTGGACCATAGTGGTTTTGGATATCAAGATCAGGACGAAGCTCCCTGATCTTCCGGACGGTCTCCCAGCTGAGCGCTTCACCAGCCAGAATCAGCACCTTATGCGGAATAACATGCTCCGGCTGCGCCGCTTCCATAAGAACCTCAAAATGACTTGGTACTACCTTCATGATATCAATCCGGTTTGCTTTGAAATATTCCGCGACCCCATCAGGATCACAGGATAAATCATAGGACAGCACATGGAGTGTTCCCCCTGTACAGAGTGCGCCGAAAACATTCGTGGTGCCCAGGTCAGCTGCTAATGTTGAGGCCATAGCGTAGCTTAGTGGTGCCTCGATGCTTAAATGTCCAATCAATCCTTGAATGTAATTGGCAAAATGTCTATGCTCAACAGATACTCCTTTAGGCACTCCTGTTGTGCCTGATGTGAATACCACATACATTAGATCATTCGGCGAGTTCTGGAATACCGGATTACTGTCATCAAGCATCTCCAGAGATGCTCTCAACTCTTTCTGGTCGAGCTCCAGCTTGATTACATTCTCAGGCTCAACATCACCTGACAGCTTTGCCTGAGTCAGAAGCACCTTCATCCCTGACTGCTTGATCATATATTCCAAGCGATCCTTCGGATATGAAGGGTCCAGAGGCACATAAGCCCCCCCTGATTTCAGGACAGCAAGCATCGCGATCACGAACTCGGCAGACCGCTCCAGGAAGATGCCCACTACTTGTCCCGGACCAATTCCACGGGAGCGCAGATCATGGGCTAGACGGTTCGCTTGTTTGTTCATTTCTTGATACGTATATGATGAAACATCCTCAAACACCAGGGCAGTTGCGTCCGGCTGCTTAGCCGCATAGGATTCAATTCGTTGGACAACGGCAAAACCACTATCATATTGAACATCGTTCTGATTCCAAGCAACCAGAAGCTGTTCCTTTTCCGGTTCTGTTAACAAATCGATATCAGCAATAAGGCGATCCGGCTTGGAGCAGGCTCTTTCCATCAGCGTACAATAGTGCTCCAACAATCTCTCGATCGTAGATTCATGGAATAAGTCTGTGCTGTACTCTGCCTGAACATTGTAGGCATTGGCCGAGAGAGTCAGATCAAATTTAGAGCTGTTCGTATTGGTCGAGCCGAAGAAATGCAGCGGGAATTCCTCTTCATCTCCCCAGCCCACATGCATGTTCTGTACCACAAACATGACCTGGAACAGGGGAGTATGGCTAAGATCGCGTTCCAGCGGCAGCAGCTTGATCAGCTGATCAAGCGGGAAGTCCTGATGCTCCTGTGCCTCCAGCGAAACTCTTTTAATCTGTCTGACAGTCTCCCTGAACGTGGAGCTTTCACCCAGTTGAATACGAATTGGCAGCGTATTGACGAAAAATCCGACATTGCTTTCAATTTCCTCACGACTTCGATTCGCTACCGGAGAGCCTATAATAATGTCGCTTTGCCCTGTATAACGATAGAGAAGAACAGCATAGGCAGCGAGAGACATCATGTAGAAGGTAACGTCTTCCTCCCTGCACCATGACTCCATACGCTGATAGAACCCCTCCGGAAGCGCCTTGATCACATTCGAGCCGTTCGAGGTTTTCACGGGCGGTCGCGGCTTGTCCGTCGGAAGCTCAAGCACCGGCAGCTCGTCCTGAAATTTGCTTAACCAATAGTTTTGGTGGTAATCGAGCACTTCACCCGACATGTACTCCCGCTGCCAGGAAGCAAAATCAGCGTATTGAACAGCCAGCGGCGGCAGCTCGACTTTTTGATCATGGCTTAAGGCCACATAGGCCTGCTGAATTTCTTTCATGATAACACCTAATGACCAACCGTCGCAGGCAATGTGATGAATGTTCAGCAGCATGTAATGCTCCACCGGATTCAGAGTGATCAAGTAGGCCTTTACCGGCCATTCACTCTCCAGCTTAAATGGAATGAGCGATTTTTCTTTGATCAGCTCATTTTTTCGCTCCGGCCGCTCCTCCTCAGGCAAATGCACCAGATCATAAAGCTCAAGCGGAATTGGATAGAACGGATGAACTACCTGAACCGTTTCCTCCTGCACCATTTTGTAGGTCGTACGCAGAATCTCATGACGTTCTATAAGTACATTAATGGCTTGCTGCATCAGATCCACATTAAGCTGAACAGGAATTTTGAACACACAAGCCACGTTATATGACGGACTGTCCGGCTCCCACTGATACATAAACCATTGGCGCTCCTGGGAAAAAGAAACCGGAAGCTCCTGCTCGCCTTCCTGCCGCGGCAAGGGGATGATGGACCTTTTCGTGTGCTGTTGGGAGTTTTTCTCCTTAATCTTGTTCAGAAGCTGCTGACGCTTTTCGGGAGGCAGCGAGTTTATTCGTTCTAGTAACTCACTCAATTCCTCACCTTCTTTCCTGTAGCGCGGCAAGCAGTTTCTCACGCTTGTCAGGAGGGAGCTTGCTCACCCGTTCCATGAAATCATGCTTAGCTAACCCTGATCCGCCCTGCTGCTCTAGAGCTGTCGAATCAATCACACGCTGGAAGTAAGTCTCAAACACCTTGATTCCAAGCCCAGAGTGAAATTGTGCTGACTTATCGTATGAAGCCTGTGACAGAGCATCGTAATGCTCCTGATCTGAAGTCAATCTGTTCAAGGCTTCTATCCACGGCTCTAAATTCTGCTCAGGAATGACAGCAACCGGAACCGTAGTAGCAAGCACATCCTCCTTGAGATATTCCCTGATCGGATTAACCGGCAAAATGTGATCAAGAAACAGCTTAGCCTCAGGCAGTCCGCCTACATTGCTTGCAACGACCGGAATACCGCGCAGCATCGCTTCAACTACGACCTGACCGAATGATTCACCCCAGAGGGAAGGCATAAGAAACACCTTGGTCTGCTTGTAAATATCATTAATATTCTCCGCCGGCTTTAGAATCGTTACATTCGGCAGCACCTGCATTTCTTCAATCTCTTCGGTTCTTGTAGCCCAAGTTGGAACTGCCGCAAATTGCAGGTGTGGCATCATCCGCGCAAGTCCGATAAAAATGGAAAAGCCCTTGATAGCTGAAGGATTAATTACAGTAATGTAGGGATTATCGAAATTCGCCAGGTGTGGAAACGGCCCCGGCCCATAAGAAGGGAAGTAGATGACCTCCGAATCGACGCCTGCATACTTCTCGAAATATTTTTTTACATAATCGCTAACTGAAATAATACCGTGTAATCTCTTATATAATTCAAGCTTAGGAAGATCCTCTTGAAAGCACTCTGGCCCGAATGGCAGAGTTGCTTGGCTGTGAGCCAAATAGACAGTTCTTGTACCGGTCTCCAGCACCGTCTCCAGAAGAAGATGCGTATTGTCCTCGGAAACGATCGTAACGTCAGGCTTAAAATCATCAATTACCTTTTTGATAAAAGGAAACACCTGAAACTTGCCTTTTACGGTATAGGCCAAAACGTCCTTTTTACGGATAACAAACAGCTCGTCCGGTATGCTCTCCACTACCTCAAAATCGTTGGACTGCTTCTTTGTTTCCAGGTATTCATCAAAGCCTGCAATACCTAGCGAGGGAGTTACAACCTGACACTCATGTCCAAGGCTCGCAAGCCCCTCCATCAAAATCCGGTTCGCTTTATGCGCTCCGCCCCAAGGGTACAAATATTCCATTGATTGGACCAGCAAAATTTTCACTAGGAACCCTCCCTTTATTATTCGTTCTCCAACTCAGCAAGCAGCAGCTCTAGCTCTGCAGAATCCATCTGATCTATCTGATATTGCTCTAATGTGACAGCTGTCTGCTCAATCGTGGGCTTGGAGCCGAAAATAACGTGCAGCGGAACCTCCATTCCAAGTACCCCTCGAATTCTCGTCACGATTTGGGTAGCCATCAGTGATTGTCCACCCAGCTCAAAGAAATTATCGTGAATTCCAACCTTATCCAGCTTCAGCACCTCGCACCAGATCGCTTCCAGCTCCTTCTCCAAATAGCTGTTCGGAGCGATATATTCACTCGCAATTTCCGGCCTTACGTCCTCCATAGGAGGCAGGTTGTTCCGATCAATTTTGCCGCTGGTCAAGGTCCGGAACTCGTCCACAAATTTGTAGCGGGTCGGAACCATGTATTGAGGGAATTGGGAAAGCAGATAATCTCGTATCTCACTAATGTTAAGCTTCGCAGTTGTGTCTACCTTAATATATGCACCAACCGTATTTGTCTCATAGTTATAGGTAATAACGGCCTCCTGAATAGACGGATGCTCACGAAGAGCATATTCCAGTTCGCCAAGCTCAATACGGATACCTGATACTTTCACTTGATGATCATCTCTGCCTACCCACTCTATGACATTTTCCGCCACTTGAACGCAAAGATCTCCGGTACGATACAAACGATCACTGAAGCCATCATTAAAAGGATTGCTCACAAAATGCTTGGCAGTCAGCTCTTCGGCATTCAAATATCCGCGAGCCACGCCAATACTTGAAATATAGAGCTCTCCAGTCTCTCCGTCAGACACCGGCTGTAAATGCTGGTTGAGAACATATACTGCCGTATTGCCGATTGAAGCGCCCAAGGAAATGACATCCTCGGAAGCATCACAGCGATGAATAGTGGCGCAGACTGTCGCTTCCGTCGGTCCGTACGCATTCAGGAAATTAAGCTTTGGCGCCCAATATTGGATTAGCTTCCTTGTGCAGGCCTCACCGGCCGTAACCAAAGTTTTGAGATTAGACAGCTCAACGTTAGGAAGACCGCTAAGCACAGAGGGAACCAGCGTCACTACCGATATATTTTTATTCTTTAATAGATTCAGCAGCTCTTCTCCAACGTAGATATTCTCTTCGGGAGGCAATACGAGCGTCGCACCTGCTACCAATGTCGTAAAGATTTCCGAAATAGAGGCGTCAAAGGAAATCGAGGCATATTGCAGAACCCGATCCTTTGGATTTAGTAGAAATTTGTCGATTTGCTCATGAACCAAGTTTGGAATGCCTTTGTGTTCGACCATGACCCCTTTTGGCTTTCCCGTAGACCCGGAAGTGTATATCATATAGGCCAGATCAGAAGGTGCATTGCTCCCGGACAGGTTGTCTGCCGGTTCAGCCTCGATGCTTATCCATTCCGTATCAAGCTTGATTATCGGGAGAGCAGAGGTTTTATTTCGCTGCGCGATCGTCGACACTCTCTCCGCATGCTTGGAATTTGTGAGGATCACTTTAAATTTAGCCTCATCCATCATGTAAGAGATTCGATCATCCGGAAATGCAGTCGAAATAGGAACGTAAGCAGCCCCCGACTTCAACACGGCTAATATAGAAACGATCATTTCCGGAGAACGATCCAGGAAAACGCCGACGAATGACTCCGGTACAGCACCATGCTGCTGTAAATAACGGGCTAACTGATTGGCCTTCCCATTAACTTCTCCATAAGTGAATGATGATTCCCCATACTCCATGCAAGGAGAATTCGGGCTGCGATCAACCTGCTCCTGAAACAATTCGTAGACCGTTCTAAACTTAGCGTTCATAACTTTCCCCCCAAGATTTTTTCTTACCTGTTATAAATACATATCCTCGCCCGCTAATGACAATAGTGCAAACGTTAGCGCAATAACCATATATTATCAGTCAAATTTAAAATTTAGTTAAAATCCTAGGGGGTTAGTTGAATTTATTCCAATTTTTTTTTTGCAGATATATCCTCCTACAGGACTACCTTCCCGTTAAATTTGTATCCGGAGCCTCTGACCGTATGAATATAAAGCGGATTATGTGGATTTTTTTCTATCTTTTGTCTCAAATTGTAAATATGAACCATCACTGTACGAAGATCACCCAGCTTATTTTCACTCCATATCAAATTGTAAAGGGTTTCAGTTTGAAACACTCGATTAGGGTTTTTGGCAAGAAGAGCCAGAAGTTGAAATTCTTTAGCGGAAAGGACTGCCTCCTGTCCATAAGCAGTAACAGTTCGAGTGTTCAGGTCTACCTCCAAACCGGGGAAAAGCAGCAAATTGCGACGATTCACTGCAAACGCCCCAGTGTACCTTCGAATATGCGCCTTGATTTGGGTAAACAGAAGTTCAATGTTAATTGGCGTGTTGATAAATCCGTCTCCACCAGCGTTAAGTCCTAAAATCTTCATTTTGTCATCATTGTAGTAATCCATGAACAAAATGGGCTTATCGCTGAATCGACGAATTTCTGCACACACATCAAATGAAGCCGCAGGTGGACGTGGCATATCCAATATGATGAGATCCGGCGAATGTGTGCGTACCAAAGCAACGGCAGTCTGGCTCCGTGCCGGGCAGCTATAAACAACCAATCCTTGATCCGATAGCAACTGAACTAGAAAAATGCGTAAACCATCATTATCGCTAACGATAATAACCTTCTCCCGCATAGACCATTGTCCCCCCTACTAGTTAATGCAAACGTTCTCACACCTATATATTTTACAAAATAAAAACGTTAGTCAATGTATTTACAAGAAAAATATTGAAAAATAGTTCTTTTGAACCAAAATAAGAAGCTACGCCCTGCAATCAATATTACATAAAATGCACAAAACAGGTTGGGAATCGGCTCGATTTTTGTTACAATAATTGAAAATCGCATGCGAAAAAGGGGATCAATATGGAATACATTAGCACTCGGGGGAAAGTAGGAGACATTGGCTTTGTGGACGCCGTTCTTATGGGACTGGCAGACGACGGAGGACTGCTCGTTCCAAAGCACATTCCACAAGTGTCGGCAGAAACGCTGTCATTGTGGCAGAAGCTCTCTTATTCAGAACTCGCACTTGAAGTGTTCT
>RCUU01000313.1_pt1 | contig 27974 bp, 26 predicted proteins | sample 2166211 | NCBI WGS metagenome assembly RCUU01 (sample SAMN09932620, study PRJNA488358) | compost metagenome | feature: garden; material: soil; isolation source: compost soil in phenylacetic acid-enriched culture | place: Germany: Experimental Botanical Garden Goettingen | collected 2016-01-27
GCAAATTAGTTACCCTTTTTCCACTTGGAATTGCCGAAGGATCCATAAGGGTTCTCCAGGCAACGCTAAACTGAAATCTAACCAGTCAAGGACAGCGCAGCCGTTTTGTTATGCTTGTTTAGGAAATTATGATTTTCTCTTATTGTAGTTAAGGTGTGAACTAAAGTTGGGGTAAGTAACGCTGTCGTAATCTTGCTCTCCTATTCCAAAGGGCTGCATAAGGCAAATTGAATCGTATATACTGGCGGTATGAGGTGATTCCGATGGAACAGGCGTTATTCGAGCGGATCTACGAATCCGTTGTGCGGCGCGAGCCGACCTATGATGGTGTGTATTATACAGCGGTGCTGACGACACATATTGTATGCCGCCCTTCCTGCCGGGCCAGAACGCCGAAGGCGGGCAATGTGGTTTTTTATGATTCATTGGAGCAGGCGGTTGCCGCCGGATTCCGGCCCTGCAAAAGATGCCGTCCGGAAGAAGGGGGTGTGCTGCGTCCGGACGCGGTGCTGGCGGCCGAGGCGGATAAGCTGATGGGGGCGAAGTTCGGGCAGAAGGTCACCCTGCAGATGCTTGCCGGGCTGCTGATGGTCAGCCCTTTCCATCTGCAGCGCACCTATAAGCGGGTCACTGGGCGGTCGCCCGCCGAGAGGCTGGATCAGCTGCGCGTGGAAAAAGCGTGCGCGCTGCTGGCGGATACAGAACTTGCAGTTGCTGAGGTGGGACAAGCGGTTAGCTTTCGCGGGCCGTCCCACTTTACCGCATGGTTCACGCGGAAGACCGGCCTGCCGCCGACAGAATACCGTGCGCAATTCAAAGGAGGGATTCATCATGAGTGAAATCACGATATATCATCATACCCTGAACCTGGGGAATAGAGACTGGACCCTGTGGGCCAGTGACAAGGGCTTAATCCGCCTGTCCTTTGGGCGGGAGCAGGAGCTTTCAGCAGCATGGCTGAAAACCTATGCTCCACGGCACCGTTATCTGGAAGATCCGGCGGTGTTCGCCCAGCTTGGAATTACCCGGGAAATGGAGAAGTATTTCGCCGGAGCTCCGGTTAGTTTCAAAGATATTCCTCTGGATATCTGGGGAACAACCTTCCAGCAGGAGGTCTGGAAGGGGCTGGCCACCATTGCGCACGGTGAAGTCATTACCTACCGGGAGCTTGCCGGGAGAATTGGCAGACCCCAAGCCATGCGTGCAGTAGGAACGGCCAATGGGCAAAATCCGCTGCCGGTCATTCTGCCCTGTCACCGGGTCATTGGCACGAACGGTACACTGACCGGATACCGGGGCGGGCTTAAGCTGAAGCAGGAGCTGCTTGCGCTGGAAGGCATTACGAATGTGGGGGCGGCGGGCCATGAACGATTTGCTTTTTGAGCTGCCGCTGCCGGAGTTCTTCGATTTCGGGGTCTGCCTGGAATACCTGAACCGTTCGCCGCTTGAATGCCTGTACCGGACGGATCAGGAGGGGGTAACCCGTTATTTCAATCTGGATAACCAGCCGCTGCTTATCCGGCTGACGGTCCCGGAGGGGAGCAAGCTGCGGGTAACCTTGCTGCACGGACCTATTCCCAGTCCTGAGGCGGCAGAGTGGCTGGCCCGTTACATCCGGGAATGGTTCGATCTGGACCGTGATCTGGCACCATTCTACCGGCTGGCGCAAACCGACCCGCTGCTGGGGCCGCTGGCTGAGCAGCATAGGGGACTGCGGATCGTCGGCATTCCCGATCTGTTCGAAGCGCTGTGCTGGGCCATTTTGGGCCAGCAGGTGAATCTGGCTTTTGCCTATAGGCTGAAACAGCAGCTGACCGCTGCCTACGGCGAATCGCTGGAATGGGAAGGGTATGTCTATTATGCATTCCCCGGCCCCGAAGTGTTCGCGGATGTGCAGCAGGAGGAGCTGTGCGCGCTTCAACTGACGCGCAGCAAAGCCCGGACAGTGCTGGACGTGGCTGCACTGATCGCCAGCGGCGGATTAAGCCGCGAAGCGCTGCTGGCGCTGGCGTCCCCGGACGCCGCCGAGCAGCGTCTGCTGCAGATTCGCGGTATCGGTCCATGGACCTCGCAGTATGTAAGGATGCGCTGTCTGGACGACACCACAGCCTTTCCGGTAGGAGACGTGGGGCTGCAGAATGCGGTCAAATTCCTGAGCGGCATGGACAGAAAGCCTACCCCGGCAGAGCTCTTGAAGCTGGCGGAGGCCTGGCGCGGCTGGGAGGCGTATGCCACGTTCTATTTGTGGCGGGCGCTGTATTGAGTTTAAACCAAATTTAAACAGCTTCTGCCCCAGCCTTTAAACTAAAGCCCCTACAATGAAGAAATGAAGAGAGGGTATGAGAGCCATCATCTTCATTCATCCATCATTGGTTAAAGGGGCCATGAATTCTATGAAAACGAAGAAAAAGTTCAAATTGTTGAGAATAATCAGGAACATAATGCTGTTTGTAGTCGCAATCCTGCTTATAGTCATGTCGGGTAACGGTGTAATGACGATGTATGAGCATAAGCAATATCCGGCATGGGGCCAGTATGTTGAAGTGAAGGGCAAAAAAATGCATGTGTACACGAAGGGGACGAAGGGTCACACAATTGTAATGTTACCCGGATTGGGGACAGCCGCGCCTGTGCTGGATTATGAACCTTTGCTTAACGAATTGGCCAAACAAAATAAAGTGGTAGTCGTAGAGCCCTTTGGGTATGGATGGAGTGATCTGACCAATGAAGAGCGAACTGTGGACAACATCGTCGGGGAACTTCGCAGCGCGTTACAGCAAGCGGACATCCCGGGCCCATACACGCTTTTGTCCCACTCTGCATCTGGTATCTACAGTGTGTATTATGCCAATAAATATCCCGATGAAATCCAAGCGGTTGCAGGGATTGATATCACTCTGCCTCAAGCTGTGGAGTACTTCAATGAATCTGTCCCTGAGATGCCTGCATATATGAGCCTGGTTGCACCAAGCGGTATAGCAAGAATTGCATCCTATATAGCTCCGTCAGATTTCCTGCCGATAGCGGATGAAGGCACGTATTCAGATGAGAATATAAAACTGACTAAAATGATTACAGCCTGGAAAGCGTACAATAAAAACATAGTAAATGAAGCCAGAGAAATGGGGCATAACATCAAAGCAACGAAAGAGATGACCTTTCCACCCAATTTGCCTGTGATGATTTTTACGACCAGGACGGATAGGGTAACTGAAGACGGCAGGTCCAATATCACCTTTTATGAAGAACAGCTCAAGAATGTACACACCCATCAACTCATCGCATTAAAAGGGCATCATTATCTGCATTGGACGCACTATAAGACAATAGCTGATGATGTGAATGCATTCTTATTACAGATTTCGCCGAATTCACGAGCAAGTCGCTGGACAAAGGACATGCTTGGGGTCTCAATGAAAAAAGTTGCCTCTATAATGTAGGGGTTCACTCTGCACTCGACAATTCGGCTAAAGAAATCCTGGCTACTACATCATAACCGCGTCCCTCTCCCTTAGGTTTCAAAATTACAGTACCCATGTAGGGGATCTCGCCCAAACCTAAGCCTTGGGGGAAACTATGGGCTATGATCACTTTATTGGTCCCGGTGGCTGGATGCTTCTCTAATACAGAAGTTAGCTCAGTTAAAGTACTTTTCCGCTCGTCTGAAGTTACATTACCACTTAAATTGTATATTTTGACCCAATAGTAATCGGTTTGAACATTTTCTTGTCCAAAAGCTAATATTCCCGTTTCCCTGGTTCGGCAAAACGGACTTGCCATAACCGGAGTTTGAATAGGGATATGCAGGCGCCTAAGAGACTCCCCGAACAGAACGGCTTGCCTTTGCCCCTCTTTGGAAAGGTTCCTTTGAGTTGTGCAATCTCCGAAGACGAGGTTCGGTTGATCCTCTCCTACCGTTGCTTCGCCGTGCCTGACGAACAGGATGTACCCGCCCTGACGAAGCGCAGTTAATAGCGACGGGTTCATTGGTCCGGCTTCCCCTGTATTTACGGCTGCGGCAACCATTTGTGCAGAAACCCAAACCATACAGAGCAGAGTAAGCATACATGCATAAACGAGCCTTTTCATCTTCAGAGCCCTCCCGCTTAGAATGAGTTACTGTGCCATAGTATACGTAGGAAGGCCCATGCTATTCAGGAAGCCGTCTAAGAAAATCACATTTCAACCAACGCCTCAACAAGCGGCTCTAAGTCAGACGGCTCGGCAGTTGTTTCGAATCTAGCCTTCACATGGCCGTTGCGATCGATTAGAAATTTGGAGAAATTCCACTTGATCCCGTCTCCAGCGTATAGTTCCGGGTGCTTTTCCTGCAGAAAATCCTGCATCGCTTGACCGTTGGGGGTGTGGGTGTCGAAGCCTTGAAAAGGTGCCTGCTGTGTCAGATATTGAAATAGAGGATGAGCTGAGGCTCCTCTTACCTCTATTTTTTCAAACAATGGAAATGTTGTCCCGAAGTTCTTCTCACAGAATGCCTGCACCTCCAAATTGCTTCCCGGCTCTTTTTCGTTGAATTGGTTGCAGGGAAAAGCGAGTATTTCGAACCCCTGTCCATTGTGCCTTTCGTAAAGCTTCTGAAGACCGGCGAATTGACGGGAATAGCTGCATTTGCTGGCGGTGTTGACCATAAGGAGAACCTTTCCGTGATAGGCTGATAATTGAATGGGTGTGCCGTTTATATTTCTCACTTCAAAATTATAAATTGACATTATATCCTCGCTTCCCGGGCTGTGTTCGTTTGTAAGTACATCATATAGCCAGAGAATCTATTGGTCTAATATATAAACGGAATAAAATCTATAGGAAAAAACAATATATGAGAAAAAAAGGCTTGAGTACTGGTGTCAGTATCAAGCCGTTCCCTATTTTGATGATTATTTACTGCCCCCGCTTCGTGAACACCTGGAAGGCCACACCGAACCTGTCGGTGACCATACCATAAGCAGGACTGAAGTAAGTGGGGCCGAGCGGAATATCAATTTGCCCGCCTTCTTTTAATGCGTGGTACAGTTGCTCTGCCTCTGCCGCGGTGTCTGCTGTAATGCAAATGTTGATGCCATTCCCCGGAAGCAGTGTCATTCCTTCCTCCAGATCGGCCACAAAAAAGTCCGTCTCTCCGACACGCAGCACCGAATGGGCAATGCGCGCCTTGGCCTTCTCAGACATCGGCGATTCAGGGTTTTGCGGCCCTTCCCCTGCCGTCTGCTTGAAGAGCAGCTTCGCTCCCAGCACCTCCTGATAAAATTCAATCGCCTGCTGTGCATTTCCGTCGAGCAGTATAAAAGGGTTCAGCTGTAATGTCATGTTCCAATCTCTCCCTGCTAATGAATTTCCCATCTGCAGATGGGCTATGAGTTCATTGTAGGGTATAATAGTGACAAGTATTGTCACAAATAAAAAATTAATGGAGTTATGCCATGTCTAAATCCAAACGCCTGCTGGATCTGATGATGACCGTCAACCGCAAGCGGAAGTTCACCGTCAAAGAGCTGGCAGAGGAGTTCGGTGTATCCTCGCGGACCATTCTTAGGGATTTGCAGGAGCTGGGTGAGCTAGGCGTGCCGCTCTATTCCGAGGTGGGACCGCACGGCGGCTATCAGGTGCTGAACGAGCGAATCCTCCCGCCGATTGCATTTACCGAGGAGGAGGCGGTGGCGATCTTTTTTGCCAGCCATGCCCTGCGCCACTACAGCTATCTGCCGTTCAAAGAAGAATCCTTGTCCGCCTTGCGTAAGTTCTATCATTATATGTCCGGGGATGTCCGTGACCGTATTGACGGGATGAAGAACCGGATTGATTTCGTGACTCCCGCCAGACAGGCGGAGTTTCCATATCTCGCTATTCTGCTGGAAGCCGCCACAGGGCAGACAGTACTGCAGATTGAGTATGAAACCAAGGGCAAACGAATAGAGCGGGCCATCCAGCCGATCGGCATTTATGCCAGCAATGGGCTGTGGTATTGTCCGGCCTATTGTTTCCTGCGGGGCGGCATCCGCGTGTTCCGCTGCGACCGGATGCATGCGGTGAAGGTTGACACCGCAGGTCTTGCGCCGCTGGATCTGCGGCATGTGCATCTGGGAAATAGGGAAGCTTACAGTCACTTCCAGCAGGGAGCTGAACAAGAAGGGCAGACGGAATCTGGGCCGGAAGCAGACGGGAGACAGGGGCGGGTGCCAGCCAATGATAAGGAACTGTCCCGGCTGCATATCGAGCTGACCCGGGAGGGGGTGCAGGCATGCGAGGCCGAGCTCTGGTCAGCGTCCTTGCTGCATATCCGCGAAGACGGCACCGGCTGGCTGGAAGGCGAGGTCCCGGGCAAGGACCTGCGATTCTTTGCCCGGTTCGTGATTGGCCTGTGCAACGAGGCTGAGGTACAGGAGCCGCCGGAGCTGGCCGGGAGGGTTAGGGAGCTGCTTGCTGAAATGCTGGCGAAATACAAGTAGAATGGTGCCGGGTACTTCCAACATTATTCTCTTTGTTCAGAATCTATAACTTCAATCACTTGAAGGTTAAAGATGAATAAGTTTGTATCTGAAAAATGATCTAAATTATACTCATTTACGCCTAATTATCCCACACCCCGGCCAGGAGCCGGACACCCTCCTCAATACTTGCCTCGGCAATGCCGCTGAAGCCCAGAATAAATTCCGGCTCGTCATTTTCAGGCCTGCTCCACCATGTATAGGACATCGGCGTAACACGGATACCTGCCGCTGCGGCCTTTTCTGCGAGTTGGCGGGCACTGCCGCTGCTGTGAAGGGTGAGCAGAATGTGGAACCCTGCCCCCTGGCCGCGTACCGATGCTTTTTCCCCGAAAGTACGCTGGATCGCGCTCAGAAGCAGATCATGCTTCCTCTGGTAGACCAGACGCATTCTCCGCAAATGCTTCGCAAAATACCCCCTCTCCATGAAATAATGCAGCGCAATCTGATTTAGCCGGGAAGCGGAATGCTCCAGGTATAGCTCGCTTTTCAGGCGGTGATAATTCGGCACAAGTGCCTTGGGCAGCACCATATAATGAATGCACAGCGCCGGGGCCAGCGATTGGGCAAAGCTGCACATATAGATCACAGGACTGTCTTCGTGCAATCCCTGCAGCGAGGGAATCGGCCGCCCATGATAGCGGAACTCACCGTCATAATCATCCTCTATAATATAGCCGCTGTTCACCCGGGACCACTCCAGCAGCGCTAGCCGCTTCGCAATTGGCATCACCATCCCCCGTGGGAACTGGTGGGAAGGCGAGATGTACACGCAATTTGCTCCGCTTGCGTATAGCTGCGCTACGTCAAGTCCGTCTTCCTGCAGTTGAAGGGGCAAAATCTGAAATCCATGCCGCTTGAATGCGGCCGGAAGCAGATGATATCCCGGATCTTCAATCGCAAGCTTCACCGCCTTCTCCTGAAGCAGGAGTGCCAGAAGCGAGCATAGCGTATACTGGTCGCCGCCGATCACAATCTGTTCCGCTGTGCAGCGCAGCCCGCGGAACTGCTGCAAATGGGCGGCAACGCTCTCCCGCAAGGCAGGTTCACCCTGCGGATCGCCATATTGCAGCAGGTCGGGATTGGCCAGCTGCTCCTGATAGAGGCTGCGCCATATTTTGTCCGGAAAGAGGGAGAAGTCATTTCGCGAAATATGGAAATCATACGGGTATGTCCGGGAATCACGCGGGGTAATGGACCGGACCGGCAGCGGTGAGAGCTCTAGCTCTGCTGCGGTTCCGCCCAACCCATGTACCTGCTGTACATCATATCCGCTGCGCGGCTTACTCACGATGAAGCCCTCGGACAGCAGCTGCTGGTAGGCCAGCTCTACCGGAGTGGTGCTAAGCTGCAGCTGGGCGGCCATGATGCGGATGGAGGGCAGGCGGGTGCCCATAGGCAGTGAGCCGCTGATGATCTCTTTTTTCAAATAGTCGTATAGCTGTATGTAGTAAGGCACTCCGCCAGTATCGCTCAGATTCGGGACAAGCAGCATAGGAACTCCTATCTGTCCTTTGAAAAAGGACGGTTTTGTCTATTTATAAGTATACAATTTTGCCATACCATAGAGCTATATTAATGACAGGGGATGAAGAGGATGAGCAGAAACTCCGGCATGTTATGGGGGGGAAAGGTGTATCTGCGCCCGCTGAACGGGGAAGACGCCGAGCTGTATTACCATATGTTCTACGATGCAGAGACCCGCAGGCTTACGGGAACACAGAAGCATATTACGAAGGAGCAGATCGCAGCATATATTGAGCGCAAAGCGGAAGATGACAGCGGGGTGCTGCTGCTGATCGCCTTGGTTGACACCGATGAGCCAATCGGCGATATCGCTATTCAGGATATGGACCGCAATAACCGTACGGCCAATCTGCGGATCGCTATCGGAGACGAAGCCCATCAGGGCAAAGGCTATGGCCGGGAAGCTCTGCTGCTGATGCTTGACTACGGCTTCGGAATTCTGAATCTGCACCGGATTGAACTCGAGGTTTACGCATATAATAAACGTGCAGCACATGTGTATGAGTCGATTGGTTTTGTCCGGGAGGGTGTGCGGCGCCAGACGCTTTTCTATAATCATGAGTACCATGATGTGGTAATGATGAGTATGCTGGAGAACGAGTACCGGGAGCGCTGCTTATCCACGAAGGTCAAATAAGGTCAAAAATTGAAAAACACTAAAATTTGGTTTAAAAAATGAGCTGAAATGCCGGATTTCCCCGGTTTTTCGGCTTATACAGGTTTTGTCTTCCCCCGGAAGGGGGGCTATAATGAAGCCATAGATCAAATAAAGTCAAAGTCAAATGAGAGGAGAATGTGTGATGTTTGATTTGGTTCCTTTTGGAAAACGCAGAGATGATGCTTTTGGTGTGCTGGCCAAGTCCCTGAACGATGTGTTCAATGATGATTTCTTTGCACCCATTAAAAGCTCCACAATGTCCTTCCGTACGGATATCCGTGAGAGCGATCAGGCGTATCTGATTGAGGCTGAACTGCCCGGCTTCAAAAAAGAAGAAATCGATATTGATTACGCCAGCCCTTATTTGACGATCAAGGCGGTTCGCAAGGAAGAAAACAGTGAAGAAAACAAAGATCATCAGGTGGTGCGCAGAGAACGCCGTTATGGAGAGTACGTACGCCGGTTCTATGTACAGGATGTTGCCGAGGATGAAATCCGCGCTTCGCTGAAGGACGGTCTGCTGACCTTGTCGGTACCGAAACAGCAAAAGTCGCTGGGCAAACGCATTGAGATCCAGGACAGCGGTTCTTCCGGAGAACAGCTTCAATAAAAGCTTCAATTGACAGAAAGCTGGCAGATGCAATTGCGATATGGCATGCCTCCGGGGGAAGCGGAGCGCGCTGCTGCATCGCTACAGTGTAGAAGGAAGCAGACGTTCAAGTCCGGCTGGATCGGCTGGTAAAAGGGTTCCCGGGCCGGCGGCCAGCGCCGTTCCCCCTAAGATCCCTGCAGGAACAGCGGATTCCCGGGCTTTTCATATAGCACCATCATACAGGCGCATTGTAGTGGGGATTCCGGCTATGGTGCGCCTTTTTACGGAATGAAAATTTTCTATATTGCGATTGATTCCACTTGATTCATCTTGATTGCGATTGATTCCCCTTGGCGTGATTCCCTTAGGATAATCTTGGTTTTTGAAGAATAGGCTGGGATGTGCAGACATATGGACATATGGACTGAATGGTAAGCAAACCAGGCTAGGGGAGAACACGGCAATAGAAACCTGCCCAAAACAGGGTAATAAATAACAAGGAGCAGTTGGACGGTACGGCCCAGCTTATGAAAGGAGGAGGTACGATTGGCGGCAAATTATTACGAAGCTTTGGGCGTAGGAGAAAAGGCCACAAAGCAGGAGATCAAAAAGGCCTACCAGAAGCTCGCCAAGAAGTGGCATCCCGATGTCAATAAGGCGCCGGAGGCAGAAGCTAAATTCAAGGAAGCGGCGGAGGCGTATGAGGTGCTGGGCAACGATGACAAAAGAAAAGCCTATGATGAGGAGCTCCGCTACGGGTTCGGCGGCTCAGCCAGCGGCGGGACGCGGCACGGGGGATCTTCTTCGTCGGCGTATGGGGATTCGCCTTTTGGCGCGGGATGGGGCGGAAGCAGCGAAAGCTACTCCTCCTTCGGCGGCAGTATTCCCGATGATGATTTGTTTGGAATGTTTTTTGGCAGCCGGGGGGCTGCGGACCGGGCGGGATTTGACTTCTTCTCGGGCGGTGGCAGCGCCGGCAGTCCCTTCGGTGAAGCACGCAGTACAATGCAGGCGCAGCTTGAAGTTTCTCTGGAGCAGGCATACAAAGGCGGGAACATCCGGGTGCAGGTGGGCGGCCGGGATGTGAACGTCAGCATTCCGGCGCGTTCCGCGGACGGAACGGTTATCCGGATTCCCGGCAGCAGCGGGAATGGAGTGGCGCAAGGCGGCGGTGATCTGCTGATCTCGCTGCATCTGTTGCCCCATGACATTTACGAGCCGGACGGCGGAGACCTGTACGGCTCTGTGGAGATTGCTCCATGGCAGGCCGTGCTCGGCGGCGAAGCCAAGGTTCCGCTGCCGGACGGCAGCAGTGTGAAGCTGAAAATCCCGGCCGGGATGGCGCGCGGTCAAACGCTGCGCCTTTCCGGCAAGGGGCTAAAGCGCCCGAATGGCGCGAACGGTGACATACTGTTCGCGGTAGAGATTGTGATTCCCGCCGGATTAACGGAGGCGGAGAAGAAGCTGTACCGCCAGCTGGCCGAAGCTGGCAGCTTCCAGGCCGGGCCCAAGCGGCAGGGCCCGGGTACTTCGCGGCGCAAAGCCGCGATGGGCTGAGCGCGGGCGCGCTGGCAATGGACGGGCGGGCGCGAGCCCGGCGGGGCTTGACGGAAACAACGGCATTTCTGTCGTTGTCGAGCGACCCGCGGCCGGAACTAAGGAAACAAGAGGTAAAAGTACCCTTGAGTTGGCCGCAGGCGGGCGATAGGAAGAAATGAGAGGTAAAAGTACCTTTGAATTCGCTAGGTCTTCGGCAGAAGTGTCCCAGCCGGGTTTGGTGGAAACAACGGCAGAAATACCGTTGTTAGGCGCGAGGTAGCCGGGTTTGGTGGAAACAACGGCAAAATGCCTTTGTTGGGCGCGTAGGCCGCCCCAAACGGTCCTGCCATCGACGCGGGCCACCGCCCAGGGCCCGGCAAGCAGGTAATCATAGAAAGGTGATGAAGGAAATGGACTTCAACAAATTAACACAAAAGCTGCAGGAGGCGGTTGCCGCAGCGCAGTCGCTGGCAGCGGCTGCCGGGCATCAGGAGATTGATAATCTCCATCTGCTCAAGGCGCTGCTCCAGCAGCATGAAGGTCTTCTGCCGCGTCTGCTGCAGAAGATGAATATACCCGTACCCGAGCTGCTGCAGGGTACGGAGGCACTGCTGCAGCGGAAACCTAGCGTCAGCGGCTCCGGGGCCGGGACGATGCGGCGGTATGCGTCGCCGTCGTTAATCGCTGTGCTGGAGCAGGCGGAGAAGGAAGCCGCGCAGATGCAGGATGAATTTGTGGCGGTGGAGCATGCCGTACTTGCGATGGTATCGGATTCGAGCAGCGGGAACCGGGAGCTGCGCGGGCTGTTTACCAGCCGCGGCGTGACTCGCGACAAGCTGCTGGAGGTGCTTGCTGAAATCCGGGGGCATCAGCGTGTGACCAGCCGTGAGCCGGAAGCAACCTATGAGGTGCTGGAGAAATACGGCCGCGATCTGGTGGCCGAGGTGCGGGCGGGCAAGATTGATCCCGTCATCGGCCGCGACGGAGAGATCCGCCGGGTGATCCGCATCCTCTCCCGCAAAACAAAGAACAACCCGGTGCTGATCGGGGAACCCGGGGTAGGGAAGACGGCAATTGTCGAAGGGCTGGCCCACCGGATTGTCCGCAAGGATGTTCCGGAGGGGCTGAAGGATAAGACGATCTTTTCGCTGGATATGAGCGCGCTGATTGCCGGGGCCAAGTACCGGGGTGAATTTGAGGAGCGGCTGCAGGCGGTGCTGAAGGAAATCCGTGAGAGCGACGGACGGATCATTCTTTTCATCGATGAGCTGCATACAATTGTCGGTGCAGGCAAAACGGAGGGTGCGATGGACGCCGGCAACATGCTGAAGCCCATGCTGGCGCGCGGCGAGCTGCACTGTATCGGGGCGACGACACTCGATGAATACCGCAAATATATTGAGAAGGACCCGGCGCTGGAACGCCGCTTCCAGCAGGTGCTGGTCAGCGAGCCGGATGTGGAGGATACCATCTCAATTCTGCGCGGGCTGAAGGAGCGCTTCGAAGTCCATCACGGGGTAAAAATCCATGACAGCGCGCTCGTGGCCGCCGGTGTATTGTCGAACCGGTATATTACGGACCGTTTTTTACCGGACAAGGCCATTGACCTGGTTGATGAAGCGTGCGCAATGATCCGTACGGAGATTGATTCCATGCCGGGCGAGATGGATGAAGTGACCCGCCGCCTGATGCAGATGGAGATCGAAGAAGCTGCGCTCAAAAAAGAAACCGACGACGCCAGCAAGCGCCGCCTGGAAACCCTGCAGCGTGAGCTGGCCGATCTCAAGGAGAAGCATCTGGGCATGACCGCACGCTGGGAGAAGGAAAAATCGGCCATTCAGGGCCTGCGTGAGTTGAAAAAGAAGCTGGAGCAAGCCCGCAAGGACCTGGTGGATGCACAGGAGGTCTACGATCTGAACAAGTCCGCGGAACTGAGTTACGGTATTATCCCCGACCTGGAGCGGCAGCTCAAGGCAGCGGAGGAGGCGGCGTCGCAGGATCAGGAGAGCCGTCTGCTGCGCGAAGCGGTGACCGAAGAGGAAATCGCTGATATAGTCTCACGGTGGACTGGCGTTCCTGTGAGCAGACTCGTCGAAGGCGAGCGGGATAAACTGCTGCGGCTGGAGGAAACGCTCCATGAGCGGGTAGTCGGGCAAGATGAGGCTGTCGGGCTGGTTGCAGATGCCGTGCTCCGGGCAAGAGCCGGAATCAAGGATCCGAACCGGCCGATTGGTTCATTCTTGTTCCTCGGGCCGACTGGCGTCGGGAAGACGGAGCTGGCGAAGGCGCTGGCCGTATCGCTCTTTGACCGCGAAGACGGCATGATCCGCATTGATATGTCGGAGTATATGGAGAAGCACAGTGTTTCCCGCCTCGTCGGTGCGCCTCCGGGTTATGTAGGGTATGAGGAAGGCGGCCAGCTCACGGAAGCGGTCCGCCGTCAGCCGTATACCGTGGTGCTGCTGGACGAGGTGGAAAAAGCCCATCCGGATGTGTTCAACATCCTGCTGCAGCTGCTGGATGACGGGCGGCTAACCGATTCACAGGGCCGGATGGTGGATTTCAAGAATACGATTGTTATTATGACCTCCAATATCGGCTCGCCGCATCTTATTCAGGGTACCGATGACAACGGGGAGCTTACGGATGCGGTTAAGGACCGGGTCATGAAAGAGCTGAGCGGTCATTTCCGGCCGGAGTTTCTGAACCGTGTGGACGACATTGTCATGTTCAAGCCGCTGGCCCTGGATGAGATCGAACAGATCGTCGTCAAGCTGGTGGATGGATTGCGTCTGCGTCTGGCCGAGCGCGGTGTTGGCCTTGCGCTTAGTGAATCGGCGGTGCGGTTTATTGCCAGGGAAGGCTTCGATCCGGTATACGGCGCAAGACCGCTCAAACGGTTCATCCAGCGCAGTCTGGAGACCCGCGTGGCCCGTGCGCTGATCGCCGGTGAGGCGGAGGAAGGTTCGGTTATTGAGGTTCAAGAAGCAGGAGGCGAGCTGTCCGTGTCGATCACCCGCCCGGAATCGGCGGAGGCGCTGAACTCTATCTAATTGAAGGGGCTGTGAGCCGAATTCTGAATTGGTAAAGGCCGATAGATGAGTTGAAGTGGAAATTGAGGCAGTAAGAACATTCCAGGCATTCCAGCCAGTAAACGGATGTCGTGTAGAAGAAAAGTAAAATTGAAGGCATCGGACAAAAAAGGTTATAGTATAGTCATGTTATACGAGGAGTGCGTTTATGCTCATCAACCTCCGTTAGCATTCGGTAAAATCACAATAAAAAGAGAGTGCATGCCGAATATATTGTAGGCTGCAGGCAGGACCAGGTTTGGCGGTTGCGGGAGACAGGAACGGAGGTTCTTATCTTATGTGCGAGGAGAAAGATATACCCTTTGTATCAAAAGACAACCCGCTGGTTGTTTCCGTTGTTAAAGCGATTCGTACCGGCGATGTCCCATCGCTAAGGCGGCTGCTTGCCGAGAATCCTGGGCTGGTTACGTCAAGAATTGTCGGAATAGACGACGAGTACAACAGCAGGGGGGAGTCGCGTACTCTGTTGCATGTTGTCACCGACTGGCCCGGCCATTTCCCTAACAATGTTGCGATTGTTGCCGCGCTGATAGAGGCCGGTGCCGAGGTGAACGCCCGATTTACCGGACCGCACAGCGAGACGCCTCTTCATTGGGCTGCGAGCTGCGATGATATCGAAGTGCTTGACATGCTTCTCGATTCCGGTGCTGACATCGAGGCTCCCGGCGCTGTCATCGCCGGTGGAACGCCACTGGATGACGCAGTGGCGTTCGCACAATGGCGGGCGGCGCACAGGTTGGTTGAGCGCGGGGCCAAGTTCGCTCTTTGGCATGCAGCCGCACTGGGTCTGCTTGACGCCATGGAGGCACACTTCGCCGGAGAAACGCTTTCACAGCGATACCCTTGGGGAGAGGGACATCCTTCACCTCCCGACGAAGTGACCGTGGCTTTCTGGTGTGCTTGCCACGGCGGGCAGCGGCTCGCTGCCGAATACCTGCTTGATCGAAAGGCTGATCTGAACTGGATCGCGGTGTGGGATGGCCTCACCCCACTGGACGCTGCTAAGCGCAGTAATGCTGCTGATTTGGTACAGTGGTTGCGCGGTATGGGCGCCAAATCCGCAAAAGAGCTAGGCTGATCAGTTGTTCTTTGAAGACCTAACGGAACAAGGTCGATGGATTCGACATTTAGTATAGAAAGGCCATCCCGCAAAGGATGGCCTTTTTAGCTTTTCCCGTTGGCTGGTGGAGACGGCGGACCAGTTTCCGCCCAGTGTAGCTTGTGTTATAAGCTGCCCTACATCAACTGCCCTCTAATTTTCAAATGGCGGTACAACCAATACGCCGAAACCGAGCACAGCAGCGCGCACAGTCCGATGAAGCTGTAGCCGGCCTGCAGCCCGCGCAGCAGCCCGATGCCTTCCTCCTGCCCTGAGGAGAACAGCTGCTTGATCCATTCGGTGATCGCACCGATGAAGTAGTTGCCCAGCACGCTGGCTACACCGATGAGGGTAACAACAAAGGTGATTGCCGTATCGCTCCCATTGCGGTAGCGGTCGGCGATCAGCGCCATAACCGTAGGATAAATCGGCGCAATGCCGATGCCGGCGAGGGCGAACAGGATGGCACCGGGCTCTCCTGACAGGATAGCGGCGAAGGTGCAGATGCCCGAAAAGGCTGAGAACAGTATCAGCGACAGCGCGAAGCCGATCCTATCCGTCAAGGGTCCGAGCACAAGCCGGGCCAGCGTGAAGCAGAGGAAGAACGCGGACAGCATACCGGCAGCGGCCGGCGTGTCCCAGCCGTAGGCTTTTTCCAGGAAATTCACCAGCCATCCGCCGACAGCCAGCTCCGAAATGACACCAAATGACAGGATAGCGACCATCAGCCAAATTACGGGATCACGGGAAATGGACGAAAGTGGAATGCGTTCTTCCGATAGGGTGGCATCACCGGGAAATTTGCCGAGAAACGCTGGAAGCATCGGAATCACCGACAGCATGAGAATCAGCAGATACACGTCGCGCCAATCCAGCATATGGCCGAATACCGTCACGGTCATCAGCCCGGAGGAGATCAGCGGAGCGACTGTCGAGCTTAGGCCGTAGAAGAAGTGCGACAGGTTCATCATGGTTCCCGTATTTTTCACGAAGATTCTTGCCCCAAGCACTGCGAGGCCGATTTCCAGCATGCCGTTGCCGATATACATCAGAAAAAAAGATCCTGAGAGCGCCGGATAACTATGGGAGAGGAAAATAAACACACCGGAAATGGCCATGGAGCCGAAGGCGAGCAAGCTGACTGCCTTGATGCCGATCTTGCGGATCAGCAGGGCGGTAAACGTGCAAGCCAGCAGATACCCAAGTGAGTTCAAGGACAGCAGGGTACCCAGCTGCATCTCATCAAGCCGCAGATCGCTCTGGATTCGCGGAATGGCGGGGCCTTTGATATTTTCAGAGAAGCCGAAGATCAGATAGCCGACGAATACGGTCAGCAGCTGCAGCGTATAATTGCGTTTGGACGAAGCGGAATGTAGAGCAGGGTCAGCTTTCAAGATGTACCTCCTGGATTATAGTGCGCCGGGTTAGGGCCCTAACCACACGAGGTATATTATACCACCGCTCACTCTGTCCAAGGAACCAGATTTGGATTCGGGTCAAGAATGGACATGTATTGCTCTTTCCAGCCATATTGCCCGTCAGGGTCAAGCAGCATATAGCGCAGATATTTATCCAGGCGGTATTCCGCCTTGGACCAGCCCAGATGCTTCAGCCGCAGATTGCTTAACTGGTGAGGGAGCTCGAAAATATTCTCCGGCAGCCGCCCGCAATGCTGGGGAAGGTCATTCCATCCATAGTTGAAATCTTTGCGGTAGCGGAGCAGAAAGGGCCGGTATCTGAAATGGGAGCGCCAGTATTCATCTTCACGGTAATGCTGATCGTCCCAGAAATCGTACTGCCGGAAGCAGAACAGATCACAGCTCTCCTCACACAGCAGGCTGTCGATATCACCGGCAAACCGTTCTTCAAAAATCTCATCCGCATCCAGACTGAGAATCCATTCGGGGGCGCTCTTCACGACCTCCTCCCACTGCTGCTTGCGGAGCTCGGATTCATTGCTGAATCTGGAGACGCTGTTATGCACAAGGTGAAGCGGAATGCCCTGCAGAACCTCCCGGCAGATGTCAGCCGTATCATCGGTACTGCCATCGTCGATGATGACAGCCTCGTCAATGTACCTGCGGTGCATCTGCAGAACCTGCCGCAGAAACCGCGGGCCTTCGTTTTTAACCACCATGGTTAACGTCAGCTTGGGCCTGGGAGAGGCAGCCTTTTCTGTAAAAGCCGCTGCAAATTCAGCTGCCGCCCGGCCGGCTTTGTTGCCGTTCGCCCCGGCTACCGGGACCTTCCCGGCCAGGTCCCCTGGCTCCGCCACTGTCCAGGGCCGGATGAAATCCGGCACCTTGTCAAGGTCGCTGTCCCTGTATAGGTGCAGCGCGGGATAGTGGGTATCCACGTACAGCGGGATACCCAGGGCGGCGGCGCGGATGCAGAAATGGCGGTCTTCGCCCCAATAGGAGATATTGCGGACCCTGTCATAGCTTGCGCCCGCAGCAATGGCCCGGCGGCTGATCAGGGTGCAGGCGCCCAGCCCCCCGACTTCGTAGATGCCCGGCACCTGCAACTTGGCCAGGAACTGATGGAATCTGCGGTTGATCTCTTCCTGGCTGAGCTGTTCACCCGGCTCTGCTTCCCATTGATTGTATTCATCATGCATCCAGACCTGCGGCTGCAGCAGAGTGCCCGGCTGCCACTGCGTCCAGAAGACCTCGGAAATAATATCCCTGTCTGTCCCGATCAGATGCAGGAGGGTGTCCGGATGCAGAACCAGATCCGAATCGATCAGGAACAGGTAATCATAGCCAAAGGTTTCGGCCCGGCGGATCATCAGGTTTTTGAATCCTGCGATCTTCCAGATCAGGTTCGAATTCCAGAAATGGGTTGCATCGGTGCGGATATAGGCATCATGAAGGCCGGAGGATTGCAGGAAGACCTCATTCCCGCTGGCTGCGAAGGCCTCGAGCAGGCGGCTGGACTCCTCCTCGTCGTTGTCATCAATCAGATAGAAATCCAATTCCAGACCGCTGCGGTTCAAACACAGCAGAGAATCCAAAAAAGGCTGCAGAATTTGCGGCTTCTGGTGAACCGGGCTGCCGATCAGCACCCGCTTCTTGCTCTCGCTCATTATAGTCCACTCCAGTACAAAGAGGTGTATTGGTTACATGTATTCAATATATTTACTGAAGTACTGGACTAGCCCTCATTTTTAGCGGAAGCCAATAAAGATGGGGTCAACGGATGGAATGTTGTGCAATACCGCTTATGGGAGAGGGGGCTACAAGGGTACAGTATGCCTTTACCTTCGCGTTACAGTTATGTAAATTCCCATCCATTGTAATTCCGAGTATTCCGATGTATAATTCAAAAACAACGAGTGAGCTTGCTCATAGACAATGGAGGAGAGAGATATGCGCAGAGGGTTATCTGGGGTTATAGCTATAATATTGTTAACATTTTTGATTAGTGCGTGCTCCGGGGGGAACAACACGGCATCACCGGCAGCAAGCGGTACGCCTGCAGAATCACAGCAGCCGGCGGCGGGCGAAGGGCCGAAGGATGGAGGAAGCCTGATTATCGGTGTAGCAGCCGATCCGGTAGTGCTTAATCCGAACTATGCGGGCGACCGTGTCAGCCTGACCATTGACCAGGCGCTGTACGCGCCGCTGTTCCAGGTCAACAATGGGAAGAAAACCTTTTATCTGGCGGACAGCCTGACACCATCTGCCGATAATCTTACCTATACACTGAAGCTGAAGAGCGGTCTTACCTGGCATGACGGGGAGAAGCTTACAGCCGATGACGTAGTGTTCACTATCGAGAAGATTCTGGATGAGAAGCAGAACAGCTTTCTGCGGGCCAACTTCCTGATTAATGATAAACCGATCACAGCCACGAAGGTGGATGATTTGACTGTGGAGTTCAAGCTGCCGCAGGTCAGCCCGGCTTTTGAAGCTACGCTGGTGCAGGTCACTCCGATTCCAAAGCATATTTTTGAGAATGAAACCGACATTGAGAAAAGCACCAAAAACGCCGCTCCGGTCGGCTCCGGTCCTTTCAAGTTCAAAGAATACAAGGCAGGCGAATATCTGACGCTGGAACGTTTTGACAACTACTTCGGCGGCAAGCCGCACCTGGATTCAGTGACCTACCGGATTGCCAAGGATGCGAACGCAGCTAATCTGGCCTTGCAGAACGGTGAAATTAACGTGCAATACCTCGATCCGAAGGATGTAGGTACGATTCAGGCTACGAATAATTTTGAAATCCTGCCGTACGCCGAAGGACGCTTGTCTTATCTGATGTTCAATGCGAACAGTGATACTGGTGCGTTGGCCAAAAAAGAAGTCCGGCAAGCCCTGTCCCTGGCGCTGAGCCGTGATGAAATTATTCAAACGGCCTACACTTCGAGTGAATATGCCGATCCGGCCAAGTCTTTCCTGACGCCAGATGCGCTGTATTTCACGAATGATGTGCCTACCTTCGATAACGATACAGCCAAGGCCAAAGAGCTGCTGCAATCGGCGGGAGTCAAGAGCCTGAAGCTGAGATTCATCGTGCAGAGCGGCAACAAGGCGCAGGAAGCCATCTCGCTGTATGTGCAGCAGAAGCTGAAAGCCGTTGGTGTGGAGGTTGAACTGCAGAGCATGGATTCCTCTGCCTGGGTGCAGAAATTTATCGACTTGAAGTCTACCGATTTTGAACTGGCCCTGACCGGCTATATTATGGGCTATGATCCGGATGCTTACCGCATTCTGTTCACTTCTGGAGCGTCTTCGAACTATTCGCATTACGCGAATCCTGAAGTCGACAAGCTGCTGAATGAAGGTGCGGGCGAAGCTGATACGGCCAAACGTGCAGATATTTACAAAAAAGCGCAGGAGCTCGTCGCCGAGGATGCGCCGATCTATCCAATTGCTTATACCAAAACCGTTGTCGCCATATCCAAGAACTACGGCGGTCTTGAAGAAGCGGTGCTGAAGCCTGTCGTTATTTTCGAAGACCTGTCCAAGATCTATCAGAAATAAGCGCGGAGAAAATAAGTGCGGGAGAAAATAAGCTGGGCCGCCCGGCTTATTTTTTTGCCGATCAAGAGCGGGAGAAGCTGCGTATGAGACAACTCATCGTCCGAAGATTGCTGCAAACACTGCCGATGCTGTTTTTTGTGTCGGTTGTGTGCTTTACCATGATTAAGCTGGCTCCGGGAGATCCGGTGCTGTCTTTTGTTACACCGAATATGCATGCGGATGACATTGAGCGTATCCGTCATAACCTGGGACTGGACAAACCGGCCTATATTCAATATTTCATCTGGCTGAAAGAAATGATCAAAGGGAACTTCGGGTATTCCCTGATTAATCACCAGCCTGTACTTGGACAAATTCTGGAGCGTCTGCCGGCAACGGCCGGCCTGATGGGCAGCGCGATTGCACTGGCAGTGCTGCTGGCGGTTCCGCTTGGCCTGATTGCCGGGGCGAACCGCAACCGCTGGGCCGACAAGCTGATTAACTTCATTTCCTATGTCGGAATCTCCATTCCATTATTCTGGCTGGCGATTCTGCTGATGTACCTGTTCGCCATCAAGCTGCATCTGCTCCCGAGCATGGGTATGCGCACGATTGGTGTGGAATCCGCGGCGGATGTGCTGAAGCATGGGATTTTGCCCTGCTCGGTACTGGCCTTTGGTTTTCTTGCCGGGTATGTGCGCTATATCCGCTCCAGTACCATTGGACAGCTCAAGGAAGAGTATGTGCAGATTCAGTATGCCTTCGGCTCGAAAAAGTCGACGATCCTGTTCCGGCATGTCTTGAAGCATGTGCTGCTGCCGGTAATAACGCTGCTCGGTATGTCCATGGGCGATCTGGTGGCGGGTGCTATCGTGACGGAGACGGTTTTTTCCTGGCCGGGTATTGGCTCGCTGGGCATGATCGCAGTCAAGGGGATGGATTATCCGGTGATCATGGGGATTACCCTGTTCTCCTCCCTGATGCTGATCTTTGGCAATATGGTGGCGGATATTCTCTACAGCTTCGTGGACCCACGAATCCAACTAAAGGGGTGACCTCATGAACCGCAGTAAATGGAAAAATGTAAAAGACGAGCTGTTTGCGAACGGTCTGGGTGTCGCCGCTGTGCTGATTCTGGCCGTGTTCACGCTTGGGGCAGTATTTGCCTTTCTGTCCGGCTATGATCCGAATGCGATGGACGCCATGGCCCGGCTCACGCCGCCGGGTGCCGGCCACTGGTTCGGGACCGACGATTATGGCCGGGATTATCTGGCGAGGGCGCTGTACGGCGGACGTATCTCGCTCTTGGTCGGCTTTGCTTCGATGATCGTGGCAACCGGCATCGGGGCCACCATTGGTGTAATCAGCGGCTACTTCGGCGGCTGGCTGGATAATCTGCTGATGCGGATGCTGGATGTGGTCATGTCGATCCCGTCCTTTCTGATTCTGCTGCTGCTCAGCGTGTATTTGAAGCCAAGCGTCGGCAACATTATCATTATTATTGCCCTCTTAATGTGGATGAACGTAGCGCGGGTCGTCCGGGCGGAGACCATGACAATCAAGGAACGCGAATATGTGCTGTATGCCAAGGCCTCAGGCCAAAGTGCCTCCGGTATTATCTGGCGGCATATTCTTCCCGGCCTGGTGCCGGTCATTATTGTAGGTGCAACCAACAATATTGCTTCGGCGATTATGATGGAATCGTCGCTGAGCTTTCTCGGCTTCGGGGTGCAGCCGCCGAATGCGACCTGGGGCAGCATGCTGAACAGCGCACAGGGCTATATTGCCCAGGCGCCTTATCTCGCGCTGTTTCCGGGTCTTTTGATCCTGCTGACTGTACTGAGTTTTAATGTGCTGGGTGATATTTTACGTGTCGGCTTTGAACCAAAGCTGATGCGGAGATAGGGAGTGAAGACATCATGACGAAGCGGCTGCTGTCTGTTGAGGATTTACAGGTTTCGTTCGCGACCCGGGATGGGGAGAACCAGGCCGTCCGGGGGGTCAGCTTTCATATCGATGCCGGTGAAACGGTAGGTATTGTCGGAGAATCCGGAAGCGGCAAAAGCGTCACAGCGAAGGCGGTCATGTCGCTAATTGCGCCTCCGGGCCGTATAACGGCGGGGAATATCGAGTTTCGCGGTGAGAGTCTGACCGGACTTTCAGAGAAAGAGTGGCGGAGCCTGCGCGGCAACCGGATTGCGATGGTCTTTCAAGACCCGATGACCTCCCTGAATCCGGTGAAAAAAGTCGGCCAGCAATTGACGGAGGTCATCCGCAGGCACCGTGGACTGGATAAAGTAGCGGCGTATGCTGAAGCGGCCAAGCTGCTGCGCCAGGTAGGCATCCAGCATCCGGAGCAGCGTCTGAAGCAGTATCCGCATGAATTCAGCGGCGGGATGCGGCAGCGGGTGATGATTGCCATGGCCCTGTCCTGCCAGCCGGAGCTGCTCATTGCCGATGAGCCGACAACGGCACTGGATGCAACGATACAGGCGCAGATTCTCGACCTGTTCAAGGAGCTCAAAGAAAATTCCGATACGGCGATTGCACTGATTACGCATGATCTTGGTGTGGTGGCGCAGGTCTGCACCCGCGTGATTGTCATGTATGGCGGGCTGATTATGGAGGAAGGCACAGTGGAGGATATCTTCTACCGGCCCCAGCATCCGTATACCCAAGGCCTGCTGCGCTCCATTCCGAAGCGCGGCGGAGGCTCACGCGAGCGGCTGATTCCGATTGAAGGCACACCGCCCGATCTGCTCGACCCGCCGCCCGGCTGCCCGTTCATGGAGCGCTGCCCCCATGCTTTTGGCCGCTGCAGCGAACGCCCGCCTGTCGTAGAGCACGCTGCAGGCCACCGCTCCATGTGCTGGCTGGCCGAGGGGACGCAGAATCAGGCGGCGGCATATGCCGAGGGGAGGATTTCCGGTGAGTGAGAGCAAAGTATTGGTGGATGTGAATAACCTCCAGAAGCACTTCTCCAAAGGCAAGGATTTGCGCGGACGCGATACCGCTGTGCTGAAGGCAGTCGATGGCGTAAGCTTTCAGATCCGCCAGGGGGAGACCTTCGGGCTGGTGGGCGAATCCGGCAGCGGCAAGTCCACGGTCGGGCGCTGCCTGCTCCGGCTATACGACTATACCGGCGGAGAGGTATTCTTCGATGGCCAGCCGCTTGGCAGGCTGGGGGAGAAGGGACTGAAGCCTTTCCGCCGCCGTATCCAGTCGATCTTTCAGGACCCGTATTCTTCGCTGAATCCGAGTCTGAATGTGCTCGAGCTGATCAGCGAGCCGATGAAAATCCACGGCATCTACCAGGGGGAAGAGCGCAAGGAGGCCGTTGCTGCACTGCTGGAACGGGTAGGGCTCAAGCGGGAGCATCTGTACCGCTTTCCCCATGAATTCAGCGGCGGGCAGCGGCAGCGCATCTCCATTGCGCGGGCATTGTCGGTCCGGCCTGAATTTGTTGTCTGCGACGAGCCGATTTCGGCGCTGGACGTTTCCGTTCAGGCCCAGGTCGTCAATATGCTGGAGGATCTGCAGTCTGAGTTCGGCCTGACCTATCTGTTCATTGCCCATGACCTGTCGATGGTCCGGCATATTTCGGACCGCATCGGCGTCATGTATGCTGGACGCCTGGTTGAGGTAGCGGACAGCGATGAATTGTATGACAATCCGCTTCATCCCTACACCAAGGCGCTGCTGTCCTCCATTCTGGAGACGGACCCGCGCAAGGGCAACCAGAGAATCAGGCTGGAGGGCTATTCTGGAGGAGCAGGCTCTGCAGATGCACAGGCAGTACTCAAGGAAGTGAGCCCAGGCCACTATGTGGCGCTTCATTGACTGAACTAATATACAACCATAAATAGGAGGTTTGTAAGATGACAGAGACGATAGACAAGGTAAAGCTGTCGCAGTGGGACGCGCTGCTGGTAGAATCGCTGCGTTCCCTTGGCTGGTCCGATGAGGAACTGCTCCGCAGAGTTGAGGCAGGCGAGCTGCCGGTGGACGAGAGTGAATATGAATTTGATTATTCCCAACTGACCCATCTGGCGGGTGAGCAGCCGAAGGAGTTTCGGCAGGCGGTAACAAGAGGCTACCAGATCAAGTACAACACCATTCGCGGTATTCGGAGCTGGATTTCCGTTGCCCTCGGCAAGCAGGCCGAGCTGGAGCTGGAGGAAGGCAAGGAAGCGGCGGAAGTGGCATTGACTGAAGCTGAGAAAAAAAGACTGGAAGCCGTGCTCTCCTTCGGCTGGCGGATTACTGGCGGGCCTTCGGGCGCAGGTGGCACCGGAGTCTACCGGATCGAACCTATTCAGAGATAATTGAATGCGGATATGGACTGCCCCGCCGGCCAGCGGGGCATTTTTTGTGCAGGGAGGTGTATAAATCCTTCCTGGTTCTGATTTTCCGGCGTTTGGTTGCTCTGTTGAAGTCTTGGGTCAATAGGTTTTTTATTGGTTGTATGTTGGTTTTGTAATTCTGTTACGCTTCTGAAACGCACGCTGTACAATAGACGTATGATAAGAAACGGAAAAGCGGTATGGGCAGGTAGAGCTAACCGGAGCTGTACTCAAGTGAGCGGAGTGAATGAACTAGAAAAGCCCCGAAGAGCCTCGAAGAACCTAGAAGGGCCTAGATTGATCAGTTGAGCTCAGGCGGCTTTAGTAGAAGGTTCCGGCTGGATTTAGTGGAATTAGTAGAACTAATCCGCTGAGATTTGCTTTTGCAGGAGCCTTTAGTGGGATTCTCTCCACTTATATCAGGAGATTTCATCGGATTTAAGCCATATGAGGCAAATTAGTTCTACTTTTTCCCACTATACCTCTTGCCGGGGGTTAAATTACTCGAAATAGCTTCCCTTTTTCCACTATAGGTTCGCAGGTTCGCGGCAACCGTTAAAAGTTAAGGAGGAAACCATGTGCTGAAGTGGAAGCGTGGTGATATCACCTTGTTCCAGAGTGAGCTTTACCAGACCAATTCACTGGTTATTGAGTGTGCCGGACATGTGCTGGTCGTCGATCCCTGCTGGCTGCCGCGCGAGGTAGAGGAGATCCGCCGATATGTCAGCAGCATTCCCGGGGAAAAACGTCTGCTATTGTTGTTCACGCATTCCGATTTTGATCATATTATCGGATATGGGGCCTTCCCGGAGGCTGAGGTAATTGCAAGCAAAGGCTTTGCGGACAAAAGCCTGGAAGCGCGGGAAACGATCCTGGAGGAGATCCGAATCTTTGACGATGATTACTACCTGAGAAGGCCTTATGAGATTGCCTATCCTGTTGTGGATCATATCATAGAGCAGGATGGTCAGCAGATGGTATTCGGGGAGCTGCAGCTTACGGGTTATATGGCGCCGGGCCATACCCATGACGGTTTGTTTGCGGTGGTGGAATCACCTGGACTGTTCATTGCCGGTGACTATTTGTCGGATGTGGAGTTTCCTTATATTTATGACAGCAGTGCTGCCTACGAAGCTACGCTTGGCAAGGCGGGGCAGATTATAGCTCAGCATCCTGTCCCGCTGCTGATCCCCGGACATGGGGAAGCAGCGGAGAGTCTGCTGGAAATAGAGCGCCGCAGAGACGCGGGTCTGGATTACATCCGCAGCCTGCGGGCGGCTGTCGCCGCCGGAGACCAGGCAGCGGTGGAGCAGCTCATTGCGGGCTGTGCCTTCCCCCGCAATATGCGCAAATTCCACCGCAGCAACCAGGAATTGATGGAGCAGGAGCTGAGTGGAGCCGGTGAGACTGCCGGTATTGCCGAAGGCAGCAATGCAGTGGATCAGGGCACCATTACCGGGGAATCGCTGCGATAATTTCAGATACCGCGAATTACATATTCAGCTGGATTTTGCGGGTGCTGAGCACGCCCTCCAGACCGGTAGGGTCTGTGCTTACTTTGCGCGAGACGAATTTCTCGGCGTGTTCCGAAGTGCGGATACGGAGCGGCTTGGTCTCCATATGAACCAGGTTCCACATAACTTCGGCCACAGAGTCCGCCGTCTGGGGCTCCACATTGCGCTGCAGGAACGCCCCGGTGTAGGCATCCAGAACCGGCTTATATTCGTCTTCCAGAATTCCCCCGGTTTTGGCTACATGCCCAAGTACGGTTTTGTTGAACTCCGTCGCGATAGCGCCTGGCTCAAGCAGGGAGATGTCAATGTTGAACTGTGGCTTGTAATATGTAGCCATACTTTCAAGGAGGCCTTCCAGAGCGAATTTGCTGGCGCAGTAGATCTCATTCATCGGCTGGCCGACCAGTCCGCCTACGCTGGAGGTGGCTACGATATGTCCATAACCGGTTTTGCGCAGCAGCGGAAGCGCCGCCCGGATTGTATGCATGACTCCATAGACGTTGGTGTCAAATACACGGTGTATATCCTCTATTGGTGCTTGTCCGAGTGCTCTGAGGTAGCCGAATCCGGCGTTGCAGAACAGCACATCCAGCGCGCCTTGCTCCTGCTCAATCTGATCGATGACCCGCTGAATGCTCTCAGGTTTCGTAACTTCCAGCTCTACGAATTTCAGATGCCCGACTTCGCTGTACTGCTCCTGATCACGCTCCAGGTTGCGGGTTCCGGCATAGACGGTCCAGCCTTCGTTGGCAAATTTCAGGGCCGAGGAGAGGCCGATGCCGGATGAAGCGCCGGTGATACAGATGATTTTACCCATAAAGGAATGCCTCCATTTTTTTACACATTATAGCATACAAAGGCCAGACTTTCGGCATGTCGACATAAAGTTTGTATTTTCGCGGATTTGACAGGGCTTTCAGTTGCTATAAGTGATTTCGGTACTGTAGACTGTATATAAAGACCTAATCGCAAGCGAATAGAGAGGAACAGAGGAATAATGGATGTGTTTAAGCGTTATTATGCAAATTTAACAGTCCGGCGCTTTTTGATTCTGGCGCTGATTGCACTGCTGCTGTACAGTATTAGAGATATGCTCAATCTGGTGCTGCTGACGTTTCTGATTGCTTATGTGATGAACAGCTTTCAGGTGCTGCTGTCCAAGCGGATCGGCAAATACGTCAAGGTGAACAGCAAGGTTATTATTGTTGCTTTATACCTCGCTCTAATCACGATAATTGTACTGGCGCTCGTCAAATATCTGCCTAAGGTGTACACGCAGATTAAGCAGTTAACCGATTTTTTGACCACTCTAACCTCTGATGATCTCCCGCAGAACGAAATTACGCAGTACATATTCAACCAGTTGAAGGATTTGAACTATGAATCCTACATGACCCATGGTATTGGATACGTCCTCAAAATCAGCAACTGGGGGACCACCTTCGTATTGGCAACCATTCTGAGCTTTGTGTTCATTCTGGAGAAAAACCGCATTGTCAGCTTCACCTCCCGCCTGAGAGACAGCAAGATTTCCTGGTTCTATGTAGAACTGGAGTACTTCGGCAAGAAATTCATCTCTTCCTTCGGCAAGGTCATTGAAGCACAGATTCTCATTGCCCTGTTCAATACCCTGTTTACCGTAGTCGGCTTATGGATCCTTGGCTTCTTTTTCGAGCCGTTTCCGTACCTGTTCGCGCTGTCGATTATGATCTTCCTGCTTAGCCTGATTCCAGTGGTCGGGTTTGTGATTTCACTCATTCCGCTGTGCATCATCGGGTATAATATCGGCGGGCTTGCGATGACGCTCTACGTGCTGGGATTGATTGCCGTGCTTCATTTCATGGAAGGCTATTTCCTGAATCCGAAGCTGATGTCCTCCAAAATGAACCTGCCCATGTTCTACACCTTTATCGTGCTGCTGTTCTCCGAGCATTATATCGGCGTATGGGGCCTGATCCTCGGCATTCCCATTTTCGTCTTTTTCCTCGATATTCTGGACATTACCCGGGAGAAGCCGGAAGTCTGAACCGTGCCCTTTGGTAAACTATAAAAGCGACATTCCAACTGACCGCAGTTTGAATGCCGCTTTTTTTATTGTATAGGAAATTATACAATGTAAAAAAATGTGGATATCTCGGAAGCTTCA
>RCUU01000317.1_pt1 | contig 27868 bp, 24 predicted proteins | sample 2166211 | NCBI WGS metagenome assembly RCUU01 (sample SAMN09932620, study PRJNA488358) | compost metagenome | feature: garden; material: soil; isolation source: compost soil in phenylacetic acid-enriched culture | place: Germany: Experimental Botanical Garden Goettingen | collected 2016-01-27
TGGGTCAAGGTTGAAGCGCGCCTGGCCGCGCCCTGCGCCGCCTCGAGATAACGCGCCAGTTCATCGAAACGCCCTTGTTGCAGGCGCCTTTCAAGCATTTCCAGGCCGCCGACCACGCCACCGAGCAGGTTGTTGAAGTCATGGGCCAACCCCCCGGTCAACTGCCCGACCGCCTCCATTTTCTGGCTATGACGCAACAACTCTTCAGCCTGGCGCAAGGCCTCGGCGTGCTCACGCTGGGCAGTGACATCACGCCCCACGGCGTTGTAGAAACCGTCGGCAGGCACCGCCGCCCAGTTGATCCAACGATAGTGGCCATTGCTGCCAAGCACTCGGCATTCGATGTTCTGAACCCGTTCACCCTGTTCCATCAACCGCACGGCGGCATGCACTACCTCATGGTCATCGGGGTGTACGCAATCGAGGATTTGCGAATCCTGCAGCTGCTCGGCTTCCCAGCCCAGCAGCGTCTGCCACGCCGGGTTGGCCGAGCAGACAGTCAGGTCTGGCCGTGTCACCAGCATCACGTCCGAAGACAATTGCCAGAAGCGATTGCGGTCGGCGGTACGCTCGATCACCAGGCGCTCGAAGGTGGCGGCCTGCTCACGCAACTTCTCCTGAGCGACGACGGTATCGGTGGTCTCCACGACAGTGTCGAGAAAGCCCGCCACCGCGCCGCTTTCGTTGCGCACAGGGCTGTAGCAGAAGGTGAAATAAGCCTGCTCCATGCTGCCATGGCGATTGACCATCAAGGGGAAATTCTCGATGAACGTCGCCTCACCGCTAAAGGCCCGGAACACGAACGGGCCGATGTGCTCCCAGGCTTCGCTCCAGACATCATCGAGCCCCCTGCCAAGGGATTCGGGCTTGGCACCGAGCAATGGCTTGAAGGCGTCATTGTAGATCGTGGTGAGGTCCGCCCCCCAGACCAGGCAGGCCGGGAACTTGGAGGCCAGCAAAGTATCGACGGCTATGCGCAACGATGTCGGCCAGTCATGAAGCGGCCCCAGGGAGGTCTGGTTCCAATCAAAGTTGCGGACCTTTTCACTCATTCCGCCCTTATCGAAGGGGAAAGCATCAATATGCTTTATGAACATGGGCAGGCCTTGATACCGGTACGATTGACCTTCGAACTATTCACCAATGTCTTCGTTCCACAGTTCAGGCTTCTGCGCGATGAACTCCTCCATCATCTGGATGCATCCGGCGTCCTGCAGGACTTCAAGTTCGACCCCCCGCTGACGCAGCAAATCCTCGTCGCCCATGAAGGTCCGGTTCTCGGCAATCACCACCTTCTTGATGCCATACAGCAAAATTGCACCGCTGCACATCGGGCAAGGAGACAGGGTCGTATACAAGGTGACATCCCGGTAGACCGATGCCCGCTGGCGCCCGGCGTTCTCCAGGGCAGCCATTTCACCATGGAGGATTACGCTGCCCTGCTGAACGCGGCAGTTGTGCCCACGACCGATGATCTTGCCCTGGTGGACGACCACCGAACCAATGGGAATGCCGCCGTCGGCCAGGCTTTTGCGGGCTTGCTCGATGGCAGCCTGCATGAATGGATCGACTACACACGTTGTGCTCATGATGGGTCCTTCCCGCTGTCGATTAATTGACGCTAGCAGATTCGGCTCGGGCAAGCACCCTTGCAAATGAGCTTTTTGCCAAATATCTGTGCGAACAATCCGACAGGCAATACATACGCGACCTACTACCGATCGCAACCGATCAGCGCCAAGGGCCTTTATGCTCAAGACATGAGGTTGAGCGCATGTGCCCAACCGCCCTCATTTGGAAAGGAAGCCCATGACCGCCCCTAGAACCGCTCGTCAATCCAGGATGCGCCCAATGATCATCGCCGTGCTCGTTGGCCTGAGCCCCATTGCCTCAGGTCTTTTGGTGATGAACATGAAGTTGAACACTCAACTTGAGAACGATGCACGCAATGCCGCCATCGAAGGCCTGGGTCGCCTTGAAGCGGCAATCAGCCCTATTGCAGCAGCCAACGAAGCCTTGTTGTCCATTGCCGGCAAACCGTGCGCAACGGCACTGCCTGCCTTGCGCGAAAAGGTCATCGAACTGGAAAGCCTGCGTTCATTGCTGCTGGTATCGGACAACACCATCTACTGCAGCTCATTGCTCGGAGACGCCGACATCCCCCTGAGCCCCGGTAGCTTTTTCAACCGCACGCTCTGGCTGCGCGCAGGCAATGAGATAACTCCCGATCGCGCGGTGCTGTACTACCGCACCTACGAGCACCCTTATGGCGTCGTTTCGCTGATCGATGGCAATACCCTGCGCAACAAGCTCGCCCCGAACAAGGCGGATGTAACATTGACCCTGGAAGTCGGCCGGTCATTCCTGAAAAACGAGGGCCTGGTTGGCAGCAGCGAAGGCCCGGGGCATGAAGAATTTCACAGCCGCGAAGTCTCTGCACAGTTCGGCTTTGCCGTGCATGGCGGGTTCCCGGCAGGCACCCATTGGCAGCAATTCAAGGCGCGCGCCACGATGACAACCGGCAGCTTGTTGCTGGTCGGCCTGTTGACCGGGGGTATCGTGCACTGGTCGATGGTGAGATACCGGCGAGAAGACCTGCCAGCATGAAACCCCATGGCCATCGACAGGTCGATGACCATGGATTCTCAAGCGCGATTTTACTCGGTGGCGAGTACGCCGCGGCGTACCTGGTCACGCTCGATCGACTCGAACAATGCCTTGAAGTTACCCTCGCCAAAGCCATCGTCGCCCTTGCGCTGGATGAACTCGAAGAACACCGGTCCCATCAGGGTTTCAGAGAAGATCTGCAGCAGCAGGCGCTTGTCATTGGCGTCCGAAGAGCCATCGAGCAGAATACCGCGTGCCTGCAGCTCGCCCACCGGCTCGCCGTGCCCCGGCAAGCGGCCTTCGAGCATTTCATAGTAGGTTTCTGGTGGGGCGGTCATGAAACGCATGCCGATCTTTTTCAACGCATCCCAGGTCTTGATCAGGTCGTCGGTGAGGAAGGCCACATGCTGGATGCCCTCGCCGTTGAACTGCATCAGGAACTCTTCGATCTGCCCGGCGCCCTTGGACGACTCTTCGTTCAGCGGGATGCGGATCATGCCATCGGGTGCGGTCATGGCCTTGGAGGTCAGGCCGGTGTATTCGCCCTTGATGTCGAAGTAGCGGATTTCACGGAAGTTGAACAGCTTCTCGTAGAACCCGGCCCAGTAGGCCATGCGCCCGCGATAGACGTTGTGCGTCAGGTGATCGATGATTTTCAGGCCTGCACCTTGCGGATGCCGATCGACGCCCTCGATGAAGTTGAAGTCGATGTCGTAGATCGAACTGCCTTCGCCATACCGGTCGATCAAGTATAACGGCGCGCCACCGATGCCCTTGATGGCCGGCAGGTTCAGTTCCATGGGGCCGGTGGGAATCGCGATGGGTTGGGCACCCAGTTCCAGCGCGCGGGCATAGGCCTGCTGGGCGTTCTTCACACGAAAGGCCATGCCACAAACCGACGGGCCATGCTCGGCGGCAAAGTAGGACGCCACGCTGTGGGGTTCGTTGTTGAGAATCAGGTTGATGCTGCCCTGGCGGTACAACTGCACGTCCTTGGAGCGGTGCGTGGCAACATGGGTGAAGCCCATGATCTTGAAGATCGGCTCCAGGGTATTGGGGGTGGGCGAGGCGAACTCGATGAATTCAAAGCCCATCAGGCCCATTGGGTTTTCGAAGATATCAGCCATTTTCGGCTCCTCATCATTTCTAGAATTAACGGTCGTTAGTTGCTATCGATGCCGAGGAAAACGGTGGCGCGCAGGAGATACCTCTCACACTGCGCGAGAGAAAGTCACCATAGATCAGTTTAAAGCCGTAATGCTTCATGGACCCACTCTCTGCAGGCTGGTCGTCCGCCAGCCGACGACCTTATTATTGTATGCGTAAGGCGATTCTACAGTGCGTAAATTTCTTTGTCCGCTTTTTATTGACCGCCGGGTCGTGGCTGTACTGCGCTTGCCGTGAATCAACGATCAACGTTGACCAAACAGCTATGATCAGTGCTCCGATTCCCTGACAGGAACCCTCATGCCAAGGATCAGGCCCACGGTCGTCGTGCGTTGCCCAACTGTTGCCACTCGCTCGATCAAGGGTACGCCTACATGCCACTCACATTAAAGCGAACACGTCGCAGCGTGATGCGCAAGTTTTTGCCCTTGCTGGTCGGCTCGTTGCCGGTGCTGCTGGGCGTGCTGATCGTCCATTGGCAAGCCGAGCACGACCTGCAACTCGAAGCCCGTCGCACCGCCACGCAGGCCATTGCACAATTCGACCTGATGCTCGACAACGTCGCCCTTTCGGCACAAACGCTCTTGCCATTGGCCGGGTCGGACTGCGAGCAAGCGCAAATGGCATTGCGCGAGGAGGTGGTACGCCGGCCTTACGTGCGCTCGACCAATTTGCTGCTCAACGACATGATGTACTGCAGTTCGCTGTTCGGCAGTTATACCTGGCCTGTAGAGCCGGCCAATTACGTCGATGGCAAACTCTGGCTACAGGAAGGCAACCCAGTGACCCCGGGCCAAGCATTGCTGACGTATCGGCTGGTCGACGGTAACCGTGGTGCGGTGGCGACCCTGGACGGCTATCACCTGGCCAATGCCCTGCGCATGATCGGTGGGCAAACCTTCCTGGCCATGCAAGTCGGCCCTTCCTGGCTAAGTCCCGATGGTCGCGTGCATTCGCTGCCCTTGCCGACTTTCGCGGTTGCCCCCACCCAACTGGCATCGACGCGCTACGCTTTCACCGTCCATACCGGCTACCCGCAGCACCAGCCCTGGCAGTTGATGGCGTCGTTGTACCCGCCGGTGTTCGGCCTGCTGCTGTTTCTCGGCATACTCGCAGGCCTCGGTTGCCGCTGGATGCTCAAGCGCAGTGTTTCGCCCAGGCTGGAATTGCAGCGGGCACTCGATGCCCAGGAGTTCATTCCCTATTTCCAGCCGGTGGTCAAGGGTAGCGATGGCCACTGGGCCGGCGTCGAAGTGCTGATGCGCTGGCGCCACCCCAGCGAAGGGTTGGTGCCCCCGGACCTGTTCATCCCGACGGCTGAACATTGCGGGCTGATCGTGCCCATGACTCGCTCGCTGCTGCATCAGGTCGCCAGGCAACTGGCCCCCCATGCCGAGCTTTTTGCCGACGGTTTCCATATTGGTATCAACATTGCCGCCGACCATTGCCAGGACCCTGCCCTGCTCGAGGATTGCCGGGAGTTCCTCGGCGCATTTCCACCGGGCCGCATCACCCTGGTGCTGGAGTTGACCGAACGCGAACTGGTCCAGCCCACCGCCACTACCCGCCAGTTGTTCGAAGACCTGCGTGCGCTGGGCGTATTGATTGCCATCGACGACTTCGGCACCGGCCATTCCAGCCTGGCTTACTTGCAGGCGTTCAAGGTCGATTACCTGAAAATCGACAAGAGCTTCGTTTCGATGATCGGCGTCGATGCCCTGTCGCTGCATATCCTGGACAGCATCATCGAGCTTTCGGCCAAGCTGGAATTGGGGATTGTCGCCGAAGGCGTGGAAACCCAGGTGCAATGCGATTACCTGGTGGCCAAGAAGGTCGACTTTCTCCAGGGATACCTGTTCGCCCGCCCCATGCTGGTGAACGACCTTATTGCCCAGGTGCGCCAGCGACCGCCCTTGAACTGATCCGCGCCGACCATTTGCTTGCCATGCGCGGGCTTGCGATCATGCCCGATGTTTCAGCTCTGTCCAAACTCCGCGCTACGAGGCTCTCTTGTCCAAAGGCATCCTGTTTTCCGTCACGGCATCGGTTCTGTTTGCCGTGATGTACTTTTATACCTCGTTGTTGCCCCCCTTGAACGGCGAAGAGATTTTCGGCTGGCGCATGCTCCTGACCCTTCCCTGCGTCACCCTGTTCCTGCTGCTGACCGGTGAATGGCCACAGGCAACCGGCATGCTCAAGCGTATCGCACGCACGCCCTGGCTGCTGATCGGGCTGCTGGCCTCTTCGAGCATCTTCGCCGTGCAGCTGTGGCTGTTTCTCTGGGCGCCGTTGCACGGGCGCAGCCTGGAGGTCTCCCTGGGCTACTTCCTGTTGCCGTTGACCATGGTGCTGACCGGGCGCCTGGTCTTCGCCGAACGCCTGTCGCGCTTGCAAACCCTGGCCGTGGCCTGCGCCACAATCGGGGTCGCCCATGAGTTCTACCGCCACGGCAGTTTTGCCTGGGAAACAATGGTGGTCGCCGGTGGCTACCCGGTGTATTTCGTCTTGCGCCGCAAACTGCGCACCGATCACCTGGGCGGGCTGTGGACCGACATGTGCCTGATGCTGCCAGCGGCCATCTGGTTCGTGGCCAGGGGGCCGCTCTCGGCTGCTGACATGGCCGAGCACCCGGCACTGTATGGGTTGATTCCAGGCCTGGGCGTGATCAGTGCCCTGGCACTGATCAGTTACTTGCTGGCCAGCCGCCTGCTGGCGTTCAGCCTGTTCGGGCTGCTGAGCTACGTCGAGCCGGTGCTGTTGGTGGCCGTGGCCTTGCTGTTGGGCGAAAGTATTGGCCCCGACCAATGGCTGACGTATATCCCGATCTGGCTGGCGGTGCTGGTGCTGGTACTCGAAGGGGTCAAGCACCTGCTGCGCCAGCGTCGGCGCAGCGTTTGACGGCCTGTCGTGCCGACTGCACAAGGATGTCGGCGGGCACGGGGGTTGAAGATGGCCGATTCGCCGACATCGCCGTGCTACCTCACGTGTTCACCAGCATCTCAAACCCGCCGTAGATCATCCGCTGGCCATCGAACGGCATGGGGTTCGCGTCCGCCTGCATGCGCGGATCGGTCATGGCCTTTTCCATGCCCGCATTACGTATTGCGCGCGACGGCCAGATGATCCAGCCAAACACCACCGTTTCATCGTCGTTGCGCTTGACCGCCATGGGGAAGGAGGTCAGTTTGCCTTCGGGCACATCGTCGCCCCAGCAATCGACCACGCTGAGCGCGCCGAGCTCCTTGAACACGGCGCCTGCAACCTGGGCATGACGTTTGAATTCTTCGCGCTTGGCGGTGGGCACGGCCGCTACGAAACCATCGACATAAGACATGAGCATTCTCCTGCTTGGGCTATCTGGACAGGCGCAGTGGCGCGCCGATCGACGATCCGGTGCAGGCTCGTCGACATGTGAGTCAGTCGATTAGACAAGCATCAAATAGACACGTCGGAGCTCGCAGGAGCCCCCGCCCGACCGACGGTCATCGGCCAAGGCGGGGTGAGAGACGGGGTAAACAGCGCAGTCAAAAAGCCAGTTTCGAGCCGATGAAGAACAGCATCACGGCCAGGCAAGGTCGCAGGAGTTCGTCCGATACCCGGCCCGACAGATGACTGCCCGCCCAGATGCCCGGCAATGAACCGATCAACAGATAGCCCAGCAGGGTCCAGTCCATGTTGCCCATGCTCGCGTGGCCCAGGCCTGCCACCAGGGTCAGGGGGACGGCGTGGGCGATCTCGGTGCCCACCAGCCGCCGGGTCGGCAGGAAGGGGTAAAGGATGAACAGCGCTACGGTGCCCAGTGCGCCCGCGCCGATGGAGGTCAATGCGACCATGGTGCCGAGGATCAAGCCGGTGACCACTGTCAGCGCATTCAGGCTCGGGCCATTGAGATGATAGCGGTCACCCGCGTGCTTCTGCGCAAAGGCCAGCAACTGCTTCTTGAACAGGATGGCCAGTGCCGTCAGCACCAGCACGAAGCCCAATGCCTGCTTGATGATGGCGTTGGTGGCATGGGGATCACTGTCCAGGGTGCTGAGGAACCACAGGGTCAACAGCACCGCCGGGACGCTGCCCAGGGTCAGCCAGCCAGTGATCTTCCAGTCGATGTTGTTGTGCTTGCCATGCACCAGCACACCGCCGGACTTGGTGATCGCGGCGTACAGCAGGTCGGTACCGACGGCGGTTGCCGGGTTGATGCCGAACCACAGCAGGATGGGAGTCATCAGTGAGCCGCCGCCGACGCCGGTCATGCCGACAATGAACCCGACCACCAGCCCTGCAAAGATGAAACCGAGTATTGCTAAATCCATTGTCATGCCCTGCGGCTATATAGAGGCTGGCCGGCAGCATAGCGATTTTTCTTATAATGTTTTATACCGAAATGGCATGACGTTATACCCAATAATAAGACTCGCCGGTCCATTAATAAGCTATACCCGGTTAACCCCCATCTCTTTGAATACACAGGGTTGATCATGAAGCTAACAAACTCACTGGTAGCGCTGCTGGCCAGCGCCAGCATCGCCGGATGCAGCACTTCGTCAAGCCATGATGCTTCGCTCCCCTTGGCGGCTACCCGCAACAACGCCGGGCAAATCGCCAATGTCTCTTTGGCAAGCGTGGGTGACAAGACCGACTTTGATTTCTATATTTCCGGGGTACCGGACGGCACCACCCTGCCCTTGCGTATCTATACCTTCGTCCACAAAGGCAGTTGCCAGCAGCCGGGGCCGGTCGCCTACGCCATGAATGACAAGGTCAACACCGAAAGCGACGCCGGCACCCGCGGCTGGACCTTCTACAGGAGCGCCCCGGTGGCCATGCAAGAGCTGCTTTCCGGCAAGTACGCCCTTGTGGTGCGAACCGCTCCCGAGGATGGCAATCTCGATATTTTCTGCGGCGACATTGCCCAGGCCACTCACTGACGCAATAAAGGCCAGTCAGGCCCTGCCCCGGGCCTGCTGCTCCAGCTGCAGCTGCAATTGCGGGTCGAGTTGCAGCGCGCCGGCCAGTTCATCGAGGTACATGCGCTCCGCATCCTGCTGGTCGTCCACCAGCATCACGCTGGCCAGGTACATTTCCGCGGCCATGCCGGGGTCTTGCGCCGATTGCGCGACACTGGCGGCATCCAGCGGGCTTTGCACTTCCTGGTCGAGCCATTCCTGCAGTTGCGGGTCGTTGGTATGGCGGGCGATCTCGGCGTAAATCAATTTCTTTTCCGGCTCGTCGATACGGCCATCGGCCTTGGCGGCAGCGATCAAGGCCCGCAGGATCGCATGGCTGTGGTCTTCGGCTTCCGGCCCCGAAAGTTGATCGACCGTTCGAACCGCTTGCGCCGGCGCGGTTGCCTGGGATCGCTGCCATGCCTGATACGCCTGAAAAGCCATCATGCCCAGCGAGGCCAGGGCCGCATAATTGGTACCGCCTGAGCGCCCCTGACTACTGGCGCCGCCCATGTTGCCTCCGCCACCGCCGGCACCACCGAGCAGGCCGCCGAGTAGCCCGCCCAGGTCGGCGCCGCCGCTGCCCCCTGAGCCGGAACCCAGCAAGCCACCGAGCAGACCGCCCAAGCCCCCCCCCATGCCGCCCATGCCAGCGCCTTGTGACGCCGCGGACGCGCCGCCCTGTTGGGTCATGGAACCCTGCAATAATTGTTCAAGCAGATCACTGGTGTTCATGGCATTGCCCTCGTCGGTCGCAGTTGCCCAGACAAGACACGATAGCCCGTGTGCGGCGTTGTGCCACGACCGTCTGGCCGGACTGAAATCGGCCGCCCCAAACAGCGATACTGTCCTTATACTGGTGCCCGTTAACCGCCACTGTCGGACCTGGCCCCATGCCCTGCACCTACAAGAAAATCCCCTCCCCCGTCGGCGAACTGATGCTGGTTGCCAGAGGCAATCGGCTGGCCGCCATCCTGTGGGAAAGCGAACGGGCCAACCGGGTACGCCTGGGGGAACTGAGCGAAGACCAGGGCAGCCCGATCCTGGCCCGCACCGAACAACAGCTGGGCGAGTACTTTGCAGGAGCACGCAACCACTTCGACCTGGAACTGGACTTTGCCGGCACCGACTTCCAGAAGAAGGTGTGGCAAGCACTGCTCACCATTCCCTTCGGCGAAACCCGCAGTTACAGCGACATCGCCCTCCAGATCGGCAATGCCAGCGCGGTCCGTGCAGTCGGGGCAGCCAATGGGCGCAACCCGATCTCCATCGTCGCGCCTTGCCATCGGGTCATCGGCGCCAGCGGCAAGCTCACCGGTTTTGCCGGTGGGCTTGCGGCCAAGGCACTGCTGCTGCGACTTGAAGGCGCACTGGGGCCCGTGCAGGGTTCATTGCTCTGAGCGCCAGCTACTGCGCCGGCGCGACCACGCGAAACTTGATGTGGATGTCGTTGGAAATGATGCCGTAGTCGCCCCATTCGCCGTCGCCGATCCCGAAATCCCCCCGCTTCAAAATGAACTCGCCATTGAAAACGCCGATGTCGTTGTCCGGCTTCAAGGCGATTTGCGCGCTGACTTCGCGTGTCTGGCCTTTGAGCGCCAGCTGGCCACTGACCTCATAGAGGTTTTCGGCAATGGGCGTGACGCTGCTGGAGACAAAGGTCGCTTGCGGGTACACCGCGCTGTTGAACCAGCCGGGTTTTTGCAGTTCGCTGTTGGCATCGCTGGAGCCGGCATCAATGCTGGCCAGCTCGATGATCAGCTCGGCATGAGCGGCCTGCGGGTCGAGTGAGTCGAAATCGAGGCGGGCTTCGAACTTGTTGAACGTGCCATAGACCCGCGCGCCCATCTGGGTGTATGTGAAGGAAATCTGGCTAGCTGTGGCATTGACGTTCTTGTATTGCACGGCGTGGGCACCATCGATGCCGGCAAGCGTCAGCACAACGGCCAAAACGGCAGATTGCAGGCGTCGAATCATCATCGAATCTCCAGGTTCCAGCCGTTGCAGTGCTCAGCCCTTGGGCCTGGTCGGCAACATGCGCATGAGCACGTCGTCGTGATCGATCAGGTGATGCTTTACCGCAGCGCCCGTGTGCACGATCACCAGGCCCAGCAACGTGAAGTTCAGTGCCTCATGCAGTTCGGTCAAGGCATCGCCCATGGCCTTGTCCTTGCCCAGCAGGTCGGGCAGCGGCAGCACGCCGAACCAGACGGTCTGGAACCCCTTGGCCGAACTCATCAGCCAGCCACTGAGCGGAATCGCGATCATCAGCGCATACATCAGCCAATGCAGGGCATGGGATGTCAGTTGCAACACCGCCGGCATGCGGGCGGGCAACGGCGGCGGACGATGCCCCAGGCGCCAGGCAAGCCGTAACAGCACCAGGAAAAACAAGGTCACGCCTGCCCATTTGTGCCAGGAATACAACTTCAGCTTGGTGGGTGACAGCGCCAGGTCAGGCATGTAGTAGCCCAACGCGAACGTGCCGATCAGGCCGAGCGCCATCAGCCAGTGCAAGCCAATCGCCGTACAGGTGTAACGATGATTCATGGATGCTTGTCTCGACTGGCGGGAGAGTCTGTACCGATATTGTCGATCCGTACCCGGGCTTGTGCAATTGTCCGATGCTGCTGGGAGCTTAGCCTTGAACCTCTGCCGCTGCCGGGGCCTCAAATGAGTAAACCCCTCGCACCCAATTTGCCGCGAGGCCGGAGCGTTTCATGAGCTTTACCTTGTGGGTCGCGGTGCTGGGTGCAGTGCTGCTGACGTTGGCACTGACCGCTTCGTATTTGCGCTGGATGCCGGTGACCACCTCGGCGGTGTGCCTGGTGCTGGGTTTCGCCATGGGCCCTGCCGGCCTGGCCTTTTTGAACCTGGACATCGTTGATGCCGCCGGCTGGATGGAACACCTGACCGAAGTCGCCGTGCTGTTTTCACTGTTCGTCAGCGGCCTGAAGTTACGGCTGCCCTTGCGCAATCGCATCTGGCGCATACCGGTGGGCCTCGCCGCGCCGGTCATGGTGGTGACCATCGCCGGGTTGAGCCTGGTATTGCATTATCTGTTGGGCCTGCCCTGGGGCCCGGCATTGTTGATCAGCGCGATCCTGGCGCCGACCGACCCGGTGCTGGCGGGCCTGGTCCAGGTCAATGACGCGCGGGACTACGACCGGGTACGCTTCGGACTGTCCGGCGAAGCCGGGCTCAACGACGGTATCGCCTTCCCTTTCGTTATCCTCGGCCTGCTGTTCCTGCAGCACAACCAGAGCAACAGCACCTGGCTGCTCGACTGGACGCTGTACAGCGTGCTGTGGGCCGTGCCTGCCGGCCTGTTTATCGGCTACTGGATGGGCAAGGGCATTGGCCACGCCGCCCTGTCGCTGCGTATCAGAAACGAAGACAGTACGCTGTCGCCCAATGATTACCTGAGCCTGGCGTTGATTGCCCTGGCCTATGTCATCGCCGAAGCACTCCATGGCTACGGATTTTTATCGGTGTTCGCCGCCGGGCTAGGCCTGCGCCAGGCCGAGGTCAAGTCCAGCGGCGGCTCGCACACACCCGCCGAGCACCTGGCGCAGCCGGTGGTCGGCCACCTGAATGTCGACCCGGAAAAAGCCGTACACGGTGATATCGATAACTTGCCGGACACTCAGATTGCTGCGGGCGTGATGATGGGTGACATGCTCGGCTTCGGTAGCCTGGTGGAACGCGCCATGGAGGTTTTTCTGGTAACCCTGTTGGGGGTGTTGGTTTCCGCGCACTGGGATTGGCGCGCCCTGGCATGCGGCCTGGCGCTGTTCTGTCTGGTGCGCCCCCTCAGCGTGCTGTTGATGCCCTGGGGCCGGTTGCTGGACATGCGCCAACGCCTGTTGGTCGGCTGGTTCGGCATCCGTGGCATCGGTAGCCTGTATTACCTGTTCTATGCCTTGAACCATGGGCTCGACCCGTCCATGGCTGCGCTCTGCACTGACCTGACCCTGTCGGTGGTCGCCCTGAGCATATTGCTGCACGGCTTGAGCACCCAGCCAATGTTGACGCTTTACGAGCGGCGCATGACCAGACGCGTGGAGAAGGCGCCCGATGGTCCGCTTTCCTGACACCGGCGTACCTATTGCTTTGTGAATCGTGCGCGAGCCGTTACCCTGCTTGTACGACGACAATACCTGGGTAACGCCTTGATCCCGCTCCACACCCTCGACACCTCCGTCAGCTGCACCAGCTGCGCTGCCAAATGCTGCCGCCTTGAGGTGATGCTCATCACCGATACCGGCGTGCCCATGCGTTTTATCGAAACCGATGACTGGGGTTCGCAAACCATGGCCCGCAGCGACGACGGCTGGTGTGCCGCCCTGGACCGCAGCACCATGGGCTGCAGCATTTACCAGAACCGCCCGCTGATTTGCCGCGAATTCGAAATGGGTGGCGCCGATTGCATTGAAGAACGCCTGGCCTGATCCTGCCCGGCCTGCCATCCGTCGCACCTGTGGCACCGCAACCGTCGTCAAGTGGCCCAATATCGGGTAACCGCTCGATTACTGGAGGTCCGCCATGCTCGGCAACGTTACCACCCGTTTACTCCTGATCGGCCTGCTGGGTTCTGCCACCGCCACGCTTGCAGCCGGCGGCTCGCCCAGCACCGGGCCGGACCCGGCACGCCCCACTAGCCAGCCCGAAGGCAGCAACGCCCTGCCCCCCGGCACCCTGCCGAGTAACCCGGCCACCGGCAATGGTGGCGATGCCGATGGCAGCAGCCTCTTCGACAGCCCGAACAAATCCCTGGACGATGACCTCTACCGCCGCCCGGAAGTCGATCCCGACCACCCCAAAGACCTGGACGAGCCGCCAGACGGCGGGCCCGAAGCGCCCATGGGCAACGGCGACTCCGGCGGGTAACCGTGCGGCTGGACCGGGCTTTATGTGAGCGGATTCTGTGGGAGGCTCCAGGTGCCTTTGCCGGCCGCATCGCTGGCAATCGGATGCCGCACCACCCGCTCCCACAAACATCTGGCAGCTCACAATTATTGAGTTCGACACAACACTGTGGGAGCTGCGGTGCGGCGATCCGACTTGCCAGCGATCACGTCACCGCTGATATCCCTGACAAGCTGGCTCCCCCTTGACATTCAATCGCCCGGCAACAACTCGTTGGGCAGGGTCTGGTCATTGCCCTTGCCCGGATTAGGGTGTTCGCCTTGACCCTGATCCTGGCCGGGGCGCGGCTTGCTCATGCCGTCATCCGGATCTGTCGTTGGCATATTGCGCCCTGGCGGCGGCTCGGCAGGATCGGGTGATGTGGGAGGACGTTGCAGGTTAGCCATGACACACCTCACAAGGCAGCCCAATGGGATGTGGGCCGTATGGGCTATTTGAAAGGAACCTTGGGCAGTGGTGCCAAACACTGGATGAACGGTCGCGCTCCAAGCGGTTTACCGCTCTGTACCACCTGATAGATCTGTCAGTTGTTAGCCCCCAGAATGAAGTATTGAATAAGGGTCGACTTGCGTTGCAAGCCGGCCCTTTTTCGTTGAGCGATCAAAGGGGCTGTCATGCCCCTGGCCGTGCCCGGGGCGTCTTTGTCCAACAGGGATCGTGCCATGACTGACCTACACGCTGAAGCACCCACAGTGCCCATCGAGAACCTCGCCCCCTTGACGATCTTTCGCATGGCCAAGGATGTAACCGGATACGATGGCGGTATCGATATCGATGTGGTGGCATCCAGCGCCTTCGGCGTGTTGGCCACGGTGCCGACCTTCGAGCATTTGCAGGCCGGGGACGAGGTGCGGGTTTATCTCGACGGTGAAAGCCTGCCGCTCAATGCCGAGTTCAAGCTGGGCAGCGGCGACCTCAGCCGCCCCTTGTCGCTGTATCTGGCGACCTCGCGTTTTGTGCCGGGGCCCCGGCGCCTGTATTACGAGCTTGTGCGTAACCAGGCGGTGTATGCGCGTTCGGCTTTTCTCAGTGTGCTGGTCAAACTGGACCGTCCCGGCGGTGAGGACATTGATCCTGAACCCGGGCACCAGGGCCTGGTGCCCGCGGAGGTCGCAGCCAACCCCGTGACCGCCGAGCATTTGCGCGACGGGGTCAAGGTGCGTATTTTCCATTACGAGAACAAGGCCGTCGGCGATGTGATTCGCCTGAGCTGGGGCGGCCTCATGCTCACCCATACCGTGAAGCTGGAAGAGCTGAACGTGCCGCTGGAACTGCAGGTCACTGGCCCGCAGATTCTCGAGGCCGGCGACAGCCCGAACCTGCTGCTGACCTGGGAGGTTCACGATCAGGTCTTCAACACCAGCCAGGCCTGGGCACCGCACGTGTCGGTGGCAGTCGACACCGGTCATGCGCGGCTGCCCGCCGTAGTCTTGCCGCAAGTAGGCGACGATGGCTACATCGACCTGGCGCAGCTGGGCAGTACACCTTTGGACATTATCGTGCAGGCCAATGCACCGGCGTTCGCCGTGGGTGACCGGGTGCACCTGCGGTTCACCGGCTACATCGACTCGGGCTTACCCACCGAAACGCTCCTGCAAGCAAGCGTCAGTGGCCCGTTGCCACAGGCGCTGACATTCACGATCGCCAATGATAAGGCCTGGGCATTGGCCAATGGCCTGGCCGCGATCGATTACCGGGTGGTTGATGCAGCGGGTGAGCAGCGTTCCCAGCGGCTGACCGTGGGCTTCAAGGGCCAGTCGGTGCCATTGCAGGCCCCTAGCGTCCACAACGTCACTGATGAACTGCCCTACGATGCCGTGCGTGCCAGCGTCCTGATTCCCAATTACCTGGGCCGCACCGCCGGCCATGAAATCGTGCTGGTATGGCTGGGGACGATGGCCGATGGCAAGCCCACGGTCTATGAAACCAGTCGCATCGTTACGGCCAGCCAGGCGGGCGGAACCGCGCCCATTGCAATCAACGTGACGGCCGAGCACATCCGTGTGCTGCAATCGGGTGTGGTGACAATCTACTACCGCGTGCGCATGACCAACCTCTTCAGCGCCGGCTGGCGTCAGTCCGAGCCACGGGCGCTGCGCATCAGTGCCGCCGACTGGCTGCCTGCGCCGGTGGTCGAGACCCCTGGGGGGGAACTCGATCCTCATTTCTACCCGCTTGGCGTGCAGGTCAGCGTAAATTACCCCGGCATGCGGCAGGGAGACAAAGTCACGTTGCACTGCAAGGGGGTGGATGACGCGGCTAGCTGGAACCAGGAAGAACCGGTGAGCCAGGTGGGCCGTCCGCTGATGTTCAGCGTGCCCCCGCATGTGGTGCAGCTCAACCTGGGCACGAGCATCAGCCTGGACTATGAGGTCATTCCGGCAAGCGGAGGGCACCCATTGCCTTCGCACAGTTTGGCCCTGGCCATCCGCTCCGAAACACCGGTGCTGTCGGCGCCGGTGCTGGTCGGTGCCCTGAACGGCCGCTACGACCCCATGCTCGCGTTCGAGGTCGCCCAGGTGCGCATCAGCTACCCCGGCATGCGCGCCAGCGATCGCATCCAGCTGTCCTGGCGAGGGACGCCGGGTGCGGGGTCGCCGGTATTGGCTGAGCGACTGGGCAGTGACACGGGCTCGGTGATGGTCAACGTGCCGGCGTCGGCGGTAGGGGCCAACATTCTGCATGCCGTCGTGTTCACGTACCAGGTCGTGCGCAATGAATTGCCGCCACTGCAATCCGACGAGGTCGAAATTCAGGTGCTCGCGCCTGCCATGGCTGCGCTACCCAGGCCGTACATCGACCAAGCCTGGGACAACGAACTGGACCTGGACAGCTTTGACGGCAACGCGCTGATCACGGTACGGCGCTGGCCGTTCATTGCCCCGGGGCAGTACGCCTGGCTGGAGTGCCGCAGCGGGGGTGAAATGCTGGCGCTGCTCGAGGCCCATCCGCTGGAACCCGGCGACGCCGGCTTTGGCCTGGCTGTCGAATTGCCGCGCAGCTTTCTCACCGGCCTTGCCGATGACAGCGAGCTGACCTTGCACCTGCGCGTGGGCTTCAATGGCAGTACCGATGCCGGCCAGGCGGTGGACTTTCCGCCGAACAGCTACCGGGTTCGTCAGGGCCAATTGCACATCGTCGTCTCCGACAACGGCCTGTGCGGCTCAGCTCTGCCCAGCGATTGGCCGCTGGACCCTCTGACCTGTGCGCTGACCCTGGTGGGGCGCCCAGGTGCCACCGGGCAGGTGACGGTCAACGGCTCGGCGCGCTTTGCCGATGACAGCCAGGCGATGGCCGTGCAACTGGATGCCCAGGGCGAACAGGTGGTCTGGCTGAGCGATCCGTTTGCCGAAACGGTGCTGGTCAGCGGCCACCTCGACGGCACGCCGGCCCGGCATGTACCGGTACGCTTCAGCGATGTGTTCCCTTTCGACCAGCAAGGCGAGGACGGGCAGGCCGTGCGGGCGCGCGCAGCGAGTGGGGCGCTGGCCAACGGCCGCTCGCCCAACCGGGTGTGTTTCGATGCCCAGGGGCTGCCCGAGGCAACCTACGTACAGGTCCAGCTCAGTGGCAGTGCGCAGGTCCTGGGGCACAGCGGGCAGATCGTGACCTTGCCCCTGGATGCAGTAACAGGTGACTGTATCTTCGATGTGGTCGATACGGTCGCCGAAGCAGTGACGCTGACCTTTCATCTGCCTCAGGTCGGAAGTTGGGCCTGGTTCACCAAGACCCTGTACTTCAACAACCTGCCCTCCTTGTACAGCCGGGCGCCCGCTGCCGACCCTCGGCCCTGGTTCATGCGGGTCAATCAGACCCGTTCCCTGGAAAACACGCACCTGCGCATTCCGCACATGAAAGTGTTTCTTGACCATCCCGATGGGATCAATGGCGGGATCAGCGCCAGGGCATTGAACTCCGATTCCAAAGGGTTGCAGACGCTGGTGGAGCCGTACCTGAACATGGCGGCAGGGGACCAAATCCATATCTATTGTGGTGATGAGCAGACCCCGGTGACCCCGTTGCCCTATGTGGTAAAACCGGAGGAAGTCAATGAGCTGCTGTTCATTTACGTGCCGCAGGGCCGAATCCCCAATGGCATTCATGACATCTGGTTCGTGGTCACCCCCGTGGGTGACAACCCCGGGGCTTCGGCGCGGCTGAAGGTCAAGATCAAACGGACCTTGCCAGGCGGGCCCAATCCCAACCCGGGCAGTCCACACCATACCGGGCTGATGTTTCCGATCCTGCCGCCGGGACTGATCGACTGGGATGTCGCCCAGGACGGAGTCACGGTGCATGTCTACCCATGGCGTTACATGGAAGTCGGCGACACGATCATCCTCAGTTGGGGTGGGGTCAAGGTCACGCATCAGGTGCGCGAGGGTGAGGTCGGCCGGCCGATTGCCCTGTTGGTGGGCTTCGAGACAATCGAGGAAGCCGGGGATGGCGAAGAACTGCTGGTGCTTTACCTGCTGGAGGACGAAGTCGGCAACGAGTCCGATGGCACCTCGCTGCCCAGCTACGCCTTTGTCGAGATCAGTACCTTCCTGTTGCCGCGGCCAGTGGTCGAGCCGCTGGATGCCGAGGGCTTTATCGAGCTGGGCGACCTGGGGCCAGCAGATCCGACCTTGTCGGTGACTGTCGACTTTCCGGATTTCATTGCCGGCGATGAAGTGGTATTCCACTGGCGCGGCTTTACCGACGATGCGGTGGCCTTGCCCGTGCATACCTCACCGCCCTTGCGCGTGCCACAGATACCACCGCCGCGGCTACTGCAGTACGACCTGCCCAATGCCCTGGTGCAGGCCATTGCCGGCGGCCTGGCCTATGTCTCCTACAAAGTGACGCGCACCGGTTTCCCGACCCCCTTGCCCTCCAGGACCACGGCGATCGGCGTACGCGGGGTGGCAACCCAACTCGGCAAGCCCGATGTGGATGGGCGCGATGAAGACTTCCTCCCCGACAACCTGCCCAGGGCCGTCGTGCGGATTCCACCTTGGCTGGGCATGTTCGCCGGCCAGGTCGTCCGTGTGGTCTGGCAGGGCACCCGCGGTGACGGCCGGCCCTATGCCTACATGGAGGAGCGGCCGCTGAGCGGTAGCCAGGTGGGTAACGAGGTGGTTTTTGTCCTGGATGGCGAGCATGTCGCTGCCCTGGCGGGCGGTAATCTCGAACTGTTCTATCAGGTCAACAACCCCACGGGCGAACCCTGGGTGTCGGAACGGCGGGAAGTCTGGGTCGGCGAGCCAGCCCCAGACCTGGTTCGCCCCGACGTGTTGGAAGCGGAAAACGATGCGCTGGACCCCGAAGGTATCGTCGTGGCCACTACCCTGGTGCCCGTCTACACCGGCATGGCAGCAGGGCAGACGGTACACCTGGAATGGCTGAGCCCGATCCCGGCGGGCAACTTTTTCGATTTTATTCCGGTCACCAGCGCCAGGGACCTGTACTTCAGTGTGCCAGAGGCCGACATCACGCCCAGCAATGGGCATGAGGTGCGCATCCGCTACATCGCCAGAGAGCCCGGCGAGCGCAGCCGCTACTCGGACTATCTGAATCTGTTCATCGGCGAGGCGCTGACCAACCCGCCACAGCCGAAAATCGAGGAAGCCAAGGGTGATGTGCTCGACTTGCTGTCTTTCCCCGGTGATGCCTGGGTCACGGTGGTGCCGTGGCGCAGCATCAGCGAGCAGCACCATTATTGGTTGCGCATCCATGGCGAGGACGAAGCGGGCAATGAACGGGTCGTGACCCTGGCCGAGCACAAACCGGTTGAACCCGGGGAGGTGGACCTGGGCGTGCGTGCCCGCCTGCAGCGGGCCGACCTGCAGCGGTTTGCCCACGAAAGCCGTATCGAGGTACGGATGGCGGTGGCCCGCAACGCGGATATCGAGGAGGCGGATGCCATCGTCTTCCCGCTGCGCCGCTACACGATTCGACAGGTGCAGGTGAGCCTGACCACACCGGAAATCGTCGAGGCGCGGGGCGCGGTGCTGGAGCTGGCTTCGTTCCAAGGCGATGCCACGCTCAAGGTCGAGCCTTGGCTGGGTATTGAGCAGGGCCAGCGGATTTGGGTCGACTTGAAGGGAACGAGAAACGACAGCTCTTTGTGGAGACTACCGTTGGTAGTGGCCGAGCCGGTTTCCTTGCAGGAGACTACGGAGGGGATTATCAGGTCCATTCCACGGGCGGCCCTTGAAACCCTGGCCGATGGTACCGAGTTGAGTATTCATATGGCGGTGAATATCCGGGGAGAAGAAGACCGCGATGAGGCGATCGAAGCACCGGTAATGGGGTATGAAATGTACGTGACTGCGCCGGTAACCCTGGTGGTTTCCACGGGCGGAGTTGCGAGCAATCGGCTTTCGGAGTACTGGCAACTTCCTAGGGAGTCTAGTGGTGTCACTGTATTTGGCAACGCGGGGGAAACCATTACTCTCAACCTTCCCAATAGCGCGAGTTTTGACGATGGGAGCCAACACAGAAAAGTTGTGCTTGATGTATTTGGTGAAGCACAAGCGAGGGTCAGGAGTAGCAACGGTTACACAACAGTTACTGCTTCGCGAGGAAATCGTGAGGTAATGGCAGGTCTGACGTTCGATACAGTGTTTGCTATCGATGCTCAGAATGGGGAGTATCAAATAAGAACGAATGCCGCAAGCGGTGCTAAAGCCAATGGTCGTAGTACAAATCGGTGTTTTATCGAAGGGAACTTTTATACCACACGCCCAGGCATGAGGTTTTCAGTGTCGGGAAGCGCTCGAATAGTGGGGTATACGGGGCAAACGGTACATGTCATTTTACCTATAACAGGAGGATTGACTGGTTGGCACTTCGATGTGACCAACACGCGCAGCGAAACCATTACTGTTACTTTTTTTGATTATGGTGGTCTCCGTTTTAGTAGAACTATGACTTTCACTTGAAGTATTTAAGCTGACATAAAACCGCCTCTCCAAGGGCGGTTTTTTTGGGTACACTTGTTCAAACTGTAACAACTTCCTTTCACGGATTCATTGGCCGGTCATGGTGTAGATTGTGATTAAGAACGCGTGTCAGGGAGCAGTTTAGGTGGTGTCAGTGCCGACGGTGTGAGGGGGCGTGTTTGACGGGAAAGGACGGCATCTGAGGCTGCCGTTTTTTCGTCTTGGCTGCAGGTTTTTTTGATGTCTGCGCCGGCCTCATCGCGGGCAAGCCCGCTCCTACAAAAGCCGGTCGTGCGCATACCTTGTAGGAACGGGCTTGCCCGCGATGAGGCCCGCCCAAACATCCTCTGTGTAGGCCCCCCTTCAACATCATGATTTTCAGTGCTGCGGAACCGCTTTTTACCCTCCATGCTTCCAGGCCGGCTACATCAACATGGCCTATTCGCCGGACGCCGGGCCGGTTGGGGTGGCGGATGTGATTAAATCCCCCCCGATACAGACTCATCAACCAAGGACGCCACCCAATGCGGACTCCAATCGCCAAGCACATCATCAACACGCTCGCTTTGCTGGCCGCGTTTGCCGGCAGCAGCGTTGCCTTCGCCCATGCCCATCTGAAAAGCGCCATGCCAGCCCAGGACAGCAGCACCCCTGCGCCTGAAGTGCTCACGCTGGAGTTCACCGAAGGCATCGAAGCCAAGTTCAGCCGCGTCACCCTGAGCCACGATGGGAGTGCCGTCGAACTCAAGGGCATCACCACCGCTGCAGGTAACAACAAGGTGCTGCTGGTCACCCCGGCCAAGCCGCTTGCAAACGGCCAGTACCAGGTGCAATGGCACGTGATTTCAGTGGATACCCACAAGAGCGAAGGCGCCTATCGCTTCCAGGTGGGCAACTGAGGTCATGTTCGACCCGATGGTGGTGTGCCGCTTCGTGCATTTCTCGCTGGTGCTGCTGCTGTTCGGCTGCTGCCTGCTGCGGCCCTTGCTGCTCAATGCCAGCCAACTCATGGCCAGGCAACGGGCGCTGGAGGTGTTGTTGCAGCTGTTCGCGGTGCTGGCCCTGGCCAGCGGCGTCGCCTGGCTGCTGCTGACCAGCGCCGGCATGGTCGGCAGCTGGAGCGACGCCATGCACCCGGGCACCCTGCGCCTGGTACTCGGCGAAACGCTCTTCGGCCGGGTCTGGCAATGGCATCTGGGTTTCAATCTGGCACTGCTGGCGTGCCTGTTACTGGGGCGGGCGTTGCCCTGGCATCTGTCGATTCTATTCAGCGGCCTGCTGTTGGCGACCCTGGCGCCCATCGGCCATGGCGCCATGCTCGACGGCCTGGCGGGACAATTGCTGGTCTTCAACCAGGTCATCCACCTGCTTTGCGTTGCCACTTGGCTCGGCGGGTTGCTGCTGCTGTCCTTACTGTTGTTGCCGCCAGTGGCCAAGGACGTCCGCGAAGTGCTGGGCAGGTTCAGCAGCCTCGGCTATTGCCTGGTGGCCGGCATCATCATTACCGGGCTGATCAACGTACGCGTCCTCAGTGGTTCGTTCTGGCCCACGCCGCTGTTTTCCGGGTTTGCCTTCATTCTGTTGATCAAGGTCGGCCTGGTCGTGGCCATGCTCGCGCTGGCCCTGCTCAACCGCCTGATCGGCCAGACCGGGCAGTTGGGCACACTGCGCACCAGCGTGACCTGTGAATGGCTGCTGGGCATGGCGGCGGTGGCCGCGGTTTCGCTGCTGGGTACCTTGGCGCCCATGCTCGACGCCTGATCTGTTCCAAACGATTACCAGGCCACCAAGGCCTGCACACTGGAGTATCCTTGGCATCTGTTTTCGCTGAGTTCGTCTTCCCGATGCCCCTGACTGCGCCCATGCCGGCCTCATTGCCCGCGGTGCTTGCCGGCCCCCTGCTACGCCGCCTGGAACCCCACCGCCTGTTGCTGTGGCTGGTCGGTTCCCGTGCCCTGTCATTGACCCTGCGCCTGACCTTCACCAACAATGAAGCCAACCGGCAGAGCGTCGATTACCCGCTGGCCGGGCAACACTGCCAGGTCATTGCCATGGGGCGTCATGCCTTCGTGCACCTGATCGACCTGCCGCTGGAAACACCGTTGCCCTGCGATGTACAGATCGACTACGACCTGCTGGTCGAGAACACCTCCGGCGAATACGAAGGCATGGCCCAGTGGGCACCACACCTGTTGTACGACGGCGCGCAGCCGGCCAACTTCGTCCTGCGCTCGCGTATCGACCAGATCCTCCATGGCTCCTGTCGCAAACCCCATCATCCGGTGCCCGAGGGGTTGTTGTGCGTCGACCGCCTGCTCGCCGCCCCGCATGCCCCCACGCAGCGCCCGGCCTTGCTGATGATGAGTGGCGACCAGGTCTATGCCGACGATGTGGCCGGCCCGATGCTGCGGGCGATCCACGCCGTGAGCGAGCGGCTCGGCCTGTTCCATGAGTACCTGGAGGGCGCCGTGATTGCTGACAGCGCGGCGCTTTACCAGCACCCGGCCAGCTACTATCACCGGCCAGACCTGCTGCCAGGCATCAAGGCCAACGAGACCTTGCGCGAGCGCTTTTTCGGTGGTGTCGAAAAGCCGATTTTCACCAGCAGCAACGCCGACAACCACCTGGTCACCCTGTCCGAAGTCATGGCCATGTACCTCTTGGTCTGGTCGCCCACGCCCTGGACCCTGATCGACCCGCAGATGCCGGCGCTGGCAGCGCCCGAGCGTGAACGCTACCAACTGGAACAGACCCACATCGACGCGTTCAAGGCTGGCCTGCCCGGCGCGGCCCGCGCCCTGGCCCATGTGCCGAGCCTGATGATATTCGACGACCATGACGTGACCGACGACTGGAACCTCTCGGCGCAATGGGAAGAGACCGCCTACGGCCACCCGTTTTCCCGGCGCATCATCGGCAATGCCTTGATTGCCTACATGCTTTGCCAGGGCTGGGGCAACAACCCGGACGTGTTCTCCGGGCCTCTGGCCAGCACCCTGGCGATGGCGCCGGCCGAGGGCGAGCACTGGGACAGCGCCACCCAGGACAAATTGATCGAAGAGCTGCGGCGCTTCCATGACTGGCAATACGTGCTGCCCACCACCCCGGCCATGGTCGTGCTCGATACCCGCACCCGGCGCTGGCGCAGCGAGAGCAACCTGAAGCGGCCATCGGGCCTGCTCGACTGGGAGGCCCTCAGCGAATTCCAGCAGGCCTTGCTCGACCACCCCTCGGCGATCATCGTGTCGCCGGCACCGATGTTCGGGGTCAAGCTGATCGAGACCGTGCAAGCCATCTTCAGCCGCTTCGGCCACCCGCTGCTGGTCGATGCGGAGAACTGGATGGCCCATCGCGGCGCCGCCCAGGTCATGCTCAATATCTTTACCCACTCGCGAACCCCACGCGATTACGTGATTCTCTCCGGCGATGTGCATTATTCATTCGTGTACGAGGTGTTGATCCGCCATCGCCAACAGGGCCCCAAGATCTGGCAGATCACCAGCAGCGGTGTGAAGAACGAATTCCCCCGGCGCCTGCTCGACTGGCTCGACCGCCTCAACCGCTGGCTCTACGCACCGGCCTCGCCGCTCAACTGGTTTACCAAGCGCCGCCGCCTGCAGGTCAAGCCGCGTATCCCTGCGCACAGCAAGGCCGGCGAACGGCTGTGGAACAATGCTGGCATCGGCCAGGTCTTCTTCAATGAAAAGGGCCAGCCGCAACGTATCTATCAACTCAATGCCGACGGGTCGGCGCCCACGGAGTTCATCGATGAGCGTCAAGACCACGTCGAAACCGTGCCCAGCCACGCGGTGTAGGAGCCATTGCATGACCCTGTTGAGCAAACCATTACTGGCTTGGGCCCTGGCCCTGGCCTGCGTATCGGCCGGCGGGCCCGCGCAGGCCGCCAGCAAGGCTGCGGCCAAACCGCCAGCGCCCGTGCACGTGTCGTTGCTGGGCGGCAAATTCAGTTTCGACCTGCCCGAAAACTATGTCGTCAGTGCGCCGCCCCCCGGTGAAGACCGCAACACCGAGGGCACCCTCTACATCAACCAGGCGCAAAAGCGCGTGGTGATCGTCGCCGAACACCCGCTGGCCAAGGACCACCAGGCCGGCGACAACGACGATGCCTTCCTCGACGGTGCCGTCACCGGCTTCATCGACAAGCAAAGCGCGGCATTGCCAGACTTCAAGTTGCAGAACGAAACCCGCCTGAGTCTCAAAGGCCTGGGCGTGCGCCAGATCGACAGCCAGTCGAGCATGGGCGGCGGCAATACTGTCAACACCACCTTCCTGGCGGGCAGTGGCACGACCATGGCGGTGGTCCAGGTCGTGTCGCGCGCCGACGACGAGGCTGGGCATGGCGTGCTGGTCAAACAGATCATCGATTCGGCTGCGGGACGATGACGCGCATGATGACCCAGGGGGTTGCTTGCCGTTGCCAGGCAAGCATCAATTCCCCAGCGCTTTTCCGGTTTGCGGGGTTGCGGGCGCCCCCTTTCCGGGCCGCTTGGCGCCGAGCACTTTGCGGGCCGTTTCCCTGAAGGGCGTGACGACCAGGCTGGAAATCGTCAAGTAACGCTCACGCCCCTGCTCACCGATACCAAAGCGGACAGGTTCCGGCGTGGAGGTCGTGACGTAGAGCGTGCCGAACATCCAGTCCCAGAGTGACAGGTTGGTCGCGAAGTTTTTGTTGATGTGTCGGGGGGCGTCACTGTGATGGATCTGGTGCTGGGCCGGGCTGTTGAACACATGCTCAAGCCTGGGCCCGAACGACAGCCACACATGGCTGTGGCGCAGATTCGCCGCCAGCGCATTGAAGATGAACACCAGGTACGTCACGCCGAACAGGGCGTAACGGCTGATCTCCCCGCCACAGGCGTACCAGAACCCCCCTATGAAGATGCCGAGGCTGGCGGCGGTGGTCATCTTCTCGACGATCTCCTCCACGAAATGCACGCGGCTCGCCGTGGCCGGCACCAGGACGGGTGCCGAATGGTGGACCTTGTGGAACGTCCAGAGCCAACGGCAATGAAAGGCGCGGTGGGTCCAGTAATTGGTCAGGTCCCTGACCAGAAATACCCCCAGACCGTAGAGCAACGACAGCGTGAGCGTCTGACCGGTGTGCGGACGCGCGCCCCACAGGTTGGTGAAAAAGGCGATGTAATCCCCCGAGCGCAGGATGTAGGGATCTATCAGGCCGACGATGGGTACCACCAGCACGACCTTGAGAATGGCGCGAACAAAGTAATAACGGTAATCGAGCAAGGCCGAGCGATGAAAATAGACCCGTGCCCCGCCGATGAATCGCCAGAATGTGTGCGCGTCGGTCAGCCCGCGATGTTTCCTGAAGCGGAACAGACCGTACGCGACACTGTAGGAAAGAAAGAGGAACAGGACGCCAATACGGCCGTTGAGATCGAACAGGCCGAAAAATTGCTCCGTGACAGGTTCGATCACCATCGCATTGAAGTGCTGGTAGATAAACGAGAGTAGATCCACGGCAAACCAGCCTCCGTCCAAAGGTGGCAGTGTACGGTTAACCCGTGCCCACTGGTACCGCTTTCAGGCACGCATACAGCGCCTGGCAGGTCGCACCTGTCCGTATTGGCCTATTGCCATCAATCACCCTCGATGCCGACAGGCCTCAGGGTGTGATCTGATAGCCGCGCTGCTGCATGCAACTGTTGTACGTCGAGGTGTTCTGCTCGGTGGTACGACGGTCCTGGCGACGATCCTGGCGCTGATTGGCTCCCCCCACAACCATCCCCGCCACTGCTGCATCCTTGGACTTTTCATGACGGTACTCGTCCTTGACATCGCCGCTGACCCGGTCGTAGTCATTGCTGCGCGAGCCTGCCACCGCCGCACCCGCGACAGCACCAGTAGCCGCACCACGGGCGCGACCACCGCTCTGCGTGCTAGTGCTGGTCGGGCCAGACTGAGCCTGGCAATTGCTGATGTCTTGCTGGATGGTTTCGGGAGACTGCCCTTTGAGCGGGGTAACGGTCTCGGCCGTGGCGCCAAGGCAAAATATCGAGAGAATCGCCGCGCAGGGGAAAATGAACTTTTTCATAAGAACTCCACGGGTATCAATGACCCTTGACCCTCTAGTTTAGCTGCCAAACGGGCTGCGCCGAAGAAAGCCCGGCCCTCTTGTGGCAAGCGGTTGACCTCAATCTACAATTTAATCGGACCGCCATAAACGGCCCTGAGCCTGTCGTAATCACGCAGGTCATGACTCGGACGAGGTTGCATGCATGCAAGGCACAACCAATCAGGAACGCGCGCCCATTCTCGCCCCTATCGATCGGGTCATGGAAGTGATCTTCGGCCTGCTCATGGCAATGACGTTCACCGGAACGATCAGCGTGGCGACCTCGGGCCAAGAGGAAGTACGAACGATGTTGCTCGCCGCACTGGGATGCAACCTCGCCTGGGGGCTCGCCGATGCGGTGATCTATCTGCTGCGCACCCGGATCGAACGCACGCGCAACCGCACCTTGCTCACCCGCTTGTGCGCCGACGCGGACCCCGCCACCGGCCAGGCGCTCGTTGCCGATGCACTGCCGGAACGCCTGGCGGCGGCGGCCGGTACCGACGGGCTCGAGTTGCTGCGCCAGCGCCTGGTCGAGTACCCCGGCGCGCCCGTCCAGCCACGCCTGGGCTGGGATGACTACAAGGGTGCACTCGGGGTTTTCCTGCTGGTGGTATTGGCAACCTTTCCCCCCGTGGTGCCGTTCCTGTTGCTCGACCAGACCGCGCTTGCGGTACGCCTGTCCAACCTTGTCGGCCTGATGGTGCTCTTCATCGCCGGCTGGATCCTGGCGCGCTACGCCGGCGTCAAACCTTGGCAAGGGGGCATTGCGATAGCGGTGGTGGGTGCATTGCTGATCATGGCGATCATTGCCCTTGGGGGGTGACGGATCGCGTTGGCTGGGATATCCGCGTAGAAACAACAAGGGCCAGCATGAGCGGCTGACTCTCAGGGCGACGGCAGATAGCGCATCGTACGGCACTCCCCCATCAACAGCGGACGATTCAGTTGCGCACAGGCGCGCAGATAGTCGGCTACCAGGGTGACCCGCTTCAGCTTGCGCAGATCCTCACTGTAGTACATCCAGAACTGCCGCGTGACCTCCACTTCATCCGGCAGTACTTCGCACAGGCGGGGATCGGGGCCGGCGAGAAAGCACGGCAGGATGGCCAGCGCGCGCCCTTCCAGGGCTGCATGGTACTGGGCAACCACGCTGGTGCTGCGCAGGCGGCTGTTGGCGCCGGGCATCAGGTCGTTCAGGT
>RCUU01000318.1_pt1 | contig 27851 bp, 27 predicted proteins | sample 2166211 | NCBI WGS metagenome assembly RCUU01 (sample SAMN09932620, study PRJNA488358) | compost metagenome | feature: garden; material: soil; isolation source: compost soil in phenylacetic acid-enriched culture | place: Germany: Experimental Botanical Garden Goettingen | collected 2016-01-27
AAGCACAAAAAAACGGGTCGCCCCAGCCAGTAAAGACAGGGACAACCCGCTTCCATTTATTTTTTCTCCTGCAAAAAAACCTTAATCTTCTCCAGCGTTGCGGCGGGATCGATATTTTGCAGCAAATAGTCGGACTCTTTCTTGTAAACGACCTGCTCGGAGTAGTTCCGTAAATACTCTTCGATCACCTCGGGCGGGGCCCCCTCCCGTTCCTCGCGCAGCCGAATGTCCTCCTTTGTCACATAGAGGAAAATCCGGATCGCCTGCGACCCAAACCGTTTCCGGAACGCCTGCAAGCCATCATGATTCACGACGACGACCGCCGCACCATGTTGTTCCAGCGCTTCGATTAGTTCATGCTCCGTGATTCCGTAGCTGCCGCGCTCCAGGCGGACGCTTTGGGTAAACGCCTGCCTGCCGAGCATCGTTTGAAAATCCGCATCGGAGATAAAACGGTAGTGCTCACCGTCCTTCTCCCCTGGGCGTTTCGCCCGCGTGGTATAAGGAAGGACATAAGGAAGGCCCAGGTCGGTGCTGAGCTGCTTGGCGATACTCTTGCGGCCCGAACCGCTCGTGCCGGTAATGACGATCACTTTGGGCTGCGAAGTGCGCTCCTCCTCCAGGCCCGCGTCATTGGGCTTGTCAGAAGATGCTTCAGCCTCGTTGCGGGCAAGGCCTTGGGTTGTTTTCGAGCCTTTCAGCCATTTCCACATCGCGTCTCCATGCGCGTTATCCGGGTTCGATTCCTATCCTCGCCGGCAGAACCGCACGGATTCACCTCCTTCGCCATGTCTATACTTCCTATGTCGGCAAAAAGAGGAAAAAATTGAATGATCCCGATTCGCTCCACCATTGATCTAAGCAGCTACCTCAAAACACCCGGCGTGCGGTCACGAACCGCTTTTTCCACTGGCCATCAAACGCCTCGATATGGACTCCTTGCTCTTTGGAATAGGTGTGCAGAATCTGATTGTCGCCAATATAGATGCCGACGTGGCCGATATCCAGACCCCGCGCGCTGAAGAACAACAGGTCTCCCTTGCGCAACTGATCCAGGCTGACTTCCGTACCTTCCTTGGCTTGATCATACGAAACGCGCGGAAGCTCGATCGAAAGAATCTCCTCGTACACCCGATTCACAAAAGAGGAGCAGTCGAACGTTTTCGTTTGGTTGGGAGATGCTCCGAATTCGTAAGGCGTACCTTCAAACGTTTTGCCGTAAGCGATCAGCTCGTCCGCCTGCTTGTCCGCAAGGGTGTCGCTCCGATAGTCGGTGTATTTCGGCTTGGCCGATACATAACCGGAGCGTCCGTCCGGGGTTCGCACCTCCAGCCAGAGCGCACCGGCTTCGCGAACGACATGTAGCTTGCTGCCGGTGGGCAGCAGCTCCTCACCGACCGTTTCGCTCCCGGCATCCGGCGCACTGCGCAGATTGACGCCCCAAGCGATGGTGGTTTCGTATGTAAACGCCGAAGTGATTCGCACCGTGTGGTGATCGCCGTCCCAGACGACATCGCTGCCGAGCGCTTCGCTTACGAACCGTAGAGGAACCAGCGAATAACCGTCCGCGATCTGCCCGGGTACCGGCAGCGTGAGGAGCTGGCCGTTCAACTGAGCCGTGGGGTCGCCAATGCGGTAAACGAGCGTCATTTGGCCTCGGGTGGCCGTGACGGTCTTGCTGGTATCGTCCCAGGCCAGCTTGGCGCCCAGCGCTTCAAACACGTCACGGATAGGGAGCAGGACGCTGCCGTTCACCAGCAAGGGGAGCGTCTCCGTTTGCAGCGGCCGCCCGTCGAGCTCAATCGTGATGCCGCCCGTAGAGGCGGTTTGGATCAACGGGGCCGCAGCCACCGCCCCCGAGGTTCCCAAGGCCGGATCTCCCACGGGCTCCGCACCGGCCGTTCCCGCTTGGGCGGACAACACGAGGGAGGCTGCCAACAGCCAGGTCAGTCCGAGTGTTTTATTGTTGAATGGTTTCGTCATTCTAAATCACCTATTTTCTGGATGGATTTATACTATTGGACGAAATCCAAGCAGATTTGTTGTGTGGAAAATGTTTCCTACCCCTCTGGATTCAACGAGGTCAACCGTTCCAATCCGTTCATATACTTACGCAGCGCATGAGGGATCCGGATGCTCCCGTCTTCCTCTTGATGATTCTCCAAGAGCGGGATCAGGATGCGCGGCGAAGCGACCATGGTGTTGTTTAACGTGTAGCAGTATTGCAGCTTGCCGTCTTGGTCCTTGTACCGGATATTCGAACGGCGGGCTTGGAAGTCGAGCAGTTGCGACGACGAATGGGTCTCCCCGTAGGCCCCACGGCTCGGCATCCACGTTTCGATGTCGTATTGTTTATACGTTTTTTGCGACATGTCTCCGGTGCACACCGCCATTACCCTGTATGGCAGCTCTAACAGTTGAAGCAGTTCCTCGGCGTTTTGGGTGATTTCCTGAAAGAGCTGTTCCGACAGCTCCGGGTTGTTTTCGCACAGCACCACTTGCTCGACCTTCGAGAACTGATGCACGCGATACAAGCCATGAACATCCCGTCCGGCCGAGCCAACTTCGCTGCGGAAACAAAGCGAGGCCGCGGCCAGCTTGACGGGATGGGTGACATCAACGATCTCATGGTCGTAATACGACACGAGCGGAACCTCGGCGGTGCCAACCAGCCAGCGATCATCCTCGGCCATCCGGTACGTCTGATCTACGCCCAGCGGGAAGAATCCGGTGTTCACGAGCGCCTCCGAGCGTACCATTAAGGGCACCTCCAGCAGGGTGAATCCTTTCGCCGCAAGCAGATCCACGGCCAGCTGCTGTACCGCCCGGTGCAGCAGAACCCCCGTGCCGCTCAGGTAGTAGTTGCGGGCGCCAGCCGTTTTGACCCCGCGGGGAATGTCGATCATCCGATGCTGTTCACCGAGGGCGACGTGATCTTGCGGCGTAAATTCAAACGCGGGCGGTTCTCCGATCTGCTTTACCACGACATTGTCGAGGTCCGACAGGCCCTTGGGCGTATCCGGCGAGACCGGGCTCGGAACAAGCAGCATCAGTCGCCGATACTCGCGCCCCGCCTCCTCAAGCTCCTTCTCCAGTCCGCTCAGCCGCCGGTTCAGCTGTTTCACCTCTTCTTTCAAAGCGGCGGCGGCGTCCGGCCCTTGCTCCCGGATCTGTATCTCAATCTGAGGGGTAAGCCGGTTACGCTCCTGCCGTATCCGTTCCACTTCCTGCAGAAGGGCCCGACGCTGGTCGTCCCAATGCAATAGCTCCGGGACCGATAACTCGATCCCTTTGTCCTCCGCCACCTGTTGAACTTGTTCTTGATGCTCCCGAATCCATTTACCGTCTAACATGGGTGATCCGCTCCTTTTTCGATGAGAATACAAAAAGCGCCCTTCGTCCGATTGGGACGAGGAGCGCTGTATGCTCGCGGTGCCACCCAAATTGATCAAACCGGCCGGGCCGGGTTGATCCCCTTTAGTTCCGCGGTAACGGGCGGACCCGGTTAGCTTAGGAGGAGATGATTGCGCGTTTGGCGCGCGGGTTCCCCTTGACGAAAACGCCTCCGAGTTGGATGCTCTTCATAGGCATGATTCCGAGATATGATTTGTAAAGCAGTATAACGTATATGACGTAGAATATTCAAGTGGGAGGGGACAGGAAAATGAGAAAATTGCTGCTCACCGGGTTTGAACCCTTTGGCGGTGAATCGATCAATCCGGCAGTTGAAGCGGTGCACCGGCTGCAGGGACGTGTGATCGGTTCCTATGAGGTTATAGGCTTGGAACTACCGACGGTGTTTGGCCAATCGATGGAGCGCCTGCTGGCCGGTATCGAGGAAACGGAGCCGGAGGTGGTGATCGCGTTAGGGCAAGCCGGCGGACGAAGGGGGATTTCGTTTGAGCGGATCGCCGTCAACCTAAGCGATGCCGCCATCGATGACAATGCGGGGAACCGGCCGGTGGATGTTCCTGTCGTGCCGGAAGGCCCGGCAGCGTATTGGACCACGCTGCCGGTTAGACGCATGGCCGACCGGCTGCAGGTCGAGGGGATTCCCGCGTCGCTATCGCTATCAGCCGGTACCTTCGTATGCAACCACTTGTTTTACGGGTTGATGCATCATCTCGCCGTCAGCGGCAAGCCCATCCGGGGTGGGTTCATCCATATCCCTTACCTCCCGGAGCAGGCGGAGCGACATCCCGGCGCCCCGAGTATGGCGTTGGAGCAGCTGGTTGCCGGCCTGGAGTTGGCGATCAGGGTGATGGGGGAGTAACAAAATGTTGTACTAATTACAACATTTCTCTCATAGGGCAGAGCCGCTAAGCGAACGCACCCCCTTCATGCTTTAGCAGCCAGCTTTTGCGGGACAATCCGCCGCCGTAGCCCCCAAGGTCGCCATTCGCGTTGATGACGCGGTGGCAAGGGATAACAAGGGCCAGTTGATTGGCCCCATTGGCCTGGGCGACAGCGCGAAAGGCCGACGGACGGCCAACTTCGGCGGCCAGCTCGGTATACGAGCGCGTCTCCCCTGGGGGGATTTGCCGCAGCCGGGCCCATACCTGCTGCTGAAACGGCGTGCCCAGCAGGCGCAGTGGGGTAGCGAACTCGGTCAACCGCCCTTCGAAGTACAGGGCGAGTTCCCGCTCGATCGAGCGGATCGGGCCGGTGAATCCCGGGATCACCGCGGACTTCGTCCGCTTGCGGAGCCGCTCGACTTCGCGCTCCAGACCGCGGCGGTCCACGAACTCCAGCAGATACAACGCTTCCTCATCGGCGATCGCGATCATCGGCCCGAGCGGGGTGTCGAGCCACGCCGCCCTTAGCACTCGGCTCTCTTCCAACCGGGTTGGTGCAGCCCCCATAATCCGGGAGAAGGCATCCCGGAATCCGCTGCTCGACTCATACCCCATAGCGAGCTGGGCGTCGATGACCGGTCGGCCCGAACGGATGTTACCGAGCGCCAGACCCATCCGGCGGGCGCGGGCGTATTCCACGAAGGTCATGCCAAAGCGCTTCTTGAACTGGCGGCGCGCCGTGGATGCATCGACGGACAGCTGCCGGAAGTCTTCGTCCTTCCAGCGCTTCTCCGGATGAGCCTCGACGGCTTCTACCAACTGCCGGACCAAATCGGACACGCGGCTCGGGTGGGATAACGGGCGACAGCGTTGGCACGGCCGGAAAGAGGCGAGCAGCGCTTCTTTGGCTGTTTCGTAAAATTCGCAGTTTTCGAATTTCGGTTTTCGTGCCGGGCAGGTTGGTCGGCAGAAGACGCCGGTGGTTTTGACGCCAACGTAAAATACCCCTTCATACTCCGTTTTTTTCTCCAATAAAGCTTGATAATACTCTTCCTTCCGTTCGGCGAGAATCATTAAGGGAGGGTCCTCCTTGTCTTCAACTTTGTGTCCCCATTATATCGTTTGCAGCAAGGCGGTGCCGCCGATAATCAGGCATTGATTTTCCGGTCAAGACTTCCATTGTGGGCAAGGGAGATTTGTTATATGATATCATGGTAAATTGGGTGAACGCGCTAGTATTTGGGGGCCATCCGCAGGTCTAACGCTTACCACAGCGCTTAAGTCGGCTCAAATCGCCGATTTTGCATTTTAACGCTGCTCACCGTGCTTAAATCTTATTTTTTGAGCCGGAATCAGGTGGTTTAATGGAAATAGTGATCCACAGCGTCGTTAGAAACGGTACAACGAGGAAATCCTTCAAATAGCGTTTCTCATCCGCGTTAGAGCAGTGGGAACAGCCTAAGGGCATCCATGACATGGAGAATCACTAGGAGGCTGCCCCGAAATCTAGTTTGAAACGATAAATAAATCATATTTTTGAGCGTGGAGGAAACGATGTATCCTAAAGACTTCAACTATAAAATGCCAGCCGAATGGGCGGCACATGAACGCACCTTTATCTCCTGGCCGGTACAGGAGTCGATGGTTTATCCCGACCGGTACGCCGAAGTGTGCGACGGGTATGCCGAATTCATTACGGCGATCGCTGAATTTGAACCGATCACGGTGGTCGTGAATCCGGACGATTTACAAAAGGTGAAGGCCCGCTTTGAGCAGGATCCAAACACGGGTCGCATCTCTTATCTGCCGATTGAGCATAACGACGCTTGGCTGCGCGACAACGGCCCGACGTTCCTCGTCAATCCAGAAGGGGAGCTGGCCGGGGTCAACTGGGGTTTTAACGCCTGGGGCGGCAAATATTCGCCGTGGGATCTGGACGATGCGGTCGCGCCGCAAATCCTTGAAGCCCTCAAAGTGAAACAATTCGACGCGCCATTGGTGCTCGAGGGCGGCTCCATCCATGCGGACGGAGAAGGTACGCTACTGACTACCGAGGAGTGCCTGCTGAACAAGAACCGCAACCCGCACATGAGCCGGGAAGAGATCGAGGCGGCGGTCAAGAGCTTTACGAACGTCGACCAAATCATCTGGCTGAAACGCGGTCTGAGCGGGGACGAAACGGACGGACATATCGACAACGTGGCTTGCTTCGCCGCGCCGGGCAAGGTCATCCTGCAAGTATGCGACGATCCCAGCGACGAGAACTATGCCATTACGCAGGAAAATATCGCGATCCTTAGCGAAGCAACGGACGCCCAAGGCCGCAAGCTGGAGATCCTTCCGATCCCGCAGCCGCCACAGGCGTTCTACGAAGACAGCCGTCTGACGCTGAGTTATTTGAACTTTTATTTCGTCAACGGCGGCATTATTTTGCCGGTCTTTGGCGGGGCTGCGGCGGAAACCGACCGCCAGGCCGTGAAGGTGCTGAGCGAGGCGTTCCCGGATCGCAAGATCCGTACCGTCGACGGCATGGCCATCATCCGCGAAGGCGGCAACGTGCATTGCACGACGCAGCAAATGGCGGCAAGACGCCCATAAACTTTTAGCGAAAGGGGTTCGATCTACGACATGAGAAACGTCAAAGTGGCAGCAACGCAAATGAGCTGCTCGTCCAACAGAGAAGAGAACATCGCCAAAGCCGATCAACTGGTTCGACAAGCGGCGGCGCAAGGGGCACAGATTATATTGCTGCAGGAGCTGTTCGAAACCCCTTATTTCTGCCAAAAAGAAAAGTCCGACTACTACGTCTATGCGACGGAGATGGAGGAGAACGCAGCGATCCAGCATTTCCGTAATGTGGCCAAGGAGCTGGAAGTGGTTCTTCCGATCAGCTTCTATGAGAAAAAGAACAACGCCCGTTACAACTCGCTGGCCGTGATCGACGCCGACGGCGAGGTCCTCGGACGTTACCGCAAGAGCCATATCCCGGACGGACCGGGGTATGAGGAGAAGTTTTATTTTAATCCGGGGGATACCGGGTTTAAAGTGTGGAAGACGCGTTACGCGAAGATTGGCGTCGGCGTCTGTTGGGATCAGTGGTATCCGGAGGCTGCCCGCTGCATGGCGCTGATGGGCGCCGAGCTGCTGTTCTATCCGACGGCGATCGGCTCCGAACCGCAGGACGGTTCGATCGACTCCAAGGATCACTGGCAAATGTGCATGCTGGGGCATGCCGCTTCCAACCTGGTGCCGGTGATCGCTTCGAATCGCGTCGGCACGGAAACCGACGAAGAGTCGAGCATCACCTTCTACGGCTCGTCCTTCATCGCCGGGCCGCAAGGCAACAAAGTCGCGGAAGCCGACCGTGCGGAGGAGACCGTGCTGGTGGCGGAATTTGACCTCGACCAGCTGGAGATCCAGCGGATCGAATGGGGGATTTTCCGCGATCGTCGGCCGGATCTCTACAAGATCATCACCTCTTACGACGGCGAGCTTCGCATCGACTAAACCGCATAGGCAACGCCAGATCGTGAAGCCCCCAATTCCACCGTATTTTGTGATTGGGGGCTTTTGCCGATGAGGCGAAGCCGGCGGGTCAAGGCGAGCCGGGTTGAGTGATGTCCGGGTTGACATCCATGATGGCTTGCGCGATCCCCATCAGACGGGGCAGATAGCGATGTGCCTCGTCCGCCCGGCGAAGCAATGCCGCAGTCGATGAGACGCCAAGATCGGACAGCAAGGCAAGGAAATCCGGGGCGAGCTGCTCCCCGAGCTCCGGGGCGTCAGCCGCTAGAATCTTATGGCAGCGCGCAAATGTGGCGGTGATCCAGAACACCGCCTCCTGATGGCGCCCGTTCTGAATCAGTTCGCGGCTGCCGTCGATGGCGACCGGACGCGCGCCGGGAGTAATGTCGCTGCGGAAGGGGAACGGCGTTACGGCCCTCGCCGCAGCCATGTCGAATGTGCGGGTCAACGCTTCCAGATGTGACAGCGTCTGCGCAGCGGTGAGTTCCTCGCACCCGAGGAGCTGAAGCAGCTTGGCATATACCTCGCTGTGCCCATACGCCTCAAGCACCTCTCGGGCAGCCAGGTAACGAAGCCGCACCGTCGGATTGCGAAGGGCGGCGGTCAACAGGACGTGGGTCGTGATCCCGGTCGGGAACAACCATCCCAGAACCTGATCGTGCTGCGGCGCATCGGGATCGATGCTGCGAAGTCCGCGTTCGATTCGGTCAAGCGCATGCTTGCAGCGCCGCAGGACCCAAGGTTTCTCGGCGAAGCGGGAGGCCACTTCGGCCTGCAGTTGGCGAAGCCGACCTGTCGGGTCGGCGATGATCGTATCCGTCCGGAAGCTTCCGGCCAGATGGTAATCCGATAACACGGTTTCGGCCGAGGACAGCTGGTTCCAGGACAGATAGGTGACCTCAAGCAGCACCTGATCGACATGGAATTTCCCCGGTTTGGCCGGAGGTTCCTCTAAATCGGTGACGATGATGAGATCGACGTCGGAACTCACCGGCAGCTCCGCTTCCTCCGGAAGTCCAACCGTTGAACCGCTGAAGTAAGCTCCCAGGAAATCGGCTTCCCGGCTGGCATTTTGGCCGACCCACCGGGCCGCGGCCTTACGGGCTTCTACGATTTTCATCCGTACCTCCTCGTAATGATGCATGCATGTTTCGATGAGGCTCGAAGCATCCCCGTGATACAATCAGGATCACTAGAGTTCAGGGTGACTTTATTCATATGCCCGGACGTTCATAGAAAGAAGGGATAAGAGTGGCACGATCGCTGTATTTTGCATTAATTCTACTTAGTTTGATTTGGGGCGGCTCCTTTTTCTTCATCAAAATCCTGCTGCCCGACTTCGGTCCCTGGACCGTCGCGTTCCTGCGTTCTACCTTCGGGCTCGCAACCATTACGGGTGTGATGCTCGTCCTGCGCAAGCCGTTTGGGTTCCGCGCGATACCCTGGGTGGCCATGATCATTATGGCGCTGGTCAATACGGCGATTCCATGGGCGTTGATCGGATTCAGTGAGACGCGGCTGACGAGCAGCCTGGCGTCGGTGCTGAACGCAACAACCCCGCTTTGGACGCTGGTGGTAGGCGTCGTGTTCTTTCGCGTCGCCACGACCCGCATGCAGTGGGCGGGGATGGGCATCGCCTTCCTCGGCTTGCTCGTGCTTGTTGGTGTCAGCCCAACCGCACTCGCCTCGGTGGATCTGCTTGGGTTCAGCTGCATGCTGGCGGCAACGTTATGTTATGCCGTTGGCACGCATCTGTCGAAGCGACTGTCCGGCGGACTGTCGATGTATCAGGTCACCTTCGGCACGTTGATTAGCGCGATGGCGGGCAGCGGGCTCATGGCGCTGACCCTCGAGCGGGACTCGCTGGCGCCGCTGGCTTCCCTTCCCACGCTTGGCGCGGTGATCGGGTTGGGCGTGTTTGGTTCGGGGGTAGCCTATATTCTGTTCTACTTTATGGTGCAAAAAGGAACCCCGCAATTCGCCACTACCGTCACGTATCTCGTTCCGGCCAGTGCGATTATTTGGGGGTTCACGTTGCTGAACGAACCGGTAAGCTGGCGTTTGCTGGCCGGACTGGTGTTTATCCTCGGCGGGGTGTACCTCGCGAACCGGAGCGGCTCGCGCAGCGCCAGACAGGCAGCCAAGCGGCAGGAGAGCTCGGCTGGTTCTGGTTCTGGCGCTGGCGCCGAATCGGAAGCGGCAGCCCTCCCGGCCAAGCCGTCTCGTTAGCCTCCGACCCGCAAGGCGTGAGGCTCCGGCAAGCGAAACCATTTGTCCAGGTCGATCCGGGGTTCTCCACGTCGATGGTACCACTCGTTGGTTCGTGGATCATAAGTATAGTCCCTGGCCCAATTTCGACCTTGGGCGGCTACCTGACCAAGCGCATATCCAATATAGGCGACTTCGCCCGTCGTCATCATCGGATGCAAGGAGATTCGCACCCAGCCGGGTTTTGCCGTGAAATCGCCGCCGGCGATTCGCCGGGCGATGCGCTGCGAGACGGTCTGATCGAGTCCAAGCAGATAATGGCCATACGTTCCCGCGCAGGAGCAGCCGCCGCGCGCCTGGATGCCGAAGCGGTCGTTCAGCAGCTTGACGGCCAGGTTATAATGGATCGGCTCCAAGGTGAAAGAGACAATGCCAAGACGCTCACGGCTGCTGCCGCCTAAGACGTTCAGGCCCGGGACGGCTTCAAGCTCCGTCAGCAGCCGATTCGTCAGCTCCCGCTCCCGGCGCAGCAGGCGGCCGATGCCCATCTGCTCCTTGAGTCGAAGACTTAATGCCGTACGGATCGCCTGCATCACCCCCGGCGTCCCGCCATCCTCCCGCGTTTCGGCGTCGGACAGATACTGGACTTCGCCCCACGGGCTGGTCCAGGACACGGTACCGCCTCCCGGGCGGTCCGGCGACGCCTCTGCGCACAGCCCCGCATCCATCACCAGCACCCCGCCCGTGCCGGGGCCGCCCAGGAATTTATGCGGGGAGAAGAGGATGGCGTCGAGCCGTTCCCCCGGCGCTCCCGGCGGGTGCATGTCGATCGGCGTATAGGGCGCGCTGGCGGAGTAGTCCACCACGCAGATGCCGCCATGCTGATGCATTACCCGGGCGAGCTCGTGAACCGGCGTAACAAAGCCGGTCACGTTGGAACAGGCGGTGAATGCGCCTATCTTGACGGGTCGGTCCCGATAGCGGCTCAGCAGGAAGTCTAGCCGGCTGGGGTCGACGCGTCCGTCCGCCCCTGGCGGGAGGCATACGACTTCGCCAATCGTTTCCGTCCATGAGATGTGGTTGGAGTGGTGCTCCATGTGTGTGACAAAAATAACCGGCTGTTCCCGCTCAGCCTTCCCGCTCCGGAACGGCTCACGCCATGGGGCAGGGGCCTTCAAACCCAGCAGGCGCTGCAGCTTGTTTACTGCCCCCGTCATCCCCGTCCCCTCGAACAGCAGGATGTCGTTTGGGCCGGCGTGGACATGGTGTTTGACGATCCGCTTGGCTTCTTCATAGGCGGCGGTCATGGCGGTGCCGGTAATGCTGGCGGCGGTGTGGGGATTGCCCGCGAGCGGACCAAACTCCTGGGCCAGCTTCGTTTCAATTGGCCGATACAGACGGCCGCTGGCTGCCCAATCGGCATACCGCAGCGTTTGGATCCCGTACGGCGTCACAAATGGATGCCGGTAGCCGATCGTATTTTCCCGGTAAACCTCGAATTCCAATTCCTCTGTCTCCAGCAAGCCGAGTCTCCCCCTATAGGTAATTGTAAATAATCACGCTTTAGGGTATGTGCATTCGCCTAGGGGCGTTAGGGGAAAGGGAGAGAGTTCGGAAAACGTCCACAAAGGGGACGGGCGGCTCGCAGAAGACAGCCTCGCATTCAAATAAACAGCTGTATGTCCGATTCCAGTGCATCGCGCAGGTACGTTTGCGCATCGATGATCTCCAGCTCTGGGAGGAACTCCTCCGGCTTGAAGCCCATGATGTCGACCGACAGCTTGCAGCCGTAGAACTTGATGTTCTTCTTGCGGGCTCCTTTCAAGAAATGGATCAGCCGGGGGGCTTCCTGGTCTTCGATCATCTCGTTCAGCATCCATTTGCCCAGCCCGCTGTAATTCATTTTGGAGAGGGGCAGCTCCTCCGGCCCTTTGGGGGTCATCCAGGTCATCAGCTTTTCGTACAGCGTCTTGTCCTCCAGCGTCATTTTCTCCGGATCGCGCACGAGAAACAGGCCCCAGAAGGCAAAAAACATCGTCACCTCTACGTCGATATCCCGCGCACTATTCGCCAGAATCAGTCCGGCCATCGCCTTATCGTAATCCCCGCTGAACATGAGCAGGTTCATTCTTCTTTGCGCCATCGCAACCAAGCCTCCATTATTTATTGTTTGGATAAAGCTGGTATTAGTATGGTTCAGGGGAGGCCGTCTATCCTTGGTTCATAAATCGCTCAAAATTTACTGCAATTTGGGGTCCACCGGGGTGGGGTGGTGATTTTGCCGCACCTCTTGGAATAACACGGAGGTGTTCAGGGACATTCCCGGCTGGAGTCCGAGAATACGCTCCAGGTCCCCCAACGTAACAGGTCTGGCGTGCTCCATCAGTTCATAACCAATCTGTCCGTTGACTTCCATAGTTGCATTCTTCACGTCACCGATGTTGGCAACGCCTAACTGACGCAACCTTACCTCCAATTGATCCACGGTTATTCGGGTTTTGCGTAAATTGCTCACGAGGAGTTGGCCGTTCTCAATGATCGGAACCGCCCGTCCGCTAATCAAGCGTTCAAGTCCGTCCCATCGGATCTGTAGGTACTCCATAAGAAAGAGAAATAGGACAAACACGGCGGCGGAACCAACCGCTTTACCGATTTCCCGATTGGCGATCGGCTGCACAATCATCGTTCCGATCGAGATCATAATGACCGTTGTGGCGGCTGTCATTTGAGAGATGGATTTTCTTCCGGCGATCCGTAAGAGCACCAAGCCGGCCAATGCGACGATGGCTGATTTCCAAATCCAGTCGTATTCCAAGGGATCAAATCCTCCATTTTTTTCTTGTTTTTCGTAACTTGCACATTCCTCGGCTTTTTATGCAATCCCCTTTTTACTCTTGAGCCACTTCCAAAATCCACCGCTTATCTGTCCTCCTGATTTCCTGTACGATGGAAGGAGTCCAACTATTACATCTGCTAGGGGTTGACATCATGAGTAACAAGAAGTGGACACTGGGCATCGCAGGGGCAATCGCCGGCACCTTGTTATTTAGCAGCATATCCAGCGCAGCGCCTTACACGGTGAAATCAGGGGACTCCCTGTGGAAAATCGCAACAGCCTACCAAATCAGCACAACACAGTTAAAATCGATGAATCAGTTAACCAACGATTGGATTTATCCGGGTCAAGTGCTGCAGGTCCCTGGACCGACGGCTTATACAGTGCAAAATGGAGAAACACTTTGGTTGATCAGCTTAAAATTTAAGGTTTCGTTGAATTCGCTGATTTCAGCAAACCCGCAATTATCGAATCCCCATAATATCTGGGCCGGATTGCAAATCAATCTCCCGGCGGAAGCGAAATTATCCAATACCGTATCCAAGCCAGACCGGTTCGAAAATGGCTTCTTCCCGCTCGCCAAGGGGACGTATACCCCGATGACGAACAGTTATGGCGATGGACGGGCATGGGCTGAAGATGGTACTGCTCAGCGCACGCACGAGGGGATCGACATTTTCGCTGATGAAGGGACCCCCGTCTACAGCGCGATGGCCGGAGAAGTCATGAACTACGGCTGGAGCGAGCTTGGCGGCTGGCGGTTGACCGTGCGGGTCGACGGTTCTACCGCATTTTATTATGCGCATCTGTCGCGTTATGCGAAGGGGATTGGAACAGGCAGCAAATTAACGAAAGGTCAGTTGATCGGTTACGTTGGCAGCACGGGCTACGGCCCGGAGGGGACATCCGGTCTATTCCTGCCGCATCTGCATTTTGGTATCTACCAGACGTCGCCGTGGAAAGCCCTCAACGCCTATCCGTACCTAAGCTGGTGGGAAGCGAATCGTTCCTAGCAGGGCCGAAGGCCCTTGATTCCCGGGGTGCCTTTGAGGTACCCTTTCTTTACGCCGTCTACAACCAAACCGGCGAGACATGTTTTTTAGTTTGAGGTGATCGTTTATGAAGAAATCCGTCTTAGGATTAGCGGCGGCATTAGGGCTGCTCTTGCTTGCCGGATGCAGCTCGTTTGATCCGGTCGACCAGGCGCTAACCCGACTAAGACCGGCTGAAACCAAGGCAACCTCCGAGCAAGCGGACGGCCCCTTCACTGTAGAGCTATCGGTTCCGAAGCGCGCCGGTTTAGACGCGAAGTTTACGCTGATCGCTAGCCTGCACAATCTGTCAAAACAACGGTTTGAACTGCAGAGCAAGCCTCGGGTGTTTCATTACCTGATTGTAGACAGTGCGGGGAACCGGGTGAACACGATCACCGAGGTGGACCGTGCGGTAGCTCGCAGCATGGGGGGCGAAACGGATATCAACGAGTTTTTCGAAACTCGAATCGATCGGATCGGCACGTATGAAATTTATGCGGTCGCTGAATTTTCGGTCAAAGAAGATGGCGTATACAAGGACCTCACGTACGAGACGGAACATCACCGCATCGAAATCGGCCCCTACAGCTGACAAAGAGCAGACCCGAAGGATCTAAAGGATCCCCGGCATCTGCTCTTTTTGGTAGGCTTAGAAATCGAAATGGTCGGGGTCCGGCCCGATCCGAAGGTTCTGGTTCAAGGCGCTGATCCGCGCCATATCCTCGGCCGTCAACTCAAAATCGAATACGCTCGCGTTCTCGGCAATGCGGTGCGGCTTGGTCGATTTCGGAATGGTGACCACACCGTTCTGCAAATCCCAACGGAGGATGATTTGCGCCACCGATTTCCCATAATGGCGGGCAAGCTCCACCAGTAAAGGATGGTCCAGCAATTGCCCTTGCATCAGCGGGGACCAGGCCTCCATTTGAATGCCGTGCTCGCGGCAAAAGGCTTGCACTTCTTGCTGCGTCAGACGCGGATGATATTCGACCTGGTTGATCATCGGTATCGTCTCTGCGTCCGCCATTAAGTCCTTCAGATGATGAACCTGGAAGTTGCTGACGCCGATCGCCTTGACCTTACCGGCTTGGTAGAGCGTCTCCAGCGCCCGCCAGGCTTCTTTGTATTTACCAGCCACTGGCCAGTGGATCAGATACAGATCGAGATAATCCAAACCAAGTTTGCGCAGGCTCGTTTCATAAGCGGCCAGCGTCTCTTCGTATCCGAGGTCGGCATTCCATACCTTCGAGGTGACAAACAAGGCTTCACGCGGGATACCGGTTTGCTGCAAGCCTTCGCGGATGCCTTGTCCAACCCCCGTTTCATTCCCGTAGATCGCTGCCGTATCAATGCTGCGATAACCGTGGGCAATGGCGGATTTGACCGCGTTTACGAGTTCGGGTCCCTCCTCGACCTGGAATACGCCAAGACCCAGCCAAGGCATCTTCACTCCATTGTGCAGCGTAGTGGTATCTTGTAAATGGGTGATCATAATAGTTGAACCTCCTGTTGAAGTTTAGGATGGGCGTGCTTTTCTTGCCGATCTTTCTGTTCCAGAACGCGGCTCCAGCCGGTGAGAAGCACGGCAGCCGCGACCATTAGCGCGCCGATCCACGAGGTGTGGATGAGGCCGATCGAATCGGCGATGACCCCGCCCAGGTAAGACCCAAGGGCAATTCCGGCGTTGAAAGCCGCGATGTTGATCGCAGAGGCAACATCGACGGCGGACGGGACGAACCGCTCCGCTAACATGACGACATACACCTGCAACCCCGGTACGTTCATAAAGGCGAGCAGTCCCATGAGGAAAATGGTGACCAAGCCAGCGGCCTTAAACGGTGCCGTAAACAGTAAGGCGAGCAGGATGAGCGCCTGGACCATAAACATATAGAACAAGGCTCGGACCGGCTGGCGATTCGACAGCTTGCCGCCAACCATGTTACCGATGGCGATGGCGACACCGTAACCGAGTAAAATGACCGCAACGGCGCTTTCCTTAAATCCGGTAATCTCCAGCAGAATCGGCGACAGGTAGGTGTAGACGACAAAGGTGCCGCCATAACCCAAAGCCGTAATGGAGAACAACAGCAACAATCGGCCGTTCGTCACCAGCTTGACTTGATCGCGGAACGCGGTTCGTCCCCCTTTCCGCAAGCCGGAAGGTATCAGCAGACTATTGGCGATGAAGCCAACCAGCCCCACGGTGACAATGACGATAAACGCGGCGCGCCAGCCGAGTTGTTGTCCAATAAAGGTACCCAGCGGCACCCCGGTGACCGTCGCGACGGTCAAGCCGGTGAACATGATCGAGATCGCACTGGCTCGGCGGTGCTCGGGTACCAGATCGGCGGCGATCGTAGATCCGATCGACATGAACACACCGTGCGAGAAGGCGGAGACGACCCGGGCAACGAGTAACATGCCGATGCCGGTCGCTGTAGCTGCCAGGGCATTGCCGATCATGAACACGACCATGATCCCTAGCAGCAGCGTTTTGCGTGACAACCGTGCCGTTAGTGATGTGAGAACCGGCGCCCCGAAGGTGACTCCCAAGGCATATAAGGAAACGGTCAACCCTGCCGTGGTTGTGGAGATGTGCAGATCCTCGGCGATCAAGGGTAGCAGCCCCACGCTAATAAATTCGGTAGTCCCGATCGCAAAGGCGCTAATCGCCAAGGCAAGCAGCGCGAGGGTACTTCGTTTTTTATCCATAAACCTGTCTTTAACCTCCCAGTGATGATGTGGATTAAGAGCGGCTGGCGTCTGCGAGATTTCTGCAGAAGCGAGCGACAAATGCTATTATGGGAGATAGGGTTTATTTTGAGAAGTACGCACTTTGAAGTGATATAGGTACCAAAAAGTAGGGTAGGCACATTTTTGTGCCTATGAAAAGGAGCAAAGACGATGAAAGAGAAGAAATACAATATTTCCGTAGAGGCGACGCTGGAGGTGATCGGCGGGAAGTGGAAATGTGTAATCCTGTGCCACCTGACGCACGGACGGAAACGGACCAGTGAATTGAAACGACTGATGCCCGACATCACGCAGAAAATGTTAACCCAGCAGCTGCGCGAGCTGGAGGCAGACGGGGTTATTCGCCGGATGATCTACCAGGAGGTGCCGCCCCGGGTGGAATATGAGCTAAGTGAATATGGAGAGAGCTTGCGCGGGATTCTGGATGCGCTCTGCGCTTGGGGAGAGCAGCATATCTGCAAGGTATATGGCAGCTATGATGTTCTGGATGAGAACGTCTTAAACGAACATTTGAAATCGTGAAGCGTCATCAGTTATGCTGTCCATGAAAAGGAGCGATGGATCGATGAAACCCATCACGGTATTGATTGCAGACGACGAAGCGGAAATCGCCGACTTGATTGAACTGCACCTGGCCCGGGAAGGATACCGCTGCATCAAAGCGGCCGACGGACAGGAGGCGCTGGATGTCATCCGGACACAGTCCGTGGATCTGGCCATCTTGGATATTATGATGCCGAAGATCGACGGGTACGAAGTGACCCGGCAAATCCGCGAACAGCATCATCTCCCGATTATTTTCCTCAGCGCCAAAGCAACCGATCTTGATAAAATCACCGGCCTGGTTCGCGGGGCGGACGATTACATGACTAAGCCGTTTAATCCGATGGAGCTGGTGGCCCGGGTGAACGCTCAACTGCGGCGTTTTATTCAGTTGAATCCCTCGGTCGCCGCTCAGGTGGACGAGCTGGTGCTGGAGGCTGGAGGGCTCGTGATCCACCCCGAGCAGCGAACGGTGTTCCTGTACGGCGAACCGGTGGAGCTTACGCCAAAGGAGTTCGATATTTTGGTGCTGCTCGCCAGCCATCCGAAGAAGGTGTTCAGCTCGGAGCATATTTTTGAGAAGGTCTGGGGCGAGGCTTATTATGAAGGCGGGAATACGGTCATGGTGCATATCCGGACTCTGCGCAAGAAGCTGGGCGAAGATCAGCACAAGAACAAGTTGATCAAAACCGTCTGGGGAGTAGGGTATACGTTCAATGGATAACCACATGGATAAACCGAAGTTTCGCAGCTTCCGCTTCCAAATGATCCGGTTGTTTGGGCTGAGCATGCTACTCTCCGCCGGGACGACCTTTCTGATTTACCTGGCACTGCGGGGGTACTACCACACGCTGCTTCGCGAGGACCCGCTGTATGATGTCCGTCGGATCATGCGTGAGATCGGCGACATCAACGTATTTTTGATTATTTTCATCCCGCTCTCGTTCTTATACTTCTATCTGCTTACCCGGCGTTACGTCGCTTACTTTCGGGAGATTTCCCGGGGCATCAACCAACTGGCGGGAGGAGATTTCACGAATCGGGTCCATGTTCCTTCCGGCGACGAGTTCGGAGAGATTGCACGGGACATTAACCTGGCCAGCGAGAAGCTGCAGCAGGCGGTGGAACGGGGGGATTTTGCCGAGAACAGTAAGGAACAATTGGTGCTGAACTTAGCCCATGATCTGCGAACCCCGCTAACCTCCGTCATCGGATATCTGGACTTCATCTTGCAGGGCAAGGATTTAACCGCCGAGCAAATGAAGCATTACACGACGATTGCTTACACCAAATCGCAACGGCTGGAGAAGCTGATCGACGAGCTGTTCGAAATCACACGGATGAACTACGGCAAGCTGAGTATCCACCGCCGGCCGCTGGACTTGAGCGAGCTGCTGACTCAATTGACCGAAGAGATGTACCCGGTATTTGAAAAAAATCAGCTGACCGCCCGTCTGGAGACGGAGCCGCAGCTGATGATCTCCGGCGACGGCGATCTGCTCGCCCGCGTCTTCGAGAACCTGCTGTCCAATGCCGTCCGTTACGGCAAAGACGGTGAATACCTCGACGTCCGCGTGGCGCTGGACGGGGGAGAGGTTGTCGTGCGCGTCACCAACTATGGGGATTCCATTCCGCCGGACGAGCTGCCTCACGTGTTCGACATGTTCTTCACCGGCGATCGGGCGCGCACGCACCAGGAAGGCAGCACCGGGCTGGGCCTGTTCATCGCCAAGAATATCGTGGAGCAGCATGAAGGCACGATCTCGGTGCAAAGCGATCTGATCCGCACGGAGTTCGAGGTGCGTTTGCCGAAGCTTGGATCACATGAACCGCTTCGTCATGAAAAGCTGACTTAAGAAAAAGTTTAGGTTTACCCCACTTTTGATTTTAACAGTCCGCCTTATGCTTAAGAGCAAGAACGGCAGGAGGATTGGAAAATGAAAAAGTGGGTTTTTTTGCGTGCGCCAAAAAGCCAAGCCTCCTCGGGATTCGCGAGGTGGCGACGCGGGGATGCCGCCGCAGCCGGGTTGTTCCTGGCGCCGAGCGTGGCCGGGTTCGGGGTCTTCTATCTGATCCCGTTTGGGATGAGTCTCTTGTATTCCTTCCAGAGCGGCATCCCCGGCGGAGGCTTCGCCGGATTGGCGAATTACCGCGAGCTTCTAGCCAGCGATTCGTTCCGGAAGGCAGCGGCCAACACGCTTTATTTCAGCGCGCTTGGCGTCCCCTTGATGCTGGTGTTGTCCTTGATTCTCGCACTGTTGTTAAATCGGCAGATCTACCTGCGGAAGTGGCTGCGCACTTCGTACGTACTCCCACTGGTTGTGCCGGTGGCGTCGGTCATCCTCATCTGGCAGATGATCTTTGACTGGAACGGCGTGCTGAATTATGCCCTCAGCCGCTTCGGGATGGAGCGCGTGGACTGGATGAAGACCGGGGCCGCCCGGTATGTCGTCATCGTGGTGTATTTGTGGAAGAACATCGGCTATAACGTGATTTTGTTTCTGGCCGGTCTGCAGCAGATTCCGAAGGACTACTACGAAACGGCACAGGTCGAAGGCGCAGGGCCGGTCCGCCGATTCTTCGGCATCACGCTCGTTTATTTGACGACCACCACGTTCTTCGTGGTCATCATGTCCATTATCAACTCGTTTAAGGTATTTCGGGAGACGTATTTGCTTGCGGGCGATTATCCGCACGACAGCATCTACATGCTGCAGCATTACATGAACAATATGTTTGTTTCGATGGACATTCAGAAGCTGACGGCTGCGGCGGTGTTAATGGTTGCCGCCATCCTGGCGATCGTCCTGGGCTTGTTCGGGCTAGAACGCCGATACCGACAATTCATGGAATAGAAGGTCGGTTTTTAGGACGAAGCGTCTCGGTCCTGCAAAGCCGACAATAACGCGCATATTTAGGAGGTGCAGGACGTGCAGGCGTTCCAAACGATACGTAAGGTGTTGTTAACCGGGGGGATGAGTCTAGTCGCTGCGATGCTGCTGTTCCCGATCATCATTACGTTCACCAACTCGCTGATGAGCGAACAGGAGCTGGTCATCGATTACGGCAATATCGGGAAATTGACGGAGGCGACCTCAACCGGGGCCGATACCTTCGTCAATTTGAAATGGGTGCCGGACCAAGTCACATTGGAGCAATACGGTCAACTGTTGGTACGTACCCCCAACTATTTGCTGATGTTTTGGCATTCCGTGGGCCTGGTGCTGCCGATCATCGCCGGACAAACGGCGGTGGCCGCGATGGCGGCTTACGCGCTTTCGAAACTGCGGTTTCGCGGTCGCGACGCGGTGTTTCTGGTGTATTTGCTGTCGATGTTGATGCCCTTTCAGGTCACGCTGGTCCCTAACTATCTCATGGCCGATAAGCTGGGGCTGCTGCACCATTCGGGAGCGGTGATTTTGCCGGGGATTTTCGCCGCATTTGGGGTCTTTATGCTGCGCCAGTTCATGCTGCATATCCCGTACGCCTATATCGAAGCCGCCAAGATGGACGGCGCCGGTCATCCGCGGATCTTTCTGACGATCATCCTTCCGATGGTCAAGCCGGGTCTCGCCGCGCTGGTGATTTTGCTGTTCGTGGATTATTGGAACATGGTCGAGCAGCCGTTAGTTTTCTTGGATCCGCTCCAGCAGCCTTTATCGGTCTTCTTGTCGAGATTAAGCGGCGAGTGGGGGACAGCTTTTGCTGCTTCGATGTTGTACATGTCGCCGATGGTGCTGCTGTTCCTTTATGCCGAGACGTATTTCATCGAAGGCGTGCAGCTGTCCGGGATCAAGGGGTAAGGAGGAGAAGCTTACGTCATGGAGCTTACGAAAGAACAAACCGATCGCAATAGGAAAAAGATGATTTTAATCGCCTTTATGGCTCTGATGGGAGGACTGCTGTTCTTCACCTTGTTCAGCAATACGCTGCAATCGGTGACGTTACCGAAGGTCCGGACGGGCCAAGCCAAGCTCGGCGGACTTACCTACAAGCTGGAAGCCAGCGGCGTATTGCAGCCGGCCAAGCAGGCGGATTTTCCTAATCCAGCAGGCTGGAAGGTTCGGAAGGTGCTTGTGAAGGAAGGAGCCCGCGTGAAGAAAGGTCAACCGCTGCTACTATACGACAGCGCCGCTGCTGAGCGGGAGCTGGAAGACGAGTCGGATCAACTCAAGAAGCAGCGGATTGCGCTGCAGACGATCCAGGACCAGTTCATTGAGGCCACGGTTGGCGGTGACGAGACCGGTCTTCGGGAAGCGAAACGCGAGCTGGAAACGCGCAAGCTGGATCTCTCCATGCAGGAGCGAAAAATCGAGGGCCTAAAGGAGCAACTCGACCGCCAGCGCGAGCTCGTCGCCCCGTTTGATGGAGTCGTTGCAAAAGTGAATGCGGTAGAGGGTTTGGCTTCGGCCGGACAACCGGACGTGGTCGTATCGAGCGACATCGCGGGCTACCGCTTGGAGATGACCGGCGATGCCGAGCTGATCGGCCGCCTGCAGGTTGCGACCGGGCAGACGCTTGAGGTCGCGGTTGCCGCCTCAGGCGATCAACCCGCTCGTACGCTAGATGGAACGGTTGAGGAAATCGCTGACGCAGGATCACGTATTGCCGGATCAGCGGAGGATCCTGCCGGAACGACGGCGGCGGTTCCGCTGAAACGGCTGCGCGTCCAGGTGGCCGATCCCGTACTGAAAGGGGGTGAGCAGGTCTCGATCAAGCTGGATCAGACTTCCGCGGACCAAGGTTGGCTCCTTCCGAACGAAGCGATTCATCGCGACGGCGATACGCGGTTTATTTTCAAGGTGGAGGAGCGGCGCGGGGCCTTGGGTAACGAGTTTATCGCTCGTAAGGTGACGATTGAAGCAAGCGCAGGGAATGAAGAAGAAACGATGATTCCGGCGGACCGCCTGTATGAGGGGGACCTAATTATTCTGGAAAGCAGTGAACCGCTGCAGGATGGGAACCGGGTTCGTTTGCAATAAATTTGATCTAGGGAGGCTTGACCCATGCAGAAACGGATGGGAATGACAATAGGATTGGCAATCATGATAATGATCGCATTAACCGCTTGCGGCTCCGGGACGGAGAGCGCCGGGGGGAAGACGGCTTCGGAAGGAGGGAAAGCCGCCCTTATCTTATCGGTACAGGAGGCAACCCCGTTTTACGAGGCGTTGGAGCGAAAGTTCGAAGCGAAATACCCGGATATTGATTTAACCGTCCAAGCCTACAAACAGGCTGGGGAACAGTGGAAACCCGGAGAGATGGAGGAGTACAAGAAATCGATCAATACGGCGCTGCTCTCGGGGCAGGGGCCGGACGTCATTGAGATGAACAGCCTGCCGATCGGTGATTATGTCGCCAAAGGTCAACTACAGGACATGGATTCCCTGCTTAGCGAGGATACGTCGATTCAGAAGGAGAATCTTCAAGCGAATATCTTGGAGGCCACCAGGGTGAACGGCGGGTTGTACGCCATCCCAGGCGGATACTCGCTGCGGGCATTTATCGCTGACGGCCAAGTATTGAAAGACGCCGGCATTGCGGAAAAAACGTGGACTTGGCAGGATTTTGCTGAGAAAGCGAAGACGCTGACGCAGGGGAAAGACAAAGGGGTTGCGATGGCGGAGTATCCGCCGGATATGCTGATGCAGGAGATGACGGTAGATAACTATGAGACCTATGTGGATACGACAGCCAAGCAAGCCAAATTCGATTCCCCGGAATTTGTGGCCCTGCTGCACCAAGTCAAGCAAATGTACGACGATGGCGTGATGACCGCCGAATCGGCCGGCCCCGGGAAGCAATTGTTTTATTCCGCCGTGTTATTCGAGCCGGCTGACGTGATTAAGGTGCCGCATATGTACTTCGAGCATCCGATGCTGATGCAGAAGCCGCATCAACCGGAACAATCGGGCACGATGCGGATCGTACCCTCCTCCCAGTTTGGCATCCGCGCGAACACAGCGGTTCCGGACGAAGCGTGGAAGTTGATTAGCTTCCTCTTATCGGAGGAGGTACAAAAGTTGCCGGAGCACAGTGGATTTTCGCTGCTGAAATCGGTGAACGAAGAGAAGTTGGACGAGATCCAGAAGCAAGTCGCGGACGGCAGCTACAAGCTGCCTGACGGAACAACCGTGCAGGCGGGGGATGAAGAATTCGTCCGGTTCGGGCAGATGCTCGATACGGTCGACCAATTCTCGCAGCTTGACGGGAAAGTGATCGCTATCGTAGGCGAGGAGTCGTTAGCTTACTTTAGCGGGCAGAAATCCGCAGAGGAAGCCGCCAAGCTGATTCAGAACCGCGTAACTACCTTTTTGAACGAATAATACCTGCTTGAAGTCTGTATCTCTTGAACATTCTGGAATCCCTGCCTCGGAAGGAGGCGGGGATTTTTTTGTTAATATTGTTTGTTGCCTATTGCTGGCGAATAAACAATAGTGTATGATGCATAGTATAAAACATATTGTATGACACACAGTATACGACAAATAGGATCAGACAATGAGGTGAAAGGATGAACGCCTTACTGAATTCATTGATCACAGAGCTCCGTCGCGGAACGTTGACCTTGGCCGTGCTAAGCCAATTACGGACGCCGCAATATGGGTATTCGTTGGTTCAACGGTTGGAGCAGTCAGGGATCGTCATTGATCAAAGCACACTTTACCCGCTGCTGCGCCGGTTGGAGAAGCAGGAGCTGGTGACCAGCAGTTGGGACACGTCAGAGAGCCGACCGCGCCGCTATTATGTGCTGAGCGCATTTGGTTTGGAGATTTTCGAGCAGTTGAAGCAGGAATGGGAGAAGACCTCCCAAGAGCTGTACACATTGTTAAAGGGGGAGAAGGATGATGAGTCCGTCGGAACTGATTGAGCTTTACATTTACGAAGTTACTCGCCGGTTGCCGGAACAGAGCCGGGGAGACATCGCGCTGGAGCTGCGCTCCACGATCGAGGATATGCTGCCGGAGGATTACGGCGAGGCCGAAGTGAAGGAGGCGTTAAGCCAATTAGGAGATCCGGCGGCGCTGGCCGCACAGTACCGGGATCAGCCAGCGTATCTGATCGGGCCGCGATATTTTGATTCCTATGTTCAAGTGATGAAAATGGTTATCCCGATTGCGGTCGTTATTGCCCTCCTTTCGTTGATTGCGAACCAAATCATCACGTATTCAGGTGAAGTGGCTCCGGTGGATGCCGCGGCGAGCTTGCTCAGCAAGGCCATACAGACGGTGCTTGGCATTGGTGTACAGACCGTATTTTGGATTACCCTGGTGTTTGTCATTCTAGAACGTACGGGAACCGGCAAGGAATTGCCGCTGAACGGCAAATTCAAGGCTTGGACGCCGGATGATTTGAAGGATGCCCGCTATGTCCCTAAGGAGAAAGTGATCAAGAAAAGCGAGGTTTTCTTCAACCTCATGTGGACGGCGATCTGGGGGTGCGTGTATTTTAATGCGGATAGGCTGATAGGCGTGTATGAGAACGGCCGGTTTGAAATGACAACGCCAGTCTTTAATCAGGAAGTGCTGCTATCCTATTGGCCGTTTATCGTACTCATTCTAGTTCTCGATGTCGCCTTGGCGATCTATAAATGGGTTGTCTCCCAATGGACCGTACCCATCGCGTTCTTCAACGTGGCGAATCATGTCCTCTCCGCAGTTGTGTTCGGGGTGATGATTCGCAATGCCGAACTGCTTGCCCCGGGTTTTGTTACGAAAATGGAGGAGATCTTCGGTCCGCAATCCTTAGGCGTGTCCGGCTTCAATTCCGAATGGGTCATGTGGTTGGCGTTGTTCGCCTATCTGTTAGCTGCGGCGCTCGACAGTTACCAAGGGTTCCGTAAAGCCAATATCTCCAAACCGGTGAAATAACACGACATCAAAAATCCCCGCTCTCTATGGTAAAGAGGGCGGGGATTATTCATTTGTGAGCTTGGCTTAAGCCGATGTTTTTCGGGATCGATAAAGCAGTATGCCTAACAGGACGGCGAAATACAAGAACAGTGCGGCGAAGGTGTATAAGTACATCACCGGCTGCTGTTGCAGGTACCCGACGATCGGGATGTTCAAAATCAGCAGCAGCGGGAACCCAAACATAATCGCGGTTGCGCTGCCCATAACCAAATTATCGGTCGTATTCGACTGGAATTTCGGATCGACGGCTTTGACAAGCGCGAGGCCCGTGGAGATCGTTCCGGTCAGCATCCCGTAGAAACCGAGGATATTCGGCAGCTTATCCTCCGGCAGTACTCGCGGCACTAACCACACCATAAACCACACGGTGATTAACCCGCCTACGGTCGTCAGGATGAGCACCGGCGTCAGGTATTGCTTCAGCGAGTAAATCGAGATCGCGGCGATCGAAGCGGCGATCATGTAATCGAAAGAGAACCCGGAGATCCGCTGCAACAGGTAGTTGTTGGGCGAATGCTCCAATTGGAAGCCCGCCCGCTTCCAGCGATTCAGGATCCACCGGAACAACATCGCATACAGGCTGCCGATCAGGAAGTGGAAGCCGATCAGCAGTTGGGCCAGCGTCTCGCCGTACGTTCCAAGAGGCGTCAACACCGCTTCGAGCCCGCGTATCGTCAAGTAGGTGACGAGATAAATGAAGCCGATGAGCGCGATTTGGTACGTCAGCTTGTCAATCGCGTCGCTGAGCGGAATTTCGCCTTCCTCCGACTTTTCCGTAACCTCGGTTCGTTCTTTGCGGGAATGGAAGGCATTCTGCTTGTATTTGGGATGGCGGATCAAGTAATTCATCAGGATGATCCCCGGAATGACTGCCCAAATAAAGCCGAACCCGGCAATCGTCAGGCCAAGGTTTCCGCCGCCTTCGAGTCCGAGCGCCTCCCAGCGGCTGCCGATCGAATAGGCTTGTCCCGGACCTTGCCCGTAGCCCAGAGGAAGCAGCAGGCCGATGCCTGGGAACATGCCGGGATAGAAGAATTCCGTCAGCAGCAGGAAGAGCCCGAACCCCACCAATCCTTGAATGAGGTACGTTGATACGATTAACATGCCGGATTTCATGACCGCCGGACTGTTGGACACCTCTCGCTCTTTGAGGGAGAGCGCAATGAAGCCGATCGCCATTAGGTGGTAGACGAGCTGACCCAGGCGGTCGATATCAAATCGAAGCCAGCCGAGCAGCTCCGGGCCGACGATCAGACCGAGGATCCCGGCGACCATAGAAGTCGGCACGATAATTTTGCGCAGCAGCGGAATACGGGCCTTGAGGATGGCTGACACGACCATCAGCAAAGAGAGAAGCGTAAAGTCGATCACGAAAGACCATGAATGATCCAATGGGGAACCTCCTAGTTGAGCCGTGGTGTACGCTGAACCAGCGCGGTAATAAATTTGAGCCATTTATAGGCTGAAGTTCTCGGTTGGTAAAACAAGAATCGGTACAGCTTGTCCCCCAAGTAAAATTCAAATTTGTGGTGAAGCTGCACATTCAAGCCCTCCAACTCGGCAAACGGAAAGGAATAGGTCTGCCCTCTCTCTCCCTGAAAGGAAAGGGCAGCTTCCTGATCTGCGCTCCATTGCAGTTGTCCCGTTCCCAGCGATTGAAAGGGCAGCTCCCCTTCCGAAACATACAGATGTACGGGATCGCGCATGACCTGCTCCCAGATTGCCAGATGTCCCGGTTCTTGTATCGCTTGCTCCAGGCGTTTCAGCTGCCAGCGGTTCCAGTCCCGCGTAGTTGAAAAACGTAAAGAGTGGGTGAACGGGGCTAACTTGCCCTGGTGCGTGTAACGCACGGTGTAGCCGCAATCCGTACAGCCGAACAGATCTTGTTCGGAGCGGAGGTGGCCTGGAGCCTCGCAGTGCGGGCAGATAAACAGCAGGCGCTCCAGATAATGTGCCGGAGCTTTGCCGTAATAAGCGGCTCCGGTATGAGACTGCCATTCCGCATCGTCATGAGCCAACGCCTCGGTCAGCATCTCATGAATCTGCTCTGGCGTGTGGTTCGTGAACGTGCCGGCTTCCCATTTTTTCACGAGGGATAAGCGAATGGGTCCCCTGCGGTGGCTCTCCGCCCAACGAGGGAACGAGAGATGCCCGCCGGAAATGGTCGCGACGACCACCGGAAGATCCAACAGCTTTACCAGCTTGGCAGTGGAGAAAATCAACGGTTCCGTCGTCCCATCCCAGTTCCGATTGCCTTCCGGGAACAAGCCGATAACCCGTCCGTGCTGCTTGGCCTTCAGCATGCCGCGGATCGTTCGCGTGTCGTTTTTATATTTGGTTTTGGGGATCGCCCCGGTATAATTCAGCAGCTTGGCGAGCATCGGGTTGCGGAACAGGGACGCTCCGGCCACAAAGCTGATGGGCTCATCCACGTAGCAGTTGATGTACAGCGGGTCCCAGTTGGTGACATGGTTCGCCAAAATCAGATAAGGCGGCTTCAGACCCACCGTGTCATTTCGCTCGATTTTGATCCGGGAACGGCTCCGGATGATCGCGTGCGCCACGGACAGCAACACCCGTTGCACGAGTTTTCCCGGTTTTTTCTCTATGCTCACTGGTTCACTTCCTGAAGGGTCATTTTCGAATAAACACATTAATATTGTTATATCATATTTTGGTTTCATTCGTCGGCGAGAACCTATCGGCGCAGAAAAAAAGAACGGCCGGGGGCCGTTCTCGGGGG
>RCUU01000319.1_pt1 | contig 27794 bp, 27 predicted proteins | sample 2166211 | NCBI WGS metagenome assembly RCUU01 (sample SAMN09932620, study PRJNA488358) | compost metagenome | feature: garden; material: soil; isolation source: compost soil in phenylacetic acid-enriched culture | place: Germany: Experimental Botanical Garden Goettingen | collected 2016-01-27
TATTCGGCATTGGGTATCCGGCAGAGGTACCGATTGCGAAGCCGAGAATGCCGATCAAGGAGAAGATTACAACCCTGCCCTAATCCGGCGATAGGCAATCCAGAGAATACGTGAATCAATTCTAAAAGCCGCGTTCCAACCCTGTGAAGGGAGGGCGCGGCTTTTAACAGTTCATATTGATTAACGCCAAAAAACATGCTATATTTGTATAGCATGTGTCGAAGGTAACTATTATGAGTATAGCTTTCCTAATTTTATTGTACACAAAAAATCAATTCGCGTCAACCCCCATTTTTATGAAAAGGAGTGCTGATTATGGATCAGGAGCTGAAGCGGGAACAGGAACGGTTGGACCGTGTGATGGAGGTCCTCGCGGAGAGCGTCGGCGAACTGGAGGAGGACACCTCGCGGCGAAGAAATGAAGTCGTCGAGTTCCGCAAGCATTTCTGGGAAGATGTTACGGTCAATCTGGATAACTTCGACGACTTTCTGGAAACGGTCATCAGCCTGCGGCAGCAGGCCGAGGTGTTGTCGTTAAGCCAAAGCAGCCATCGCCAAGCTGCTAAACGCCGGGCCGCGCTGTTACGGATGCAGGAGAATCCTTACTTCGGGCGAATCGATTTCGCCGAAGAAGGCGAGCCAGGGATGGAGCGGGTCTATATCGGTGTCTCGTCCTTGATGGATCCCAGCGGGGAGAGGTTCCTGATTTACGATTGGCGGGCTCCAATCTCCAGCGTCTACTACGATTACGCCCCGGGACCTGCCGAGTACTCCACGCCAAGCGGGACGATTCATGGGGAGTTGAAGCGGAAATGGCAATATTTGATTCGCCGGGGGCAGATCGAATCGATGTTCGATACTTCACTGACGATCGGGGACGAGGTGCTGCAGGAGGTGCTTGGTCAAACGGCCAATTCGCAGATGCGCAGCATTGTGGCGACGATCCAGCAGGAGCAGAACCGGATCATTCGGCACGACCGCGCCCGGCTGCTCATCGTCCAAGGCGCTGCCGGCAGCGGAAAGACATCGGCCGCTTTACAGCGGATCGCCTATTTGCTGTACAAATACCGCGAACGGATGACGGCGGATCAGATCATCTTATTTTCGCCTAATGTGATGTTTCAGACTTATGTATCGGGCGTGCTCCCTGAGCTTGGCGAGGAGAACATGCAACAGGTGACGTTCCAGGAATACCTCGATCATCGACTTAGCGGTCTTTTCGAGATCGAGGATGCCTACGCGCAGTTGGAATATGCACTGACGGCGAACGATAATCCGGATTATCCGGCGCGTATGGCCGCGATTCGATTAAAGGCGTCTGTGCCATTTTTGGAGGCGATCCAAGCTTATCGTTCTTCCTTGGAGCAAGGCGGCATGCGGTTCCTGCCTTTGCAGTTTCGCGGGGGCACGTTGATTACGGCTGAAGAAATGGCGGAGCAATTTTACGGTGGAGACGAACACTTACGTTTGTCCGGGCGAATCGATCGCCTGACGACATGGTTGAAGGAGCGGATTGGCGAAATCGAGAAGCTGGAACGCCGCAAGCCGTGGGTGCAGGAGGCAATTGAGTTACTGAGCAACGAGCAATATGAACGGGCTTATGAACAGATTCGCAAAAAGCATGGCCTAAACGAAGATTCGGACGAGGAGATCGAGGGCGAACGCTTGGCGAGAGAGCTAGCACGAATGGTCGTGCGCAGGAAGCTGAAGCCGGTGCGGGAACAGATCCGCGAGCTGCGGTTTATCGATCTAGCCGGTATCTATAAACAGCTCTTTGAGACGCCGACCCTCCGTACCGGCTCCTGGTTGGAAGTAGAGGCGCCAGAATTGAGGGAAGCTTGGCCGGAAATTTGCCGCATCACGATTCAGAACCTGAAGGATGGCAAGTTGTACTATGAGGATGCGACGCCATTTCTGCTGCTGAACGAGCTGATTCTGGGGTTCCAGGCGAACGTGTCCATCCGTCATGTTTTGATCGATGAGGCGCAGGATTACTCTCCGCTTCAGTTCGAGTTTATCAAAAGACTGTTTCCCGCAGCGAAACTGACGGTACTAGGCGACTTCCATCAGGCGATCTTCGCTCACGCTGCCGGTACGGCGGATTTCCAGGGGCTGACTCGCCTTTATGGGCCAGAGGCTACCGAAACGATTTTACTACGCCGCAGTTATCGGTCGACCCGACCGATCGTTGAGTTTACGCGGAGTCTGATCCCTGGCGGCGAAAATATCGAACCGTTCGAGCGTAAAGGGGAGAAGCCGACGTTAACGCAGGTGGCCGATCTTTCGGAGCTGCACCGCTGCCTTGAACGCAGGGTCGCCGAATTGAAAGCGCGTGGGGCGGATACGATCGCCATCGTATGTCGGTCGGCGGCAGAAAGCGCAGCCGCTTATGCCGCTTTGGGGGGAGAACGAATCCGCGAGCTCAAGCTGGTGACCCGCGATTCGATTGAATACAAGCAGGGCGTGGTGGTCATTCCGGCTTATTTGGCCAAAGGTATCGAGTTTGACGCGGTGATCATTTACGATGCCTCGGTGCGGTCTTATGGAGAAGAGAGCTTGCGACGGTTGTTCTACACGGCCTGCACGCGCGCGATGCATCATTTACAGCTGTTTAGCGTTGGGACGGCGAGTCCGTTTATGGAACCGGCAATCTCCAAGGGGCTGGTGCTGGTCGAGGAGTAAGGGGGCTAGATCCCGATTTCAAGCAAGTGCGGAATCCCAATTGACAAAACATCCCAAAAGGAATATGGTGTAAATAGTAAGTGGTAAGTAGTAAGTAATTTTCTGACGAAGAAGAAGGTCACTCGATTCCAGACCGATGGGGGAGTTTGGCGATGGCAGAGATAACGGAGTTTACCTTGGCCCAGCGTTTTTCGATGATCGCGCTGAATGCGCAGCGAAGTAACATGATAACGACCGTCAAGAAGATATCGCTTCGCGCGATGGCGGCTGCCGTTGTTCTGGAGGTCTATCTGGACGGCGGGTTAACCGGAACAAATGGCAAGATCCAGCCTGTAACGAGGACGGGGGAGAATGTATCAAGCAAGGTATCGGCATACCGGGAGCTGATTCTGAACGGGGTTAGTTCGAAAGCTCGCGGCCGTCAACATGACTTGTCCTGGTGGTTGAAGCATGCTTCTTCGTTGTCCAAAAGGAAGTTGGCCCGTTTTGAGCTCGCTATGGCGAAGACGCTGTCGGATCTCGGGGGCTTGGAGGAGATCCCGAATTTACTCGGGTGCGATATGTTTTACGAATCGGCCGGCGTATCGATCAAAGAATACCGCTGCCCCATCGATGAATATACGCGGATAACGGAGGGATTCCGGGCGGAGATTCTGGAGGATGGACCGGTCAGCGACGATACGGTTTGTCTCTTGTGGTTGCTGCGGGAAAGCGGCTGTTTGCCGGACCTCTTTTCACGAAATGAACTGGACCTTGTGGCGGCTCGCATGATCGGGCTGGACTCCAGCAATCCATTGGCTCATACGATCTTTACTATTGAAATCTATCGGGGATGGGAATTCGCGATCAAGCATGTTTTTCGGATGAAAAAAACGTTCGTGCGCACTTCGGTCGGCACCGGTATGCTCTTCCTGTTTCCCTTGCTGGATCGCACGCAGGCGGTTTTTATTGAGACGGAGGCTTGGTTCTCTAACTCCAAGCAACGTCTGGAGGCCGTCAAAGAGCGGCTTGAGGCCCAAGGCCATGTATTTACCGTGTTGAAGGACGGGGAGATCCCCACGATCAAAATCGACAATCAAGTTTATGAAGCGGTTCCTCATTTTGTCACGGTGCGCATCCCGATCCAAGGGGTACGGCTGCTTCCGAAACGCCCGATCTAAAGGAGTCCTGCCCCTATGTCCAGACAACGTACCATGGAAGCCATTCTGGCCTCGGAGTTCGTGACGATCGGCGAACTGGCGCGGCTGACGGCGACCCGCTACAGCACCTTGAAGTTCTACACGGAGGAAGGCATGCTGCCGTTCGAGCAGGCTGAAGAGAATCTGACGCGCCGGTACCGACGGGAAGAAACGGTGGAAAGAATCTCGCGGATCAAGCAATTGCGCTCCGAGGGGATGTCGGTCCCGGAGATCAAGGCGAAGCTATGATGGAATAATTGAATTAGGTGTGCATAGAAGGCCTCCGCGTAAGTGGGGGCTTTTTTTATAACAGAATCGTAGCTTCCGCCCCCTAATGATCAGAAGTATAATTATGGAAGGGTACAACCTAAACATGAAAGTGGGTTCGAGGATGAATAGGATCACCGTTTATCATTACGATGCGTTTTCAACCAAACCGAACTACGGAAATCCGGCTGGCGTCGTTCTCCATGCGGATTCCTTAAGTGATGCGGACATGCAGCCGATCGCTGGCGTCGTGGGATTTAACGAGACCGTATTTGTGCTCAGGTCCAGCGTAGCCGATCTGCGATTGAGGTATTTTACTCCCGGGCACGAGATCAATTTATGCGGCCATGCCACCATTGCCTCGATCCATTGTTTGAAGGAAAAAGGGGTTTTGCAGAATAAAACCTCCCTTACGATTGAAACCCGTGCCGGTGGTTTACCGGTTTCTTTGAAGACGGCGGATCCTACGCTGGAGATTGAAATGAGGCAAGATCGCCCACAATTCATCTCATATCACGGAGACGTTGATCAGTTAGCGGGATCCCTGGGTTTGACTGGCAGCGAAATCGACATCTCCCTCCCCATCGTCTATGGAAGTACAGGAACCTGGACCTTGTTAGTCCCCATTCGAAGGTTATCCTCATTTATGAAAATGGCCCCCAAGAATCGCATATTTCCTGACATCTTGAAAGAAAACCCAAGAGCTTCTGTCCATCCTTTTTGTATGGAAACGCACGACCCGGGTGCATTTATGCATGCACGACATTTCTCGTCTCCGTATTCAGGCACCCTAGAGGATCCGGTTACCGGAACGGCCTCAGGTGTTATGGGAGCGTATTATTTAACCTATATGAATCAAGTAGTGAGGAAGGTTGAATTTCTAGTAGAGCAAGGGATGGAAATCGGGAGAAATGGAAGAGTGTTCGTGCAAGCCACAAGAGGAGACCAAGATCAGGATTTGGAGATATCCATAAGAGGAACCGCGGTATTCGTAAAGGAAATGAAGATCGAATACGAATAAAAGATAGGTAAGCGTAAAAACCAAGGAGGGAAGTCCCATGCTTAGATTATGTACGGATCAAGATAGGGAGGACATTTATCAGATCATTAACGATGCGGCGCAAGCTTATAAGGGGATCATCCCTGAGGACAGGTATCATGAACCGTATATGACGTGGGATGAATTATTAGATGAAATCAACCAAGGCGTCGTATTTTGGGGATATGAAGAAGATAACCAATTGCTTGGAGTTATGGGGATTCAGGATAAAAGGGAGGTTTCTTTAATTCGTCATGCTTATGTTCGAACTCTGCAACGGAAGAGCGGAATTGGCTCGAAGCTTCTCACGCATCTCATGGCTTTGACCAATAAACCGATCTTGATCGGAACGTGGGCATCGGCGGATTGGGCCATCCGCTTCTATGTCAAGAATGGCTTTCATTTGGTGTCGCCCGAAGAGAAAAATCAATTACTTCGTACCTATTGGAATGTGCCTGCAAGGCAGATCGAGACCTCGGTCGTGTTGAGTAGCGGAGGTGTTGGAGTTTGAAACAAGGTCTTCGGGTGAACAAAGGTTGGCTATGGTTGATGGGCTATTTCCTATTATTGATCTTAGCGACAAACCACGTTTACGGCTATTCCTTATTGGACAGCTTCCTGGAGTTCATAGGGATTGGTAGTTGGACGAGGGAGGGGCAGTTAGGCTGGCATATTACATCCTTGATTGCAATTCCTCTATTATTATTTTGCTTGTACCAGACGGTTCGTTGGTTGAGGGGGAAATATCCTAAAACCCTGCTTATTATGTTCATTGCATCGGTCATCTTGACTGTGGTGTATCCCCAGATCACCAAAGGGATCGTAAATTCTCTCGATGTTTTGTAAGTGGATTCGTGGGAGGTTCTTCTATGCGGAGAAGAATAGACGAATAAGGTGGTCTATGGGCTGCTAAAAGAGGATTGGGAAACAAGCGTATGATTAGCTAGTTAAGCGTAATTCGAGGAATGAGGAAGTGTTAGTGGAATGAATGTTTTTGAGCGTGTGTATGAAATCATGTCGGCATCCTTTCCCGAGATCGAATACCGAACCCAATTTGGGCAAAAAGAGCTGTTGCGGCATCCTGAATATCGGCTGATCACCGAGTCGGATGAGAAGGGACGGATTATCGCCTTTTTGGCGGTTTGGGAATTTCCGATATTCCGTTTTATTGAGCATTTTGCAGTAGATGCAGCTATGAGAGGAGGCGGAATCGGGGATCGGTTGATGAGTCATTATTTGGGCGAGTCGGACAAATTGACTGTTCTCGAGGTGGAACTGCCGGAAGATATCATCTCATGTCGTCGAATCCGGTTTTACGAGAGACTGGGATTCCACCTTAATGAGTATCCCTATGTTCAGCCGCCGTTGAGGGTCGGGGGACAAGATCTACCACTGAAAATCATGAGCTACCCCAAGCCACTCACAGAGCAGGAGTTCCTGGCATGTAAGTCGCTTCTATACGATAAAGTGTATCGCATACCTAATATTTGACAAGAGAGCGAGGAAGATTTTTGAGGCATAAATTTACGATATGGAGTATGGTCACGATGCTACTCTTAGGATCTTGTTCCTTGACTAAGCAAGGAGATGAAGATGAACTCTACCTAATCCAAGAAACTATCCATGGGAAATTCTACTCACCGAGTCAAGATGATGATGTTCAACAAGTTATTCAAGAGCTTGCCCTAAATTACGAATCCAATTATGAGCGATTAACGACCATGTTCCAATTTAGTCCATCTAAGAAAACGAGGGTTCATGTGTATACGGATCGCGAGCAATTTTACAAAATCATAGGTCGTCAAACCGAAGGTACATACGATGCCAAAGATAACATTATTAAGGTATTTACCCCGCCGCAAATACGATTTGTTCCTTCTTTACATTCCGAATATACGGATCAATTAGTTCATGAGTTTATTCATGCCATAATCCAACAAATCCATCCGGCGGTTGGAAGTGTGAAGTGGCTGGATGAAGGCACGGCATTTTACGCTGCATTGCAACTTGAGGACGCACTGAATCAGAAACATCATTTTCGCGAGATTCCAACACTAGAACAGCTAAATAGTCCCACCTTCTTTGATGATTACGGAAGTTCAGCTTATTTCTATAGCGGCTTAATGATCCAGTTCATTGTCGATGAATATGGACTTGAATCGTTAAATGAAATCATTAGAGAACCTCTAGCCTTGGAGACAATCCTGGATACGACCATGGATCAACTATATTTACACTGGAAAGCATACTGCAATAAAGAGATTCTCTCATTGTAGAATGAAATGAAACAGGAGAAATGTTATCCTTACCAATCCAATCCTAAGTAAGGGGGGATATCTTTGAAGCGGATATATCTAATCAGACATTGTAAGGCTAATGGTCAAGAAGCCTCGGCGAAGTTAACGCAGGAAGGAGAAGTTCAGGCGGGGCAACTGGCGGATTTTTTACATGATAGATTCATAGACTGGATGGTGAGCAGCCCCTATCAAAGAGCGGTCTCAACAGTCCAACCGTTATCCCAACGTTTAGGTTTACCTATACATATGGATCATCGTCTTCGTGAGAGAGTCCTGTCGTCAGAGGGGATGCCAGATTGGATGGACAAACTGAGGAAGTCGTTTGATGATCTCGATTTGAAGTTACCGGGTGGTGAATCCTCACGTGAGGCGATGACCCGGGGAGTTGCTGCCATCCAAGACCTCATCCAACGGCCGGAAAGGAATATCGCTGTGGTGACGCACGGAAATCTAATGGCTCTTATCTTGAAACACTTTGATGATTCATTTGGGTTTGAGGCATGGAGTCGGCTTACGAATCCGGATGTGTATGAGCTGGGGTTTACCGGGGATAAGGTAATGGATGTAAAGCGTCTTTGGAAGTAGTTTGGTCGAAAAATCGAATACATTTTGGCGTTTTCGTCGGTTTTATCGCAATGTATATGAAAATTCATATAGATATGCACACTTTCAAGTGTTTTGGCCTAAATCTATATGAAAAACCGAATACAATTCGGATTTTTCGTTGCCAGCGCCAATTTAGATATGAAATTTCGAATACAATTCCGATAGTACGTAAAGAAACCATGAACCGAATTAGAACCATCGACGGGAGGTTTACATTTTGTCCGAACACGAAGAAATCTTGCATGGCGGGAATATCAATCAGGTCGTGAGAGTCGGGGGAACTGTACGAAGGAAGGCGAAGCCCAATCCTTATGTGTATGATTTGCTTAAGCATCTTGAAAGCCAGGGATTCGCCTACTCTCCGCGATATTTAGGGCAAGATGAACAGGGGAGAGAAATCCTAACTTATCTTGAAGGCGACGTACCGGGGAACGACTACCCCGAAATTGAACGATATATGTGGTCGGACAGCGTGCTTACCGAGTTGGCTAAGCTCTTGAGAAGTTATCATGATGCCACTACAGGATTTGTAACCACCCAGAAATCGATTAATAGTTATCCCGATGAAGCATTGCATGAAGTGGTCTGTCATAACGACGCAGCTTTATATAATGTTGTGTTTGATCACAATCGGCCAGTAGGGATCATTGACTTTGATATGGCCGGCCCCGGTCCGCGGTTGTGGGATATCGCTTACACCTTGTATACTTCCGTTCCGCTTGCTGCTTTTTCACCGGGAGAAGTGGATCACGAGGTTGTTCCTTATGACCGGGAGAAGCATGCTTTTCGGCGAAAAAATAGGATTGAGCAGTTCTTCCAATCTTATGGGATGGAAGTCCCGGGTGACCTCAAGAATTGGGTCATTTCTCGAATCCAAACCATGTGCACTACCTTATCCGAGCGTGCCGCATCCGGAGACCCGGCATATATCAAGCTTGTTGACGAAGGCCATTTAGCTCACTACGAGAAGGAAATTAGATTTCTTGAGGAGCATTTTGAGGATTGGACAGAACAACTTTTTTGAAGGCGGTATAACATGAATTATCCGAACATGGAAACTGAAAGACTATTCATGAGAGAATTGACTTTGGCAGATGCAGCCGCCGTATTGAGGCATTTTTCGGTCCCGGAGGTCACGAAATTTATGGATATTGAGGTTTGTAAAGATCTTCAGGAGGCTGAAGAGATCATCGCCTTCCATATCCAGGACACGGGATGCCGATACGGATTATTCAGCAAAGAAACCCAGGAGCTCATCGGGACTTGCGGTTACCATTGCTGGTACACCGAAGGGAATCCGGGAACTAAAGCAGAAATCGGGTTTGATTTAGCACCAGGTTATTGGGGTAAGGGACTCATGCAGGAGGCCATGAAACCATTAATCCGTATCGGATTTGAGCTTATGGGGCTGGACTATATTGAGGCGACGACGGAAGTCGATAACCTCCAATCTCAGAGACTGCTTCAGAAGTTGGGGTTTCACCAAGAAAGTGAGTTAAAAGAAGGACTACTCTATTTTACGTTGAGGAGAAAATAAGTTGCGCGCAAAATACACCGTAATTCATAAAGTACCTACGTTGGAGGAATATACTAAACTTTGCACCGTCGTAGGTTGGAAAGAGTTTATGAACTTTGAGGTCGCCGACCTATCCTTAAGCCAATCGATATTCAGCGTTGTTGTGGAGCAGAAGGGTGAAGTGGTCGGGATGGGGCGGATCGTAGGGGATGGTCAGATTTATTTTTACATACAGGATGTTGCTGTGGATCCCGATCATCAAGGACAGGGCGTGGGACGACAGATCATGGAGGCTTTGGTGAATTACCTAAAAGAAAATGCACCGGAAAAAGCTTTCGTAGGCTTGTTTGCGTCCCAGGGAAAGGAAGCGTTCTATCGTCAATATGGGCTTAACGATCACGAAGGAATGACTGGGATGTTTGGGGTTGTGATGGGACGGAAAATTCTTTGAGTACGCTTAGAGGGAGAACGAATGATGATTGAACATGCCAATCCAACCAATCTGGATGATGTAACTCGTTTGGCGTTGAAGCTTTGGCCGGATCATGAATGGTCGGAACTACGAGGTGAGTTCGAAGATTTACTAGCATCCGAGAAAGATAAGGTTTTTCTGGCTGCCATTGATAGTAACTATATCGGATTCTTGCATATGTCCCTTCGATTTGACTATGTAGAAGGCTCCAGTTCAAGTCCGGTCGGGTATGTGGAAGGAATTTACGTAGACGAAAATCATCGAAATCAAGGAATCTCGAGGCAATTGGTGGCGGCGGGGGAAGTTTGGGCGAAATCTCTGGGATGTAAAGAGTTGGGTTCGGACACAGGATGGGATAACCAGGTAAGCCAAGCGTTTCACCAAAAGATTGGATTTAGGGAAGCCGGTAGAATCGTAGCGTTTATGAAGGAGATTGGCTAAATGGAAGATATGCCAAGGGGCCGCTTTGTAATTATGACGGTAGGAATGACGCATAGCGGAAAAACGACATTTGCCACAGAGCTGGAAAAAGTCTTGCAGCAAGATGCGGTGGTCATTGATCAGGACAATCATGCTGCGTTCATTAACGCGCATTATATGAAATTGCGCCCCTCGGAAGGGCCAAATACGTTAAAGTTCTCCATCACCAATACCATTGTGGCGTATGCGGTAGAACACAGTCACATGCACATCATTCTGAGTAATTCAAATTTGCATGAACCCTCGCGAAGGAATGTGCTTCGCTATTTTCAGGAGAAGGGATTTAAGCGAATTCTGGTTTACTTTGATTTGCCCTTCCATTTGCTAGAGGAACGCGTGGAAAAGACGCAGAGAAAAAATAAGATTTTTCGAAATGCGTCTAGTTTTTCGGAAGTTTTGGATCGACAAAGAGATTCGAAACAGGATCAACCGGGACTAGAAGAAGCGGACTATTTATTTGTCATTAAGGATCCGCGCGACTTTCCTGTAATCCTTGGGCAGATCCGGGATCTCTGCATGGATAACGAACGGAGGGAGCAAGAGTGAACATTGAGTTCGCCACCGAAGCAGACATCGATTATATCAGCGAAAGGGACAAACATCTCGCAAGGACGCTGATTCCAACCAAGATTATGGCGAGGGAAATCTACATCCTTCGGGAATCCAACCAAGCCATCGGCTGGATGAGGTTCAATTATTTTTGGGACAACACGCCGTTTATGAATCTCATATGGATTGACGAACCTTATCGGGGGCAGGGACTTGGCAAGGATGTTGTCCTGCACTGGGAAGAGCAAATGAGAGAGCAGGGCTTTCAAGTCGTAATGACCTCGACGCAATCCAACGAGGAGGCGCAGCATTTCTACCGGAAGCTTGGATATGTCGACGTCGGGTGTTTGCTGCAGGAGAAGGATCCTCTTGAAATTCTCTTGTCCAAAAAGCTATAGCATAGATTTATAGGAGGGAATCGGCGGCGGCCGGTTCCCTCCTGCTTTGTTTTTAGGACGATATAAGGTCGTTGTCTGGAATTCCTGACGCTTCTACCATAAAGGGGAAAACCAGATGAGGTGATGAGAGATGAAAACGATTCTTGAGCTGGAACAGCGTTTGAGCGAGCCCTCAGACCGGCTGGTTCGGGATCTTGCAGGGCTGGACGGCGATGTTCTGATTCTGGGTGTCGGCGGGAAAATGGGCCCCAGCTTGGCCAAACTGCTTGCCCGGGGCTTGGCCGCCGCAGGGAAGAACGCCAGGGTCACCGGCGTCTCCCGGTTCTCCTCGGGGACGCTGAGGGAGGAGCTGGAGGCAGCGGGCATCCGCACCGTTTCGGCGGATTTACTGGAAGAAGCCGCGTTGTCGCGTCTGCCGGAGGCACGGAATGTCATCTACATGGCCGGCCACAAATTCGGGACGACCGGACGCGAGTATTATACCTGGGCAATGAATGCCTATCTCCCGGGGCGGGTGGCGGAGAAATTTAAAGCCTCGCGGATCGTGGCTTTCTCGTCTGGCAATATTTACCCGCTGACGGCGGTTACCCAGGGCGGGGCTTCGGAGGAAACCGCCCCCGCGCCAATCGGCGAATATGCACAATCTTGCTTGGGGCGGGAGCGGGTATTTGAATATTTTTCCCGTAAAAACGGTACCCCGCTTGTCAACTTTCGGCTGAATTATGCGATTGATCTGCGGTATGGCATTTTGCTGGAGGTAGCCAAGGCGGTGAAGGAACGGGAGCCCATCGACCTGAACATGGGCCTGGTAAACGTCATTTGGCAGGGGGACGCCAATGAGATGGCGATCCGTTCGCTGTTGCATTGCGATTCGCCGCCGAAGACGTTCAATATCACTGGGCCGGAGACGGTATCGATCCGTTGGCTGGCCGAACGGTTTGGCGAAGCCTTCGGAATCCGGCCGGTATTCACCGGGGAGGAACAGGCGACGGCGTTATTAAGCAATGCTTCCGCATCGCATGCTTTATTGGGGTATCCACGGGTTTCACTCCGAGAAATGATGTGTTGGACCGCGGATTGGGTCGAGATTGGCGGAAATACGTTAGGGAAACCTACCCATTTTCAGGAAAGGGGAGGGGTGTTCTGATGGGCAATCAACCGCAGTTGAAACCCGAGCTGCACAAGCTGCTGCACCGGGGAACGGTGATCCCCGCGCACCCGCTGGCGCTGGACGCGACGCGCCGGTTGGATGAGCGCAGACAACGCGCGTTAACGCGTTATTATATCGCCGCTGGGAGCGGCGGGATCGCGGTAGGGGTTCACTCAACGCAATTTCAGATCCGCGACCCTGAAATTGGTTTGTTTGAGCCGGTACTCCGCCTGGCCGCCGAGGAGGTGGAAGCCGCCGGGCTACAACGCCCGTTCCTGAAGGTGGCAGGCATCTGCGGCCCAACCGAGCAGGCGGTTCGCGAAGCCGAGCTGGCCGCCGGGCTCGGGTATGACCTGGGCCTGGTCAGCAACGGCGGGCTGGCGGATGACAGCGAGGCGGAGCTGATCCGCCGCACGGAAGCGATCGCCGCGGTGATCCCCGTCTGCGGGTTTTATTTGCAGCCGGCGGTAGGTGGGAAGCGACTTAGCTACGCGTTTTGGCGCGAACTGGCGGAGCTTCCCGGGGTGAAGGCGATCAAAATCGCCCCCTTTAACCGGTATCAGACGCTGGACGTGGTGCGGGCCGTATGCGAATCTAGTCGCCGGGACGAGATAGCGCTTTATACCGGAAACGACGATAACATCGTTACGGATTTGCTCACCGTATTCAGCTACCGCACAACCGCGGGGCAAACGGTGGAGAAGCGGATCGTCGGCGGACTGCTGGGCCACTGGGCGGTTTGGACGTCCCAGGCGGTGGAGCTGCTGGAGGAGATCATTGCTCTCCGCGAGAGCGGCGCCCCCATCCCTGCGGAGTTGCTAACGCGTGGCATGCGAATCACCGATGCGAATGCAGCCTTTTTTGATGCGGCTAACGGGTTTCAAGGTTGTGTTCCCGGCATCCATGAAGTGCTGCGACGCCAAGGCTTGTTGGCCGGTCGATGGTGCCTCGATCCGGAGGAGGAGCTGTCTCCCGGACAAATTGCAGAAATTGAACGCGTTTATCGCGCATATCCTGATCTTAACGATGATCGGTTTGTCCAAGAAGGGTTGGAAGAGTGGCTGGGGCTTTAACTGAAGACGACATGGGAAATCAAATGCCTTGTGGACCGATGGATGAGTCATGAAGGAGGCTAGCAAAGCAAATGGCGTTAGGAGAGGATGATAACCCGGTAACCCGGCGTTTTTACTGGATTGAGGAGGAACGACCCTTTATTGTGGATGCCTGCCGCAAGCATTGGCCCGAAGAAGTAAAGCAGGTGCTCCACCGGGCTGATTTGGCCGCGCGAAACACGTTTATTTTCACCCATCGTTGGGATATGGAGCGCTGCGAAGAGGAGGTGGCTTTCCCGAACGGCATTGATTGGTATTACCGGCATAACGGGGATCTGGAATGGCTCGTCATGCTGAACCGGGCGAGATACATGGGCGAGTTGGGGCAAGCCTATTGGTTAACCGGCCAAGAATCGTATGCGCTGGCGTATATCCGGCTGCTGAAGGATTGGATGAGACAAAACCCGCTGACCGAAGCGGAAGTGTTGGGGAGCGCTGATCGCAGCTTCAATGTCAAGGATACTTGGCGCAAGCTGGACAGCGGCATCCGAATCACCCATTGGCTTAAAGGCTATTATTGCGTGCGCGGCTCGAAGCATTGGGGGACGGAGGAAGAGACGGTATTCCTCGAAGCGGTCCGACGGCATGGGATGTACCTGAGCGTCGCCTATACGTCGCATGACCGGCAAAGCAACTGGGGATTTCTCGAAACGAATGGCCTGTTTCAATTGGCACTGCTATTTCCCGAGCTGGAGGAAGCGGCAAAATGGCGGCAAACCGCGGTCCAGCGCTTGGTGGAGATGTGCCCGCTACAGGTTTTTGAGGACGGCTTGCAAAATGAACAAAGCAGCATGTACCACCATGAGGTGCTGCATTGCCTGTTCGAATCGGTTTGGCTTGCGGAGCTTAACGGCATCGCGTTGCCGCCCACCCTCCATGATACTCTAAACCGTATGTACACCGCCTCGCTGGCGATCATCCAGCCGGACGGACGCCAGCCGAATTTTAGCGACAGCGACAGTACGGATATCCGGGACGTGCTCGCGAGAGGGGCCGTGCTGTATCGGAGAGGCGATCTGAAATCGCAAGCCTATGGATCGCTGGATTACGAAGGAATCTGGTATTACGGACAAAAAGGGTTCGAACTCTACGAGAAACTCGAAGCAACGGTGCCGGAGTTCGTCTCCAAGGAGCTGGCGCAAGGCGGGTATGCCTTTATGCGCAGCGATTGGGAGCCTACGGCTCGTTATCTCTGGTTCGATAACGGGCATATGGACGTGATTCGGGCCCACGGACATGACGATGCCCTGCATATCAGTTTGTTTGCTTACGGCCGCGAGTTTCTGGTCGATCCGGGACGGTGCACCTACATGGAAACCCGTGATCGCCAGTATTTCAAGGAATCACTCCAACACAATACGATTTCCGTCGACGGACAGACGATATCGGACTACGTGGATTCCTGGAAGTGGAGGAACGTGGCTCGTTCGTTCGGTCGCGTGTGGCAGACCGCCCCGGGCTACGACTATGCCCAAGGGGGACATGACGGCTATTGGCGGTTGCACCATCCGGTTCAGGTGATGCGCCAAATCCTGTTCGTGAAGCCGGATTATTGGGTTGTCGTCGATACCTGCCTGTCCCACGGCGACGAGGAACACGCCTACGCGCTGCCGTTTCATCTAGCCGAGGGGCTGGAGGTGCGGTTTCAGGCCGAGAATCGCCTCGTGATCGGAGACGCCGGTAACAGCGGGAGCGGAGGGCCGGTGCTTCGGGTCCTTCCGCTTCATCCTGTGAAAATCGACGTCGAACCGAGCTGGGTCTCGCGCAACTACAACGAGAAGACGCCCGCCTGCAAAGTCGTCCTTCGGCAATCCGGGCAAGGGTTTACGAAGTTTGTCACGGTGTTGGTTCCAGCCCGGCGGCAGAGCGAGGCGCCGCCAGCCATCCGCCAACTGGACGTGCTGGACAGCTACGGCCGCCCGGTTCCAAGGGAGCTGGCGACGGCACTGTCGGTCACACATGAGAGCGGGGAGGATGCGGTGTTATTTTCACACCAAGGGCCTCGGGGGTACCAGTTTGCCGACGTGCACCTTAGCGGGGATGTGCTGCTGGTTCGCCGAGCTCACGCCGCAGCGCCTTTCGCTCAAACGTATATTGTGAATGTTTAGCGTGCGCGCGATTTTGGGGCGATTTAAGGACGTTGAACTCTAATTCGGGGTCCTTTACTTTGAAGATAATCACAACACCACTCCCATCGACCTTCTTGAAATAGCTTACATGGGGTGGGGAATAAGCAAGGGGGATGGAAATGGGACGTCAGGGCATGAAACGGAAAGGGATCGGAGCAATCGTCATTTTGACGTTTGTGTTGTTGATTTCGGCATGTTCCGGGGGAGGGAACGGAACTCCGTCCACGAATGGCGGCGAGACCGGAGGGAACGGAGGTACGGCGGAAGGGCAGCAGCAAAATCAACCGCAAGAAACGGCCGACAAGCCGGTGGAGTTGAGACTAGGCTATTATTCCTCGGCACAAACCGATGCGAAGATGCAGGAGCTGATCGCCAAGTTTCAGGAGAAGCATCCGAATATCACGATCAAGACGGAATCCTCGCCTTACAATCAGTTCTTCCAAAAGCTCGACACGCAGATTGCGGCGGAAAGCGCGCCTGACCTCTGGCTGTCCGACGGCGTACTTGTCCCCAAATACGCGGAACGCGGCGTCTTAAAGGATTTGACCGAATGGATCGATCGGGACTTGAAGAAGGACGACTATTACGGCCTCGATTTCAACAAAGACGCGAACGGGAAATACTGGGGCGTCCCGCAGGGGATTCAAATCGCCGTCCTCTACTATAACAAGGACATGTTCGACGAGGCTAAGGTCGCGTATCCGACAGAAGAATGGACCTGGGACGATCTCAAGGCAGCGGCGGAGAAGCTGACCAAGGACTCGAACGGAGCGTATGCGACGGATGCCGCTTTTGATAAAAACAAAGTCGCGCAATACGGCCTGACGTTCTTTAGCATTACCGAAGGCTGGATGACGGTGCTGAAATCGTACGGCGGCGGCGTCCTGGACGAAACGCTGACGAAGTCGATCATCCATACGCCAGAGAACAAGCAAGCGATGGAATGGATCGTAGACGGTATGCAGCGCGAACTGTTAACAACCCCTTCTGATTTGAAAAGCTTCCAAAGCAACATGGCGCCATTTCCTAGCAAAGCCGCAGCCATGCGCATCGGGATCTATGCCCGCACAATCGATGCGAATGCAGCGGGGTTGAATTATGACGTGACCCTGCTGCCCAAGGGGCCGGACGGCAAACGGTTCTCCCCGGTCATCGCGAACTCCTGGGTCATCAACAAGAAGGCGGAAGGGGCGAAAGGCGACGCGGCTTGGGAATGGGTGAAATACTGGGCGACCGAAGACGAAGCGCAAAATGAATGGGCGGCCCTGGGAGAAGCGGTGCCGGTCAAAAAATCGGTGGCGAACTCCGAGCAATTCTTAAGCGGCAACCCGGAGAACAAGAAGGCATTCCTTGATAGCTTTGAATTCGCCGGCACGCTAGACGTCAACGCGGTTTGGAGCGAATGGGTCGGGAAGTTTGGGGACAACATCAACCGGGCTTTTGAAGGCGAGATTAGCGTCGACGAGGCCTTAACCCAAGCAGATAAAGAGGTACAGCAGGTGCTGGATGAATTTTATAAGAAATAGAGGCGGATGACCAAATCGATAAGAAAGCGTGATGAACATGGTGGGGAAAACGGCAGATCTACGGACAGGAGACCTGGCTCATACCGGGTCTTCCTCGATCCGCAAAAAACGAAGTCGGTTGCATCACGATGGCAAATGGGGGCTCCTGATGGTGACCCCTTATCTCATTCATTTTCTCGTATTTGTACTCGGGTCGCTCTTGGCCTCCTTATATTTCAGCTTCTCTGAATATGATATCCTGAACCCGCCGAAATGGACCGGAATGGACAATTACGCCAAGCTGCTGAACGAGCCGGTATTCTGGAAGGCGCTGGGGAACACCGTTTATTTCACGATCTTGTTCGTGCCGCTGCAGACCTTCTTTGCCCTCGTACTCGCGGTGGCGCTAAACCAGAAGCTGCGGGCGCTGAAAATGTTCCGTCTCGCGCATTTCTTGCCGGTCATCTCCTCCTGGACGGTCATCATGTACGTGTCGGACGCGGTGTTTAACCCGAGGTTTGGCTTTGCCAACTCGCTCTTGCAGGCGTTAGGCCTGGATCCTCAGAAGTGGCTGCAGGATGAGCATCTCGTCATTCCATTGCTCGTGCTGATTGCAGTATGGAAGGGCATCGGGTACATTATGGTGATTTATTTGGCTGGACTGCAAAATGTCCCGTCCGAGGTGTACGAAGCGGCCGAAATCGACGGCGCAGGCACGCTTCAGAAGTTCCGCCGCATCACCGTGCCGCTGATCTCGGGCACCACGTTCCTCGTGCTGATTATGAGCACGATATCGACGTTCCAGGCGTTTGAGCAAATCTACGTCATGACCGGCGGGGCGATGGACGCTTCGTCCGCAGGAGGGCCAAACAAAGCAAGCCTTGTGCTGATGATTTACTTGTATCAGGAGGGATTTTCGTTCTTGCGTATGGGGTATGCCTCCGCGATCGCCTGGGTGCTGTTCGTGATCCTGTTCTTGCTGACGGTCGTCCAAATGACGTTGCAGAAGAAGTGGGTGCATTACGAATGAGAAAGAAAAAAATCGCCGGTTATACGGTCATTATTTGCAGCTCGCTGATCATGCTGCTGCCTTTTCTTACGACGGTGTTTAATTCCTTGAAAAGCTACGCTCAATACACCAAAGTTCCTCCAGAGTGGTTTCCTTCTCCCGTGCAGTGGAGCAATTACGTTGAGGTCTGGAAGCTTGGGGCGTTTGGCCAGTATACGATGAACAGCGTCATCATCACCGTGCTGTCGGTCATCGGTGCGCTGATCTCGTGCTCCATGGTCGCTTTCGCGTTTGCCAGGCTGAAGTTTCCGTTCAAAAATACGCTGTTCCTCGTCGTTCTCGGCACGATGATGATTCCGCCGGTCGTCCTGATCATTCCGCAGTTCGTAATCTTTAAGTCGTTGCATCTGCTCGACACGCTGACTCCGCTTTGGATCATCGAATGGTTGGCCCAGCCGTTTGGCATTTTTCTCATGCGACAAGCCTTTCTGGGCATCCCGCGAGATTATGAGGAATCAGCCCGGTTAGACGGCTGTAATCCGATGCAAATCTATTGGCGGATCTTTATGCCGATGTGCAAGCCGACCTTCGCAACGCTGGCGGTGTTCACGTTCATGACGAAATGGAACGAGATTTTGTCTCCGGCCATCTTCCTAACGTCGAAGGAGAACTTTACGCTGCCGATCGGCATCTTGTCCATGGCCGGACAATGGTCGGGCAATGAGCAGTATATGGTGGCCGCCGCGCTGATGAGCTTGATTCCGATCCTGCTCGTGTTCCTGTTCGCGGAGAAATACTTTGTGCAAGGCAGCAATTCCGCCGGCATTAAGTAGAGACGGTGGGATTGTGCCAAGGCAGCAATTCCGCCGGCATTAAGTAGAGGCGGTAAAGGAGGAAGATCATGAGTTATCGGGTTGTAATGATCGGGGCCGGCGGCATTTCGCGTAACCACCTGGACGCGATTCGGCAACTGGGGCCGGAGCGGTTGACCACGGTGGCGGTCGCGGATCCCGATGGCGTTAGAGGGCGGGATGTCGCGGCCCAATATGGCCTCGCCTATTATCCCAGCTACCAGGAAATGATCGTTCGGGAAAAGCCGGACATCGCCATCATCGCGCTGCCGCATCATCTACACGAGGAATGCGCCGTTTTCTGCGCAGCGAAGGGCTGCCATCTGCTGTTGGAGAAGCCGATGGCGATCAGCTCGGCGTCCTGCGACGCGATTCTGGCTGCGGTAAGGGAAGCCGGGATAGCGCTGATGGTCGGGCATACGCAGCATTATTTGCCGGCGAACCGGCAAGCGAAGACTTTGATCGAAAGTGGCAGGCTGGGCAAGCTGGTGGCGATTCATGACACTCGGCACAAAGCCTATTTCGAAGAAGAACGCCCGCGCTGGTTCCTCGAGAAGGAGAAGGCCGGAGGCGGCATCCTGATGAATTTGGGCGCCCATTCGATCGATAAGATCCAGTGGTTGACCGGTCGCCGGGTGACGAAAGTCAAGGCGGTGTTGAGTTATGAAGCGCCGATCGGCAATGTGGAGGGCAGCGGCGTCGTACTGGCGGAGACGGAGGGCGGCATCGGTGCGGTGATCGTCCAATCCGGCTATGAAGGCGTGGCGAAGGACGAAACGGAGTTGATTTTTACTGGAGGAATGGCCAGGCTGATTTCCCGCCAAGGCCTATGGATCAGCAGCGACGGGGAGTACGAACCGGTGGAAGGTGATGATGCCCAAGGCGCCGAATCTCCATTTGCCTTGCAGCTACATGATCTGCTGGATGCCATCGAGCATCGCTCGGAGCCGGAATGCTCCGGCGAATACGCCAAGTCGGTGATCGCCGTACTAGAGGCGGTGTACCGTTCACAGGCTACGGGGGTGGAACAGGTTGTCGACTGAACCGAAAACCCTCGCGATGAAATTCAGTATCTGCTCCACCGGACTCAAAGGGATGATCCTCAAGGAAGTGCTGGAGGCAGCTAACCGGTTACAGCTTGATGGGGTTGAGCTATGGGACGGCCACATCGCGGAGTATTTAGATGGCGGCGGCACGACTCACGACCTTCGACGGTTATTATCCGAACAACGTCTCAGTGTCCCGGCAATCAGTACGTACACCTCCTTTTCCCAAAACGAAGCAGCCGATCTCCAGCAGGTCCAGAGGGCAGCCCGTTGGGCTAAGGAACTGGGTTGCCCGAGGATACGTACATTCGCAGGGCATCTATCGTCCCGTGAGGCGCCCCCCTCTTTATGGGATAGCGTAGTATCCGGTCTATCGGCTGCATCCGCAGCTTGTGAGCAGGATGGAGTTCGACTGGCCATTGAAATGCATAACAATACGTTGGCCGATACCACAGACGACATTTCCAAGCTGCTGGATCGAGTTGGCCCGGAGTTGGAATTGATCTTCGACGGGTTTAATTTTTTCGTTGATCATCAAGATCCCTTGCCTGCCCTAGATCGGTTCTATCACCGGATATCCCACGTTCATTTCAAGAACTATCAATGGAACCACCAGGACTGGGGCCAAAGCGTTCCCGTTCCCGTGCTGCAAGGAGACTGTGACCATCGCGCAATCCTGCGAAAGCTGGCGGAACTGGAGTATGACGGATTTCTCTCGTTTGAATATTTCGGCGATCGGGTCCTGGAGTTAACGCAACTTTCCCTCATCGAAGTGACCCAGGAATTGTCCGGTGGAGGTGACGATCGTCCTTGAACCTCAATGTGGCGGTAATCGGTCCAAGCGACTTGGTCGATAAGGTGGTGGAAGTCGGCAGCGTGTTTCAGGAGCTCAACATGATCCCGGCCCCCTATCCACATGAGCAGGATACGCTCGAAGTCGTGGCCCGCGTTCGGGAGCAGGCGGACATCCTGTTGTTTACGGGTCCGATTCCCTATCAGCTCGCACTCGATAGCGAGCCTGGCCTGCCGATGGTGCATGTACAATATTCCGGGACTACGTTGTATAAGGTGTTGTTTGATTTCTACCGCACCCAGCTGCTAGAGATGGATGGGGAAATCCGTATCAGCGTGGACGTGCTCCTGCGGCATGAACTGGAGGAGCAGCTAGACGAGCTTGGCCTGGTGCGCCGGCAAATTTACGTCAAACCGTACAGCGCGGGTACGCGCCACGAAGATCTGGTCGCCTTTCACTACGAGTTGTGGAGCCAGGGGCTCGTCGCGGCCACCGTCACTTGTGTCACTTCGGTGTATCAGCAGCTCGTTGAGCTGGGCGTTCCCGCTTTTCGCGTCGTGCCTACGCAATCGTCCATTCGGGACGTGCTGAACCGCGCGCTCCTCGAGGGGAAGAGCCTTCGTTTATCCAGCACGCAAATGGCGATCGGCATTCTGAATATCGATCATTTCGAACGGGTTGTGAAGGAGGCGGCTTCCGACTACGAGGTTCAGCGCAAAAAAATCATCCTTCAGCAAATCCTGATCGATTTCGGGGAGGAGACGCAGTCTTTGATCAACTGGACGGATTCGGGCGAGGTCTCCTTCATCACCACGCGGGGGATCATTGAACAGGCGACTCGCAAATTCGAGCAAGCCCCGCTGCTGCTGGAGGTGATGGAGCGGCTGCAGTGGAAGGCGAGTATCGGAATCGGCCTCGGTCGAACGGCGAACGAGGCGGAAGGAAAAGCGCGGGAAGCGTTGCTAAAAGCCAAAGCGGGCGGGGGCGGCAACTGTTTTCTCATGATGCAGGACGGGCAGGTCTACGGGCCGATGGGATCAGAGCTGACTTTGAAATATTCGGCACGCAGCGAAGACCCGGAGCTGATCTCCATGGCCAAAAAGGCCGGCCTCAGCGTCGGAACGCTGAACAGGTTGATCTCTCTATGTCGCAGGCTGGACACCAGGGCCTTAACCGCAGCGCAGCTGGCGGAAGGATTCGGGATCACCCTGCGCAGCGCTCGGCGAATCATGGCCGCGTTGGAGAAATACGAATTAGCCACCATCGTGGGGGAGGAGCAGCCGGTGGGCCGCGGTCGACCCCGACAAATTTACGCACTGCACATCGACGGTTTCTTTTGATCGGGGAAAAATAGGCGTTTCGGAGGACAAAACGGGGGCAGATTCGGCATACAAATCAGGATATAGCGTTATTCAAAAGGGGATGAAGCCAATGAACCGCCTGATACTGCCCGCCGTTCCCAGCCACCGCCATACGGAGGGGGTCCGGATTCGCCGCGACTACGAACGGTTCCGACATACGGGTCTTCCGAAGCGGCTTGAGATTTATTTGATGGAGGCGTATGGCATCGACGTCGCTTCCAGGTATGGACTTACTCCGATCAAGAACCCATTTGGCAAAGCCGCGGGCCAGCTGTCGCTGAATGAAGCTCAAGTTCGTACGGATGCGCAGGCCGGCCTGGGATTTGTCGTCCTAAAAACCGTGATCGCGGAAAACGGACAAGGCCATCGCGGGATGGAGGCTTGGGCCGTCAAGGATACGCGGATGAAGGTGGAGCCTATCACCGGGAAGGAAACAGGCGACAGGGGGTGGAACGTTACTTGGCATGGACGGGGGTGGCATGGTTCGTTTGCGGAATACCTGGGCTTCTTCGCAGCCTCACTGCGCCATGGGTCCGAATGGGGGACCGTCGTCGTGCCTTCCTGCAAATATCACTTGCCGGCGGGAAACGACGATTTTGCGTTAGACGAATATCGCCATACGACGCAGAGTTTGGCCCAGGTTTGGCGGAAGGCCGGCGAAGCGGGTCCGCTCCAATTGGAAAAAGACTTTAGCCCGACGCTAGCCGGATCGGACCGGGCGGAGCAACAGGAGGCCATCCTTCGTTGGTATCGAGAGGTGCCCAGGCTGATCCAATCGGCCTTGCCGCCGGACGAGCTTCAACTGGGAATTAAACTGATGAATACGGTGTTTGATGATGACTTTCAATTGCGGACGATTAGAACGTTGATCGAAGAAGGTGAGGTTCGGCCGGATTATCTCGTCTACGCGAATCGGCTTTATGAACGGACGAGTCAAGATGGCGAGAAGCGCGGGGCCGCCTATGGCGGGCCGGATCTGAGTCGCCGAAATCTGCGGCTTCTCTCCAGGCTGCGCCGATTGGAGCTTGAGGGGGAGCTGACGGTACCTGTTCCCGGCATTTCGGGGACAGGAGATGTGCACTCCGGTAAGATGGCGCTGGAATACGCATTGCGCGGCACCGAAAGCTTGCAGATGCACACCTTGTTTCAGCTGCCCTCCAGCGCGTATGGCATGACCATTGGCAGCAAAACGGAGCGGGCTTTGCATGAGCTGTATTTTCATCCGGAGAACGGATTGGTCACCTGGATGCTTCACTTAAGGGAAACTGGGGAAATCGGACATCGGGAGGGAATCGCCTCGTTCCGCGAGGTGACCACTTGGTATCGGGAGCGGGGACGCGATTTTTTCGTAAAGGGGGATCACGAATGAATATTACTGAGGTGAGACAAGCCTTGGCATGGGGACTCGTCCCGGCCGTTCCGGTCCCGCGCGACCTTACGGGCCAGATCCATGAGCAAGCGCAGGAGGCTTATGCTCGGTATCTTGCGTCACAATCCATCGCCGGGGCGGCCGTTTGGGCACATACAGGACGGGGATTACATATGGACCGTTCGGAGCGAATTTCGGTTCTAGAGACGTGGAGAGCGGCGCTTGGAGAATCCAAGCTGTTGGTAGCGGGCGTTGGAGCGATCCCGGACTTCCGTTTGCTGGGTGCGGCCAAGATAGATCGATGGAAGCAGGACAGCTTGTCCATGGCTGCCGATGCGGTTCAGGGGGGAGCGGACGCTCTGCTCGTATTTCCGCCTGTGATTCTCCATGAGCTCCCGGAAACGGAACGGAATCAAGCCATTGTGGACTATCATCAAGCGTTAGGGCAATTGGGGAAACCTCTCATTTTGTTTTATTTATATGCCGAGGCCGGGGGAATCGCCTACTCCACTGAAGTGCTGAGAGCCTTGTTGTCCCTTGAGATGTCAGTAGGGATCAAAATGGCGACGCTCGACAGCGTGATGACGCTGCAGGACGTGTCCACGCTCATGTCCGAAGAATTCCCGGAGCAGCTGCTCATTACCGGAGAGGACCGGATGTTCGGATATTCGCTGATGCGCGGGGCTCGCGGCGCCTTGGTTGGACTAGGCGCCGCGTTCCCGAACATTCAGCATGACCTGATGCAGGCGTATGCCGATGGAGACTACGCTAGGTTCATGGCGTTATCCGCCCGGGTGGACGGCTATGCCGAGAGTACATTTATCCGCCCGATGGATCAATATATATTGCGTATGCTTGGGTGCCTTGCGCTGTCCGGCGTGATTCCGGAGGAAGCCACGAATGACCTCGCCGACTACAGAATGACCCGGCAGGAGATCGCTTCTCTTCGCCGGGCCATTGAACGGTATCGATTGTATTAGCCCGCGCCAGGGATTAACGCTGCGGCCAGATGGCGGTGATGTTCCGGTTCAGGTCATAGGCCGACGCCCAATAGTATCCGGGAGCCACGATCCGCTGGGGCAAGAAGCCAACTTCGCCGGAAGGGTAGGTTAATGCCTCGGACGAACCGCTGGCGTACCCATTCGCATCGGTGGACATTTCGATGTAACGCCCTCCGCTCTGGGTAAATCGCCCATACACAGCGGCGGGCACGCCTTGGCCGGTTTCAAGATCGATGATTTCCAAGCGGACTTCGGCGCGTGTCCCGTTGAAGGTAATCTCCATATTTCCGACGATCATCGGTTTCAGGTACGTGGAGGAGGTCGCCGTCGTTGCGGATGCCTCCGGAGAGGTCGCCGGCCCGATATTGCCGCTGATGTCCATGGCTGCGACCTTATAGTAATAGGTCGTATTCGAGAGTAATCCCGTGTCCATATACGTCAAATTTCTGGAGGTCCCGGCCAAATGAGCGTCATCCGGCGAAAAATCGGGTTCCGTACCGCGATAGATCAGATAATGTTCGATGTCGGAATTGTCCGTGGCTCGCCCGTAGCTTAGCTGCACCGACTGAAAACCGGCTGCCGAGGCCAGCGGCGGATCCGGCAAGGCGGAAGGCGGCTCCGTATCAGCGGGATCGACACGCCAGAGATGGCCGTCCGGTCCCCAGGTGGAGGGCAGCCAGCGGATCGAGTCGTAATGATGCATGGCGATGCCGGCGAAGGCCGGATCGGATTGGAACGCCGCATACACTTTATCCAGCTCAGCTTCCATATACGTGCGCCCTTCTTCACGGAACGTGATCATTTCCGGATCGCCGCTGCTTGCGATATCCAGCGTTTCAACGCCGATCACGACGGAATTCGGCTTTCCGATCATATTGGCGTAGCTCAGTTCGCCTTGCGCTTGGGCGATAATGCCGACGCCCCCATCTGCCACGTCGCGATAATCCATGATTGAGATGTAATCGCTGAGATCTTGAACATGCTCAGAGAGCCATTTGGTTTCCCCGTTCCACGTAATCTCTTTGGCGCCTTCGCTGCTGTCGAACCAGCGCGGAATAGCCGGTCCGAAGGGCAAGTCAATACCGGCGGCGTTCCGGCGATCGATCATTTTCTGCAGCACATCGAGGTATTGCAGTTGAACCGTAGGCTTCTCCGCGTTAAACTCCGGCAGGATATACGGTTCGATATCCACGTTCACGCCATCGAATCGTTCGGCTGGAGTCGCCGCGATATTATAGTTGATGACCTTCTCGATTTCCCGGACGGCATACTCATGATAAGGGGCTAGCGCTCCCATATAGGGCGGCGTTGTCCCACCGGCAATGCAGGCCTGAACCTGGTAGCCGTTGTCATGCGCCCAGCTCACAAAATCGCGTACCTTGTCGGGATACTCTTCGAGAATATCGACTCCGCCGTAAGGGAATACGCCGATGTAGAAGGTTGTGATTGGATCCGAATCAAAGGTGGTCGTGTCCTCGGCAAAAGCTTTTAGAGCGGATTTGGATCCGGGGTTCAGGAACAGATTGTAGGCAGCTTTTTCCCATATCCACATGGCACGATCCTGCCTCTCAACCGTCACGGGTTCGTGGGTTCCTCCTCCCGTGGAAGCATATACGGTCATACTGCGGCCGATATTCCCAAATTCATCGATCGCTCTGGCTTCCAGACTGGAGGTCTTATCGCCAAGGTCTTTGGTATTCCAGGTATATTTGTAAAGCTTTCCGGACTTAACGGCCTTCTGCCAGGCCCCACCGTTGATTCGAACTTCCACTGACTGAATGCGACTTCTGGAGTTTACGGAAATGTGAATCGAGGTGGTTTTCCCTCTAAGCTGCGCCCCATCCAGCGGATTCGTAATGGAAACGGCGGGTTTCGTCACCTGGGGGTTATCCACACGGATCGTAATCGGTTGACTCGATACACCGTATCGGGTCGTGCTTTGCGTTCCTTTGGCAAGCAGGGTGATCTCACCGTCATATCGGCTGGTGTCCAGCTCGGCACTCCAAACGCCCGAGGCTTCGCCGTTTTCGCCGTCCGTCCGGGTCGGCAGTTGCTCCGTGCCATTGACGATCAGGACGACGTTGTACGCCTCCGTGTACTGGCCTGATACGGTAAGCATTCCTACCTCCACTTCATCACCGTGGGCAGGGGTGTCAATCGTTACGAGGGAAGAGGCTGAGACCATTGGGAGGGGGCCAAGCGGGAGAAGCGGAAGAAGAGAAGCGATGCATAGGGCGGTGAGCAGTTTGAAGAACCTATCTTTTCGCTTAGCAAGGAACACAAACATCTGAATCTCCTCACTTCCTTTTTAAAATAGAGAAACATTTTCCACCATTGTAAGCGCTTTAGGATTAAGTGAATACTTCCGTATATCGTCCGAAAAAAACGGCATGTCTATTCCGAATCCATTTGTTCCATCGGAAGGGAAAATTGCCTATTGCGTCTAATTATTTGGATGTGGAACACGGTTGTGACTCAGAGATTTTGAAGGAGGATCAGGGATGTTGAAATTATTCGAGTATAACTGGCAAGTCCGCCGCGATTGGTTTGACTGGTGCGAGACGGTAAGCGAGGAAGAATTGATGAAGAAACGCACCGGAGGACTCGGACGCATCCTTCCTACGTTGTATCATATTGTGGCCGTCGAATATGGGTGGATCGTTGGTGGCATCCAAGAGAGAACGGTCAATCTCCCTCCTTTCGAGGAAGTGGCCAGCTTAGCTGAGGTCAAGGCTTTTTCCGACCGCTGTCACAGGGAGCTTGCACCATTTATTTATGATTGGAAGGATAGTTTGGAAGATCGCGTGATGATCGATATCACGGATGAGGGAGAGCGGGAAGCCCATACTTACGGTGAAGTCTTGCGGCACGTGATCGCCCACGAGATCCACCATATCGGCCAATTATCCGTATGGTCACGAGAAATCGGTAAGAAGCCGGTAACGGCCAATTTGATAGGCAGGGGGTTATTCCCCGGATGAGTA
>RCUU01000321.1_pt1 | contig 27757 bp, 31 predicted proteins | sample 2166211 | NCBI WGS metagenome assembly RCUU01 (sample SAMN09932620, study PRJNA488358) | compost metagenome | feature: garden; material: soil; isolation source: compost soil in phenylacetic acid-enriched culture | place: Germany: Experimental Botanical Garden Goettingen | collected 2016-01-27
TGGTCCTTGCCGCACAGCTCGGTGCACTGGCCGCGGTAGATGCCGGGCTTCTCGACCCGGGTCCAGGCCTCGTTGACGAAGCCGGGGATGGCGTCGCGCTTGACCGCGAAGGCCGGCAGCCACCAAGAGTGGATCACATCGGCAGCCGTCACCAGGAAGCGGACCTTGGCACCTACCGGCAGTACCAGTGGCTGGTCGACTTCGAGCAGGTAATGCTCGTCCTTGGGGGCTTTGTTATGAATTTGCTCGGCGGGAGTGGCCATGTTGCTGAAAAACTCCACGTCCTGGCCCAGGTACTTGTAATGCCATTTCCATTGATAGCCGGTGACCTGAATGTCCAGGTCCGACTCGCTGGCATCATAGATATTGATCAACGTCTTGGTTGCCGGAATGGCCATCGCGATCAGGATCAGCAACGGCACGACGGTCCAGAGAATCTCCACCGTGGTGCTTTCGTGGAAGCGAGCCGCGACCTGGCCGGTAGAACGCCGGTGGATAATCATCGACCAGAACATGGCACCGAAGACCACGATACCGATGACCACACAGATCCAGAAAATGATCATGTGCAGATCGAATACCGCGTTGCTGACCTCAGTCGCCCCCGGCGCCATATTCACAGTCCAGGCGGCTTGAGCCTGACCGAAAATTGACCACAACAGGAGGCCCATCCAGACTTGTGGATGTCGCATCATTGCGGGTTCCCCTTATAGTTCTTGTTATCCCGCCGGCTGTCGCCTGCGGCTAAGGGAGCGACTGTCAAGACTGCAAACTTCGACCGCCGAGCCCCTGCTGCGGGTGCAGTCAGGCGTCATCAGCTATCTCTTAACAACCCGAGTATAGACAGCGACCCGGACCACGCAACGCGATACCGGAAAACTAATGGCCAGGCTCAGGCCTTGCGCTTGAGCCCCCGGAACACATGGGCTGGACGCCAATGATGGCATTTAGATATAACCCAGACATCGCACGCGTAAATAAATTATGACAAAAGGATCTGAGAGAATTTCAGAAGCAGGCTACCTTATGTCTTCCGTCCGTAATCGCATTAATCCTGGAGACTTCATGAACACCGCCGCATTGCGCGAGCAGATACAAAAAGCCCATCAACACGAGGCCGAGACCGGCCAACTGGCCCGACAGCTGGAACTGCAATTGCCTCACCTGCATCCTGCCATCCAACTGCCCGAAGGCGATGCCCAAGGCGTACTGACACGCTTCGTCGCCGCCTATATCGACCAGGTACCCGACCTGTTGGACGCCGCCAATGAGGTGGCGCGCGAAGCCGGGATCGAATCGCAAATCAAACCGGTGCTGAAAATCGCCGAAGCGTATTTCACCACTCCACCGAAAGTCATGGACGGACATGTCGGCCTGGATTGCCTGCTCGATGAAGCCTATCTGGCCCATCGGCTGGTCGAGGAAGTGAATGACCTCTATATCAAGCATTTCCAGCAGCCGCTGATTCCGCTGGACACCACCGTGGCCAACCTCATTGCACACCAGTTGATCGGCGAAACATTCGCCAACCAGCTCGATGAAGTGGTTCATCACTCGGTGGACAACATGCTTAACGAAGAGAGCTTTGCCCTGGAATCGGTCGAAGCCTATCGCGACAAGCTGAGCAGCCCCGACACCGGAGCCGCCTGGAAGCGCTGGCCCTGCCTGTCCCGCCAATTGGGTGTAGAGCTGGATCTCAAGTAACCCAAGTTCCCATTGCTCACTCGGCCCGCGAACGGGCCGAGTGCTACCTAGAAGCGCCCCTTGGGCGTAGCGCAAGGTATCGGCTGGGTGCCATTAAGCGGCAGGAAACAATCCTGCTCGGCATCGTAGGCCCTGATTTCACTGGTTTCGATGCTGTAGATCCAGCCATGAATGAAAAGCTGCCCGCTGGCCATACGTGACGCCACCGACGGGTGCGTGCGCAAGTGCTGCAACTGGGCAATCACATTCTCTTCGGTCAGCACTTGCATGCTTTCGTTTTCGTTGGCGCAGTGGCAGTTGTCTTCGACCACGGTCCTGGCCACCTCCGCATGACGCAGCCAGGCTTTGACCGTGGGCATTTTTTCCAGGCTCTGGGGGTTGAGCACCGCGCGCATGGCACCGCAATCCGAATGCCCGCAGACGATGATGTGGTGCACGCCCAGCGCCAGGATGGCGTACTCAATTGCAGTGGAAACCCCACCGTTCATTTGCCCATAAGGGGGTACCACATTACCCACGTTACGGGTCACGAACAGATCGCCGGGGGAGCTGTGGGTGATCAATTCCGGCACGATGCGCGAGTCGGCGCAGGTAATGAACATCGCCCGTGGACGCTGGGCCGTCGCCAGCTTCTTGAACAATTCTTCCTGCTGGGGGAAAACCTCGTGATGAAAATGCAGAAAGCCGTCAACGATGTGCTTTAACGCGTCTTCCGCGCTTTCGGTTTCGGGTGCCGGTGCCGGTGCGCTCGGAGAGGGGTCCTTATCGTGCATGGTTCATCCTCTTTGAAGGTTTTCAGGAATGGCCTATTTTACCCATGGTTCATGCATTGCATATCATTGCGATTACAGACGGATTACAACAACGACATTTGCCCACCGGGCGGGCAGAAGGCACTGCAATCGAGTGGATAGCCTTCACGCCGGTCCAGGCCTAGGCGCTTGATTGCCGCCGCAAAACGTTGCGCCAGCAGCTGCGCAAAGACACCTTCACCACGCATTCGAGCTCCGAAACGGCTGTCATACAGCTCACCGCCGCGGCTTTGCCTGATCAAGCTAAGCACATGGGCGGCACGTTGCGGGTAATGGGCCTGCAGCCATTCCTCGAACAACGGCGCCACCTCCAACGGCAAGCGCAGCATCATGTAGGCCGCACTCTGCGCCCCGGCTGCCTTGGCCTCACCCAGCAGGCTTTCCAGCTCGCTGTCGTTGATCATCGGAATCATCGGCGAGCACAACACGCCGACCGGAATACCGGCCTCGCGCATCACGCGAATCGCCCGCAATCGCGCCTTGGGCGCCGCTGCGCGCGGCTCGAGAATGCGCTTGAGCTCGTCATCGAGCGTAGTCAGGCTGATCATCACCGCCACCAGCCGCTGCCGCGCAAGTTCGCTGAGCAGATCAAGGTCGCGCAGCACCAGCGAGCCCTTGGTGACGATGGTCACGGGGTGACGGTAGCGCAACAGCACCTCGAGCAAACGCCGGGTCAACTTCTGCTCGCGCTCGATGGGTTGGTAAGGGTCGGTATTGGACCCCAGGTTGATCGGCGCGCACACATAGCCAGGCTTGGACAATTGCTGCTCGAGCACTGCCGCGGCGTTGGTCTTGGCAATCAGCTTGGTTTCGAAATCGAGGCCTGGCGACAGGTCCCAGTAAGCATGGCTGGGCCGTGCATAGCAGTAGATGCAACCATGCTCGCAACCACGGTACGGGTTGATCGAGCGGTCGAAGGGCAAGTCCGGCGAATTGTTGCGGGTGATGATGGTCTTGGCGGTCTCGATGCGCACTTCGGTGCCTTGGGTCAACGGCACTTCCTGATACCAGCCATCGTCTTCGGCCACCGAACGGCTCGGCGCAAAGCGGTTATGGGGATTGGTCGCGGTGCCACGGCCGCGTGGAGGAAAAGGCGTGTTCACGTGGGCAGTCCCTATACTGTTTTTATATACAGTATTGAGGTGCTGCCCACTTGACCAGTACCGTCAGGCCGAAAGCCGAGCCTGCATTGACTCGGCTCCCTTATTACTGACCTTCAGGCTTTTTCAGCTTCGGATTAGGAAAGAACTGCACCGTCTGCACCTTGGGGTTTGCCACCTTGGGTGCAGCAGTATTGACCCGCGTGCCCAGCTCCTTGGGTACCGACTGGCCCTGCTCATTGAGGGTGTCGGAATAGCCACAGGCCACACACTCACGGTGCGGGACGTCGTTTTCGCTCCACATCATCAGCTTGTCCTGCTCGCTGCACGCCGGGCACACCGCCCCGGCGATAAAGCGTTTTTTCGTCTTGCTTACGGGCGCATCGCTCATGCTGCCGCTTCCTCACTCAAACCGCTGTGGCGCAAGAGTGCGTCAATCGACGGCTCGCGTCCGCGGAAATCGACGAACAACACCATCGGCTCCTGGGAACCACCACGGGCCAGGATGGCTTCGCGGAAGGCACGGCCAGTCTCGGCGTTGAGCACGCCTTCTTCCTCGAAGCGTGAGAACGCATCGGCCGACAGCACTTCAGCCCATTTGTAGCTGTAGTAACCGGCTGCGTAACCACCAGCGAAGATGTGCGCAAAGCTGTTGGGGAAGCGGTTGTACGCCGGTGGGCGCATTACCGACACTTCATCGCGCACGCTTTCAAGCACTTCCAGCACGCTGCGGCCATCACCGTGATGGGTATGTGTTTCGAAGTCGAACAGGGAAAACTCCAGCTGGCGAACCATCATCAGCCCGGACTGGAAGTTTTTCGCCGACAGCATTTTTTCCAGCAGGTCCTGAGGCAATGGCTCGCCGGTTGCGTAGTGGCCGGAAATCAGGGCCAGGCCTTCCGGCTCCCAGCACCAGTTCTCCATGAACTGGCTCGGCAATTCGACCGCATCCCAGGCCACGCCATTGATGCCGGACACGCCGGAATACTCGACGCGCGTCAGCAGGTGGTGCAGGCCATGGCCGAACTCGTGGAACAGGGTGGTGACTTCATCGTGGGTCAGCAAGGCTGGCTTGCCGGCCACAGCGGGGGTGAAATTGCACACCAGGTTGGCCACCGGGCTTTGCAGCTCGCCGCTTGCCGTGCGGCGGCGGTCGCGCGCGCCGTCCATCCAGGCACCACCGCGCTTGTTGGCGCGGGCATACAAGTCGAAGAAGAAGCGCCCGACATGCTGGCCGTTCTCCTTGATTTCGAACAGGCGAACGTCCGGGTGCCAGGTATCAAAGCCCCGCAGTTCGGCGATTTCGATGCCATACAGACGCTGGACGATGGCGAACAACCCGCCCAGCACCTTGTCGATCGGGAAGTAGGCGCGCAGCGTCTCCTGGGACACGCTGTAGCGTTGTTCGCGCAGCTTCTCACCGTAGAAACCACTGTCCCAGCTTTGCAGGTCCGGGCAGCCTTGTTCGGCGGCATAGGCCTTGAGCTGCTCGAGATCCTGGACGGCGAAGGGCTTGCTGCGCTTGGCCAGGTCGCGCAGGAACGTCAGTACCTGGTCGCTGGATTCGGCCATCTTGGTCGCCAGGCTCAGCTCGGCGTAATTGGCGAAGCCCAGCAGTTCGGCCAGTTCCTGGCGCAGGTCGAGAATCTCGCTCATCACCGGGCCATTATCGAACTGGCCGGCATTGGGGCCCTGGTCGGAAGCGCGGGTGCAATACGCTGCGTAGACTTCCTCGCGCAGGGCACGGTCCTGGGCGTAGGTCATCACCGCGTAGTAGCTCGGGAATTCCAGGTTGATCAGCCAACCATCCAGACCTTTGGCCTGAGCTGCCGCGGCCATCTGCGCCTTGGCCGAATCGGTCAGGCCGGCCAGGGCCGCTTCGTCGGTCACGTGCTTGGTCCAGGCCTGGGTCGCGTCAAGCAACTGGTTGGAGAAGCGGCTGCCCAGCTCCGAGAGTTTGCTCTGGACTTCGGCATAGCGCTTTTGCTGGTCGGCCGGCAAATCGATACCCGACAAGCGGAAATCGCGCAGCGAGTGCTCGAGGATGGTTTTCTGCGCGACCTCGAAACCGGCCGCTTCCGGGCTACTGGCCAGGGCTTCGAAGGCCTGGAACAGCTCACGGTTCTGCCCAAGTTCGGTGGCATAGGCACTGAGCGCCGGCAGGCAGGCCTCATAGGCCTCGCGCAGCTCAGGGCTGTTGCAGACTGCATTAAGATGGCTGACCGGGCTCCAGGCAGCGCCCAGGCGATCATTGAGCTCGTCCATGGCCGACACCAGGCCGGCCCAGGTCGGCTGGCCATGCTGGATTTCGAGAATTTTCGCAATGGCGGCACGGTTGTCGGCCAGGATCTGTTCAATCGCCGGCTGCACGTGCTCGGCACGAATCGCCGAGAACGGAGGTAAATCGTAAGATTGCAGTAGCGGGTTGGTCGCAGTCACGGTTAAACACCTTGGCAGGAAGAAACACCAGGACATCTTAATTACAATCGACGCCGGCCGCAGCTACCGGCCCACCTATAAGTGTTAGAGAAGGAATCAATCATGGCCATTCGCACCTTCCAGAGCCATACGCCGAGCCTGGGCGAGCGTGCCTTCGTCGACCGTTCGGCGGTGGTGATCGGCGACGTCGAGATCGGTGCCGACAGTTCGGTATGGCCGCTGACGGTTATTCGCGGCGACATGCACCGCATCCGTATCGGTGCCCGCACCAGCGTGCAGGATGGCAGCGTGCTGCACATCACCCATGCCGGCCCCTTCAATCCGGACGGTTTTCCCTTGCTGATCGGCGACGATGTGACCATTGGGCACAAGGTGATGCTGCACGGCTGCACCGTCGGTAACCGCATCCTGATTGGCATGGGCAGCACAATCATGGACGGCGCGGTCGTCGAAGACGAGGTCATTATCGGTGCCGGCAGCCTGGTGCCGCCGGGCAAACACCTGGAAAGCGGCTTTTTGTACGTGGGCAGCCCGGTCAAGCAAGCGCGAGCGCTGACGGAAAAAGAGCGGGCATTTTTCCCCTACAGCGCGGCCAACTACGTGAAGCTCAAGGACCAGCACCTGTCCGAAGGTTACGACCGCACCGAGTAAGTTACCCACAGCCCCTTACTGGAACTGCCATGCATTATCAAAACATTCTGTTCGACCTCGACGGCACGCTGACCGACCCGCGCGAAGGCATTACCCGGTCAATTCAGTACGCCCTGGCCAAACTCGGCATCGACGAACCGGACCTGACCAAGCTGGAACACTTCATCGGCCCGCCGCTGCTGCAGGCGTTCATGCAGTTCTATGGTTTCGACGAGGCCAAGGCCTGGGAGGCAGTCAACCATTACCGTGAGCGTTTCAAGGTCACGGGGCTGTATGAGAACGAAGTGTTCGAAGGGGTCATCGAGCTGCTGGACACCCTTGAGGGGCAGGGCCGGCACTTGTATATCGCGACATCGAAGCCCTGGGAATTCGCGCGGGAGATCGCCCGTCATTTCGACTTCGCCAAGCATTTCAAGGTGATCTATGGCAGCGAGCTGGACGGCACCCGCACCAACAAGATCGAGCTGATCAAACATTTGCTCGCCGAAGAAGGGCTGGACGCGGCGCAGACCTTGATGATCGGCGACCGCAAGCACGACCTGATCGGTGCCCGCAGCAATGGCCTGGACTGTGTTGCAGTGGGTTATGGTTTTGGCAGCCGGGACGAACTGACCACTGAAGCGCCGACCTACCACTTCGATACGTTGGCGCAGTTACATGAGGCTTTTTTGCGTAGCAATGCAATCTGACATCGTCCCCTGCGCCGTGTCGTTACAACGAGTTGCCTGCGGACGCAGCCTGGCGGCAGCTGCTACGGGAACGTTTCAGTCTGTGAAACAGTTTCTGTAGCAGCTGCCGTGGGCTGCGTCAGGGCGTTACACCGAGTTGCCTGGCGGCAGCTGCTGCAAGTGCCACCTTACGCTCCGGCAGGGGCAGGTCGCCGAGGTGCTTCACCTCTTTGTAGAAGGCGAGCCAATCGCCACCCGTTTCCTTGAAAATGGCCGCAAACGCCGGCACCCATTGGTCATACAGGCCAAAGGGCAGCAACTTGGCGTTGTTCAGCGGCCCATTGACCCAGGCGTCAAAACGGCCTAGGCCGTTCCACTGGCTATCACGCAGCTGCCGATACTCGCCACGCAGGCGTTCGAATTCCGCCTGCTTGCCGGCACGCATGGCATCCGCTGCCAGAGGTCGGGCATACAGGGCCTTGAGGCGCATACGGCTTGCCAGTACCAACTCGACAAACTGGTCACGCTGGCGAGTCGACTGCTCATCGCTGGGGGGCAAGCCACGTGCCGCCCGCCATTGGCGCGTACCTTCCTGTTCAACGAAGGTGGCGAAGGACTCGTTGAACTCGGTGTCGTCGCGTACATAGATTTTCTGATGTGCAAGCTCATGGAAAATGACTGTGGCCAAGCGCTCGTCTCCCCAGCCCAGCATCGAACTGAGGATTGGATCGTCGAACCAGCCCAGGGTCGAGTAGGCCTCGACGCCACCGACGTACACATCCATGCCAGCCTGTTTCTGCAGGGCCGCCGCACCGCGTGCACCGTCCTGGCTGTAATAGCCGCGATAGGCCACGCAGCCTGCAACGGGAAAACAATAGGTATGCGGATCGAGGGAAAACTCAGGTGTGGCAAAGACGTTCCACACCACATAAGGCCGACCAATATCGGCATACAGTCGATAGCTCTGGTTATCCGGTAAGTGCAGCTGCTCGCTGGCGAAGGTTCTCGCTTGTTGTGAACGGGCCAGATGTGCCCGCAACTTGGGGTTGCGCTGCGGGTCGGCGATGATGCTGGCCACCGGTTCTCGGGCTTGCAACAGCATCCATTGACCGCTGGCCAGCTGGCTGTAATAGCTGATACTGGAACAACCATTCAGCAGTAAAATCAACAACAGGGGAACCAAGAGGGGTATTTGACGGTCGAGTGACCCGTGGCTTGAGCGCAGCAGAAGAAAAAAACCAGTCATTGCGTCCGTTGTCCCGCTCAAGTGCCTGTGACTCAAGACTACCCTGCCAGCCCGGAGTATTGCCATGCGTGCGATTTTACTAGTCAGTGGCCTGTTGGCCTTGGCCAGTTGCGCCATTTTCCCCCAGCCAGACCCGAACCAGGCCTGGGTCGACCTGACGGCGGAACCCGATAACTCGTTGCACGCCATACAAGTCGATGACCGCGACTGGGGTGAAAAAAACTACTTTCAGGTTCAGCCGGGCAGCCACGAGTTGACTGTACGCTTTCAGTTTCCAGTGCAACCGACCAATATCGGGCCCACCTCCGAACCCTTGTGGCGCGATTGCCAGTTGAATGTGAAGTACGCGGACTTCAGTGCGGGCAAGCGCTACCAACTCGAAGCCGGGAGCCTCGGTTTCCGGCCCTGGGCCATGCTCTATGACGAGCAGGGCAAAGTGGTGGGCAAAGGCAAGCCCGCCGGCTGCCAACGTGCCTGAACGCAATAACGGCGCTATGCTTAGAGTCTGAAGGTTGTTGTGGAGTACAGCATGCGCCAGCCTCTGATTATGCTGACCCTGGGTACGCTCGGGGCCTGTGCCAGCCCTCTGCCACCCGCTGACCCGCAGTTCGCCTGGGTCGATATGTTCACCATCGGCGGCAAGCTGGTCATGGCCGACCGTCTCGATGGCCAACCCTTGAATGATGGCCGTTATTTCCAGGTACCACCTGGCAATCACGAATTGCGGGTCCGCTTCGACTTCGAAGTCTACGCCGGGGCGATCAACACCAACCCCGTGGAACGAACGTGCTACCTGACGGTACGCTACGAAGACTTCCAGGCAGGCCAACGATACCGCCTGGAAGCGCGCGCGATTGCCATGCAGCCCAATGCCTGGCTCTATGGCGCTGATCGCCAGCTGCTGGCCGAAGAACGGGACGTGTTCTGTCTGTCTTAACGGTCATTCTTCTGGTAGATGATTTTCCTGGTACCGCCGTCGCAAGAACCGACCACCATATTCCGGTCATGGACTTCGCTGTTTGGCACGATCTCCAGTGTATAGCTGGTGACGCCGCGTGCCTGGATCTTGGTTTCGATTTCCTTCTTGAGCTCTTCACAGGGCTTGGTCTTGGCCAAGGCGGTGGTCGACAACACAGCGCACAACACAGCGATCATCAAACGACTCATGGGCTTCCCTCGATGCGGCAACTTGCCAGCCGTCCTCATTCAAGCACAAAAACAGTGTTCGAGTGCTGATCGCCCACCATTGCCTCATGTGCAGGCCCGCCGCCAAACGGGCCTTTGCACTTATTCGAGTAAGGTCGCATCCAGGCTGATGTTGGCGTTGAGAACCTTGGACACCGGGCAACCGACCTTGGCCTTGTTGGCCAAGTCCTTGAACTGTTGCTGGCTGGCGCCGGGCACCCGGGCCTTGAGTATCAGGTGCACCGCGGTAATGGCAAAGCCATCCGGCTGCTTGTCCAATGTCACTTCAGCAATGGTGTCGATACGGTCGGCAGTCAATCCGGCTTCGCCGAGAATCATCGACAAGGCCATGGAGAAACATCCTGCATGGGCAGCACCAATGAGCTCTTCTGGGTTGGTTCCCGGCTGGCCTTCGAAACGGGTCTTGAACCCGTAGGGGTTATTCTTCAGCGCGCCGCTCTCGGTAGAAAGCTCGCCTTTGCCTTCCTTCAAGCCACCTTGCCAGACGGCCGATGCTGTCTTTTTCATGTTGCCTCCTGAGAGATCCGGACGCGAAGGATTCGCGCGATGCCTAACCTTCAGAGGCTCGACAGCCTGGGCAAGTTCACCTCGATTACCGCTTGCCCATTGAATCTGCGCCATCTGCCCATACTCACTGGATAAGGGCCGGGTGGGCAGTGACCCATGGATTTCATATACCCAGCCTGCGCAATCGACTGCCCAGGAGATGTAACAGGCTTATGAAACAACTCGCGGACATCAAGATTTCCACCCTCGACCTGGTCCCGGTACGCCAGGACCAAGGCCCGGCATATTCGCTACGCAACTCGCTGGATCTTGCACAAAACGTCGAAAAGTTCGGCTATAACCGTTTCTGGGTGGCCGAACACCACAACATGGATGGCATCGCCAGCTCTGCGACCGCCGTACTGTTGAGCTACCTGGCCGGCGGCACTTCGACCATACGGGTGGGCTCCGGCGGCGTCATGCTGCCCAACCATGCTCCACTGGTGATCGCCGAGCAGTTCGGTACCCTGGCCAGCCTCTACCCGGGTCGGATCGACCTGGGCCTGGGCCGCGCACCCGGCTCCGACCAGATGACCGCCCGCGCCTTGCGTCGCGAACGCTCCGGAAGCGCCGATGATTTTCCGGACGATGTCGCTGAATTGATGCGCTACCTGGGGCCACGCACACCGGATCAAAAAGTGATTGCCGTACCGGGCCATGGCACTGAAGTGCCGGTGTGGCTGCTCGGCTCAAGCCTGTTCAGCGCGCAACTGGCAGGCCAGCGTGGCTTGCCCTATGCATTCGCATCGCACTTTGCCCCGCGCTACATGCATGAGGCCATTCGCGTATACCGCAATCACTTCCAGCCGTCGGCCGTGCTCGCCAAGCCCTATGTCATGCTTGGCGTACCGCTGGTTGCAGCGGATACCGACGAACAGGCCGACTACCTGGCGACGTCGGTGTATCAACGTATTCTGGCGCTGATGCGCGGACACAGCCTGATGCAACGGCCACCAGTAAGCACCATGGATGGCCTCTGGTTGCCCCATGAAAAAGAGGCCGTGGGCAGTTTCCTAGGCTTGGCCATGGTCGGCGGCCCGGAAAAGATCCGCGCCAAGCTTGAGGTGTTGATCGAGCAGACCCAGGCCGATGAGTTGATCTTCACCTGCGATCTGTATGAGCATGCCGACCGGGTTCGATCGTACGAGATCCTTTCGAAAATCGTACACGGCTGAAGAAACTGTTGTGGGAGTTGGCTTTCCAGCGATGCTGACGACGCGATATGCCCGGCAGATCGCGGCGAAGCTATCGCTGGCAAGCCAGCTCCTACAGAGGTCGAAGCGGGATCAGCGCTTGTAAACGATTTCCTTGGTGCCACCTTCACAAGTGCCCACCACTTTGCCCCCTGATGCGCTGCCTTTGTCGACTATTTCCAGTGTGTAGCCGGACACACCTTTGGCGTCCAGCTTCGCGGCGATTTCGCCCTTGAGCTCCTCGCAAGGTTTACCTGCTGCCAGAGCCGTTCCCGCGATGCTCAATAAACCTACTGCCAACAAAAAGTTTTTCATCGGTCACATTCCCTGGTCTGGTTGAAAGAACGTGCGCCAACCGTTTGTCGGCGCACCCGGACTGTGTAACCCAATCCCTGGCAAACGACCAGCACCCGGTTTCGCATACATCTGTCAGCTATTGGCTATCCTGAAGCCGACTTTGAGCGTTACCTGAAAATGCGCAGCCTTGCCGTCCTTGATATGCCCACGGGTGTCGACGACCTCGAACCATTCAAGGTGCTTGATGCTCTTGCCGGCCTCGGCCAGGGCATTATTGATTGCTTCTTCGATGCTGCTGGGCGACGAACCGACAAGTTCGACTTTCTTGTAGGTGTGATGGTCGGTCATGGTGGTCCTCCTGTGGGTTTGAAATTCAGCCTAGCAGCGATCCGTCCATTTACCTGTGTGGGCACTTACGCCAGAAAAGTTCAGCACCGTCGCACTTTCACTGCCCCTCGGAGTCGGAACCTACACACCCACTCACCACTGCAGGAGAGTCAATATGGCCAACACTTCGTTACGTAAAGCCGCATTGCAAAGCATGGAAGCGGAGATCGAAAGTCTGCTCAAATCACTGGAGAGCCTGAAGGAAGACTCTTCGGAAGAGTCGCGCCGCACACTCAAGGCGCTCAAGAGCAATGCCGAAAATGCATTGAAGCATTCGCGGCACCTGCTCACTGATGCGTATGAAGAAATGAAGGTCAAGACACGCGAAACCGGCGTCGCCACGCGTGACTATGCCCAACAACACCCCTGGACCACCGCTGGCGTGGCGGTCGGTGCATTGGGGTTGCTGGCAGCCTACCTGCTGTGCAGGCGCGATTAAGCCTGGCGCTGCAATTCTGCCCTGAGCCATTGCGCCAATTGCTCGGCGCGCCCATCGGCGGCGCGCTTGGGCACCCACAACACCAGTTGCGCCTGCGTCTGGCAAAACCCCCAGGGTGCTGCCAGGCGGCCGGCGCGAACGTCGTCAGCGACCAGGGGCTCCGGCGCAATGGCTACGCCAAGGCCGGCCACGGCCGCTTCCAGCAAATAATACAGATGCTCGAAATCCTGGCCGTAGTTCAGCGATTCGACGGCAATGCCGTTTTGCCTGGCCCAACTGGGCCAGGCTTGCGGCCGCGAGGTGGTCTGCAGCAGGGCTTCGCCCAGCAACGCTTGCGCAGGGGCCTGCTGCAGCTGCCCAAAACGAGCGAAATGGGGGCTCAATACCGGGCCAATTCGCTCATTGGCCAGCACATGCACCTGCATGTCCGCAGGCCAAGGCGGTTCGGCGAACACCAACAGGGCGTCCAGACCCGGGCGACGCGGGTCCAGATCGCCTTCGCCGGCCGACAGATGCAAACGCAAGTCCGGCAACTCGGCCTTCAAGCGCCCCAGGCGCGGAATGAACCAGCGCGCCAATAGGCTGCCTGAACAACCCAGTACAAATGGTGCATCGTCACTGCCCTGGCTCAGTTCGGCGCAGACACTGCGCAGGCGCTCGAAGGCCTCGCTGCTGGCATCGCGCAGACGAATGCCGGCATCTGTGAGTTTAAGGCCGCGCCCATCCTTGACGAACAGAGCTACCCCCAGATGTTCTTCGAGCACCTTCAGTTGCCGGCTGACAGCCCCGTGAGTGACGTGTAGCTGTTCGGCAGCCTGGCTGACGCTGTTCAAGCGGGCGGTGGCCTCGAATGCCCGCAGCGCGTTGAGCGGAGGAAGATCGCGGCTCATGGTATATGTGAGTTTTCCTGACAGGTTATGGCGATCTTATCGGTTTTCATCGCGACCTGTCGTGGTTAAAGTAAGGCCATTGCTGGTCAACTTATTCTCACCTGGAGCGTCCCATGACCCAGACCAACTTCCGCAGCGGCCCTGATGCCAATGGCCTGTTTGGCGCATTCGGCGGCCGCTACGTGGCTGAAACCCTGATGCCGCTGGTGCTCGACCTGGCCCGCGAATACGAAGCGGCCAAGAACGATCCGGAGTTTCTCGAACAACTGGCGTACTTCCAGCGCGACTACATCGGCCGCCCGAACCCGCTGTACTTCGCCGAGCGCCTGACCGAACACTGCGGCGGCGCCAAGATCTACTTCAAGCGCGAAGAGCTGAACCACACCGGCGCGCACAAGGTGAACAACTGCATCGGCCAGGTGCTGCTGGCCAAGCGCATGGGCAAAAAACGCCTGATCGCCGAAACCGGCGCCGGCATGCACGGCGTGGCCACCGCCACCGTCGCTGCCCGCTTCGGCCTGCCTTGCGTGATCTACATGGGCGCCACCGACATCGAGCGCCAGCAAGCCAACGTGTTTCGCATGAAGCTGCTGGGTGCCGAAATCGTCCCCGTGAGCGCCGGTACCGGTACCCTCAAGGACGCCATGAACGAAGCACTGCGCGACTGGGTGACCAATGTCGACGACACCTTCTACCTGATCGGCACCGTGGCCGGCCCACACCCTTACCCGGCAATGGTGCGTGACTTCCAGTCGGTCATCGGCAAGGAAGCCAAGGAGCAACTACAGGAGAAGGAAGGTCGCCTGCCCGACAGCCTGATCGCCTGCGTCGGCGGTGGCTCCAACGCTATGGGCCTGTTCCACCCGTTCCTTGACGACCTTGGCGTGGACATCATCGGCGTTGAAGCCGGCGGCCATGGCGTCGATACCGAGAAACACGCAGCCAGCCTGAACGGCGGCGTCCCTGGCGTGTTGCACGGCAACCGTACCTACCTGCTGCAGGACAGCGACGGCCAGATCACCGACGCCCACTCGATTTCCGCCGGCCTGGATTACCCTGGTATCGGCCCTGAGCACGCGTGGTTGCACGAAGTGAAGCGCGTTCAATACGTCAGCATCACCGACGACGAAGCCCTGGCCGCGTTCCACACCACCTGCCGCCTGGAAGGGATCATTCCCGCGCTGGAAACAGCCCACGCACTGGCCGAAGCGATCAAGCGCGCGCCCACCTTGCCCAAGGATCACCTGATGGTGGTGTGCCTTTCCGGCCGTGGCGACAAAGACATGCAAACCGTAATGAGCCATATGGCCGCTGCTGAACATCTGGAGAAGCTGGCATGAGCCGTCTTGAACAACGTTTCGCCGAGCTGAAAGCCGAAGGCCGCGCGGCCCTGGTTACCTTCGTCACTGCCGGCGACCCTGGCTATGACGCTTCCCTGGCCATCCTCAAGGGGCTGCCCGCAGCCGGTGCCGACGTGATCGAGCTGGGCATGCCCTTCACCGATCCGATGGCCGACGGCGTCGCTATCCAGTTGGCCACCTTGCGTGCCCTGCATGCCGGCCAGACCCTGGCCAAAACCCTGCAGATGGTCCGTGAATTCCGCGTCGACAACAGCACCACGCCGATCGTGCTGATGGGTTACTACAACCCGATCCACCGTTTTGGCGTCGAGGCGTTCGTCGCCCAGGCCCAGGAAGCCGGTGTCGATGGCTTGATCATCGTCGACCTGCCGCCCGAGCACGATGCCGAACTGGCTACCCCGGCCCAGGCCGCAGGCATCGACTTCATCCGCCTGACCACCCCGACCACCGACGACGCGCGCCTGCCACGCGTGCTGGAGCGCAGTTCGGGCTTCGTCTACTACGTATCGGTTGCCGGTGTGACCGGTGCCGGCTCGGCCACCACCGAACACGTCAGCAGCGCCATCGAACGCCTGCGCCGCCATACCCAGCTGCCGATCAGCGTCGGCTTTGGTATTCGCACCCCTGAACAAGCCGCGGCCATCGCCCGGCTGGCGGATGGCGTGGTAGTGGGTTCGGCCCTGGTGGACAAGATCGCCCATGCACCGAATCAGGAACAAGCCGTCGGTGACGTACTGGAACTGTGCTCGGCCCTGGCCCAGGGCGTGCACAAGGCACGCTTGAACTGATTCGCCACCTGTAGCAGCTGTTCGGGTTTACGACTGCTGCGCAGCCGGACGCAGCCTTCGGCAGCTGCTACGCAACCGTGAAGTTCTGCGGTCTTCGTAGTAGCTGCCGCCAGGCTGCGTCTGCAATGGTGCAGCCGCAGCCGAATGTCCGTTCGGCTGCTACTTCATTCAAATATCGACAAATCCAACGGCCGTATCGCCCCCATCCAAATCGCATGATCACGGTGGTCCGCCAGTTCGTCCCCCGTCAGCGGGTGCAGGAAAATCACCAGGCCGTTGCGGTACAACGTCAACCAAGGCAACACCACACCCACCACCTCCGGCCCGAACGCCAGTTGGCAGCTCCAGTCAGGGTGCGGCCCGACCGGCTTGCAATGCATGCGCCCCATGGTCACGGGAAACAACCGGGACGCCTCCTCACACAAGTGTTGTGCCTGCGCCTGGGTGTTTGCATCGAAATACACATGGGCGTGATAGCCCTTGATCCGTTGCATACCTACCTCCTGTAAATCGTCTTCAGCGTAGTTTCGCGCAGAACCCTATCATCCAGTAAGGAGTCCTATGCTCAGCTGATGGAAATACGGGAGCCGCGCCATGAAAAACGCCGAAACACCGGTACTGAAACTGGTGCTCTATGGGGCCACCAGCAGCCTGGGCAGTGCCTTGATCGCCGAACTGCTGCGGCGCCAGCACGAAGTCATCGCCATCCTCGACGACCTCAACTCCCTGGCCCCTCGCCCTGGTCTGCGTACCAAGACGGGCGGCTTGCATGATGCCGAACAGGTCAAGCAAAGCGTTGCAGGAGCCTCGGCAGTGATCTGCCTGCTCAATGCCCTGGCGCCCGACGATGGTCCGACCCGGCTGAACATGACGCAAGTTCTACTCGACGGCATGCAACGCATACACGTCCATAGGCTGCTGTTGATCGGCGAATTCGCTGTACTCGATTCAGCCAACACGCGGCAGGCAGAAGAGCTTCATGACGCCGAGCAAATTGTGGACCTGCTACAACAAAGCCCATTGCAGTGGACCCTGGTCAATGCACCAAAAGGGGTAGTTGGGCTGACGGTCGAGCACTTCAACCAGGTCAGCCATAGCCTGGAGCCGGGGCTGGCAGAACCGCTGGACCGGCTTGCCCGCGTGGCAGCAGGGCTGGCGGATGAGTTGATGCTGAACCTGCATATCCACCAGCATGTGAATTTCGTTTACTAGCCCTGGCTGGCGGCTTGCTCCTGCATCAACCAATCGACGAATCGCTGAATCAATGGCCCGCGGCGCTTGCGTTGCGGCAGCACCACATAATAACCACGCGATGAAGTCACCGACTCGAGCACAGGCCGGCACAACAAGCCTTGATCGAGCAAGGCATCGACCAGATGCCGCCAGCCAATGGCCACGCCTTGTCCGGCGATGGCGGCCTGGATCAACAATGTGTAGTTGTCGAAACGCAGTTGACCCGGCGCCGGCGCCTTGCTTATCGCCAGTGCGCGGAACACATTGCTCCAGTCGAACCAATGGCTGCTGGTTTCGCCCTTGAGGTGCAACAGCGGCCACTGTAGCAATGCCTCCGCAGCCAGCGGCGTGGAGCGCCCCTCGAGCAGCCGTGGGCTGCAGACCGGAAACACTTCCTCATTGAACAGCCAATGGCTCTGGCCCTGCTTGAAGCGGCCGTCGCCAAACAGCACCGCCACATCGATATCGGTACGCAACATGCCCTGGCTGCGCTCGCTGGTGACCAGGCTGACGTCCACCTGCGGATTGGCCTGATGAAAGCGGTGCAGGCGTGGCATCAGCCAGTAAGCGGCGAACGCGAAGTCGGTGGCAACCTGCAGCACCTCGTGCTGGGTTTGCGCGGTGATGGCCGCCAAACCGTTGTCGATGCTTTCCAGGCCTTGCTGAATATGCTCCAGCAACACCGCCCCCGCTTCGGTCAGTTCGATGCCCCGGTAGATGCGGTCGAACAGGCGTATCGCCAACTGTTCTTCCAGGCGCTTGATTTGCTGGCTGATCGCAGGCTGCGTGGTTCGCAGTTCTACCGCCGCGGCCGTGAAACTGCGCTGGCGCGCGGCAACCTCGAACACCCGCAACAGGTCCAAAGACATTTCCCCAAGGCTTTCAAACATAAGCTGCGCTTATCCTAGTCATTGCCGGCGGTGGGCTTTACCCAGCTGATTGCAGGTCGCATTCTGGGCTCAAGCAATCTCGCATAACCATCCACTATGGAATGCCGCGATCCCATGAAGCGCAAGAACATTCTTTTCATCATGGCCGATCAAATGGCCGCACCGTTGCTGCCGTTTTACGGGCCTTCGCCGATCAAGCTGCCAAACCTGAGCCGCCTCGCCGCAACGGGTGTGGTTTTCGATGCAGCCTATTGCAATAGTCCATTGTGCGCGCCGTCGCGCTTTACCCTGGTCAGCGGCCAGCTGCCGAGCAAGATCGGCGCCTACGACAACGCTGCCGACTTTCCTGCCGATGTTCCCACGTATGCCCATTACTTGCGGCGCCTTGGCTACCGCACCGCATTGTCGGGCAAGATGCATTTTTGCGGGCCGGACCAGTTGCACGGCTATGAGGAGCGCTTGACCAGCGATATCTACCCCGCCGACTATGGCTGGGCGGTGAACTGGGATGAACCGGATGTTCGCCCCAGCTGGTACCACAACATGTCTTCGGTGCTTCAAGCCGGCCCCTGCGTGCGCACCAACCAGCTGGATTTCGATGAAGAGGTGGTCTTCAAGGCCCAGCAGTACTTGTACGACCATATCCGCGAGGAGGGCGACCGGCCGTTCTGCCTGACCGTGTCGATGACCCATCCCCACGACCCCTACACCATTCCCCAGCCGTTCTGGGACTTGTACCGCGACGAAGAGATTCCGCTGCCCCGGGCCCCGTTGGCTCAGAACGAGCAGGACCCCCACTCGCAACGCCTGCTCAAGGTCTATGACTTGTGGGACAAGCCGCTGCCTGTGGATAAGATCCGCGATGCCCGGCGCGCCTATTTCGGCGCCTGCAGCTACATCGACAGCAATGTTGGCAAACTGCTGCAGACGCTCGAGGAAACCGGCCTGGCCGAAAACACCCTGATCGTCTTCTCTGGCGACCACGGCGACATGCTGGGTGAGCGCGGCCTCTGGTACAAAATGCACTGGTTTGAAATGTCGGCGCGGGTGCCATTGCTGGTCTGCGACCCCTCGCAGTTCGCCGCCGGTCGCGTCAGCGCAGCAGTCTCGACCTGCGACCTGTTACCGACACTGGTAGAGCTGGCCGGTGGTGAGCTGCAAGCCAATTTACCGCTCGATGGCCGTTCGCTGGTGCCGCATCTCAAGGGCGAGGGCGGCCATGACGAAGTGTACGGCGAATACATGGCCGAAGGCACGGTGAGCCCGTTGATGATGATTCGCCGGGGGACTTACAAATTCATCTACAGCGAAGACGACCCCTGCCTGCTCTATGACCTGGTCAATGACCCACAGGAACGCGAAGAGCTCAGCCAATCGCCCGCGCACCAGGAAGTGTTCCACAGCTTTCTCGCCCAGGCGCGAGCCAAATGGGACATGCCGGCAATCCACCAACACGTGCTGGCCAGCCAGCGGCGGCGGCGTTTTGTAGCGCAGGCATTGACCTTGGGCACCCTCAAGAGCTGGGACCACCAGCCCATGGTCGACGCCAGCCAGCAATACATGCGCAACCACATCGACCTCGACGATCTGGAGCGCAAGGCGCGTTATCCACAACCCTGCCAATAACCATAAGCCAAGGGGAAGTCATGAGAACGTTATCCACAGCCGCCACGGTTTTAGCCCTCACACTGGTCAGTACCCATGCGTCGGCCGAGGACAGCTGCAGCACGGTAAAAATGGCAGACCCTGGCTGGAGCGATATTGCCGCCACCAATGCTATTACCCGGTTTTTGCTTGAAGGCATGGGCTATAAGGCCAGGATCGATACGCTGGCCGTGCCAATCACCTATGGCGGCCTCAAGGATGGCCTGGTGGATGTGTTCCTGGGCAATTGGATGCCTGCCCAGCAAGGCTTCTATGACAAGTTCGTGGCCAACGGTGACGTCGTCCAGTTCAACAAGAACCTGGAAGGCACCGAGTTCACCCTGGCTGTGCCCGAATACGTCTGGGACGCTGGCGTGCGGGATTTCGCCGACCTGGAAAAATTCGCCGACCAGTTCAACGAAAAGTTGTATGGCATTGGCTCCGGCACGCCGGCCAACCTGTCGCTCAAACAGATCATCAACAAGAACGATTTCAACCTGGGCGATTGGAAGCTGGTCGAGTCCAGCGAGCAGGCGATGCTTTCGCAGGTCAATCGCGCCGTGAAACGTGAACAATTCATTGTGTTCCTGGGTTGGACCCCCCACCCCATGAACGTGCAATTGAAGATGCGCTACCTCAAGGGCGGCGAGGCCTATTTCGGGTCTACCGGCAGCGTGTACACCCTCACGCGCAAGGGCTACGCCCAGGCCTGCCCGAACGTCGGCAAGCTGTTGAGCAACCTGAGATTCACCCAGGACATGGAGAACAGCATCATGGCCCGGGTCGCCAATGACAAAGTCAGCAGCGGCGAGGCTGCCAGGGCCTGGATCAAGGCCAACCCGGCGGTACTTGAAACCTGGCTGGACGGGGTCAAGACACTCGATGGCCAGGATGCGCTGGCTGCAGTGAAAACCCGCTTGTAGCCGAACATGAGCCGCGCCACAGGCTTGGCATTGCTTGCACATGCCGATACTAAACCGCACCCTAAGGCCTTTGTGTATTGATGACCGAGATATCCATGGGCTGGCCCACTCACCGTAAACTACTGCCTTTCCTGGCCTGGTTGCCAGGCCAGACCCGCGCCAGCGTCGGTCGCGACCTGCTGGTGGGGTTGAGCGGGGCGATCCTTGCCCTGCCACAGTCCATCGCCTACGCACTGATTGCCGGCTTGCCCCCCGAATATGGCCTCTATGCGGCGATCATCCCGGTGGTGATCGCTTGCCTGTGGGGTTCTTCCTGGCACCTGATCTGCGGCCCGACGGCAGCTATTTCCATCGTGCTCTACACCGCCGTCAGCCCCTTGGCCGTACCAGGCAGCGATGACTACATCACGCTTATCCTGTTGCTCACATTTATCGCCGGGCTGTTCCAGTGGCTGCTGGGCATGCTGCGCTTCGGCGCGCTGGTGAATTTTGTCTCCCATTCGGTCGTGCTCGGTTTCACCCTCGGGGCCGCGGTGGTGATTGCCCTGGGGCAATTGCCCAACCTGCTCGGGCTTGAGCTGCCGAACCAGGCCACCGCCATCAAGAGCCTGACCGCGTTGATCGAGCATGCCGGTTCACTGGACCGCATGTCGCTGTTGCTGGGGCTGGCAACATTGGCAGGCGGGTTGCTGCTCAAATTGCTGATGCCCCGCTGGCCAACCTTGTTACTCACGCTGGCCTGCAGCAGCCTGGTGGTCTGGCTGCTGCCCGGGGTGTTTGGCCATGTGCAATTGGTCAGTGCATTCGTTGGCCAGTTGCCGCCCTTGAGCCCGCTGCCGCTAGACCTGGAAACTGCCCTCAGATTGCTGCCCAGCGCTGTCGCCGTCGGCATGCTGGGGTTGGTCACCAGCCTGTCGATCGCCCGTTCGTTGTCAGCGCGCTCACAACAAATGATCGATGCCAACCAGGAAGTGCGCGCCCAAGGCTTGTCGAACATGGTCGGCGCGCTGTTTTCCGGGTACTTGTCGTCGGGCTCGTTCACCCGTTCCGGGCTCAGCTACGAGGCTGGCGCCTGCTCACCGCTAGCCGGGGTGTTTTCCGCCCTGTGGGTGGCATTGTTTGCCGTCGCCGGTGCGTCCCTGATCGCCCACATCCCGATCCCGGCGATGGCGGGGTGCATCCTGCTCATTTGCTGGGGGCTGGTGGACCACCGGGGTATCCGCGCGCTGTTTCGTGTCAGCCGCTCGGAGTTCATGGTCATGGCCCTGACCTGCGTCGCCACGCTGTTGCTGGAGTTGCAGACGGCAATCTACGCAGGCGTGCTGGCGTCGCTGTTCTTTTACCTCAAGCGCACCTCGCGGCCGCGGGTGCAGCAATGGCAAGAAGGCGATGAAGAAATACTGCGCGTCGGTGGCTCGATATTCTTCGGCGCCAGCCACTACTTGCAGGTTCGCCTGCAACGCTGCCAAAGCCCACGGGTGGTGATCGACGCCCGGCATATCAACTTCATCGACTATTCAGGTGTCGAGATGCTGCATCAGGAAGCGCGCCGCCTGAGCCGCCAGGAACGCAGCCTGACCTTGCGTCGGGCGCGGCCTCAGGTCGTCGAAGAGTTGTGCAAGCTGGAAGGGGCAGCACGCTGCCCGATCCGCTTCGAAGACTAGCGGGCAGCCAGCAACCGGCGCAGTTCAGCCAGTACCGGGGCGGTATCGGGGCGCACGCCACGCCAGATGAAAAAGGCCTCGGCGGCCTGCTCGGCGAGCATGCCCAGACCGTCGAGCACGCGTGCCGCACCCTGTTCGCTAGCCCAGGCGCAAAACGGCGTCAGTTCCTTGCCATACATCATGTCGTAGCAGACGGTATGACCCGCCTGAATGAGGCTGGCCTTGATTGGCGGCAGGTCGCCAGCAAGACTGGCTGACGTGGCGTTGATGATCAGATCGACCGGCTCGGCGAGCCAAGTGAAGCCGCTGGCCGATACCGGCCCCAGGTCGCTGAACAACTCGGCGAGCAGTTCAGCCTTTTCGACCGTGCGGTTGGCGATCACCAATGAGGATGGCTCTTCAGCCAGCAGCGGTTCTAGCACCCCACGTGCGGCACCACCGGCGCCGAGCAGGAGAATGCGCTTGCCCGCCAGGCTCACCTGGGCGTTGACTGTCAGGTCTCGTACCAGGCCGGCACCATCGGTGTTGTCGCCTTGCACGCTGCCATCGGCCAGCTTGCTCAAGGTGTTCACCGCCCCGGCACGTTGGGCGCGCGGGGTCAGGCTATCGGCCAGGCGATAAGCCTCTTCCTTGAACGGCACCGTGACGTTGGCGCCCCGGCCCAACTGGAAAAAAGCTCGGGCGAAGGCTGTGAAATCATCCAGCGGGGCGAGCAGGGCGCTGTATTCCAGTTGCTGAGCAGTCTGCTCGGCAAACAGGCGATGGATCAGCGGCGACTTGCTGTGGCCGATCGGGTTCCCAAAAACGACATAACGGTCCATTCACGCAGTTCCTCATGGCTAGTTATCCACAGCGGGCGAAGGTCAAGCGCGGGCATCCGCCTCGCCCAGCCAGTCACGGTCCTGCAGGAAATACTCGGTCAGGCGAGCCTCTTCACTGCCCGGCGCCGCTTTCCAGTCGTAGGCCCAACGCACCTGCGGGGGCAGGGACATCAGAATCGACTCGGTACGGCCGCCGGACTGCAAGCCGAACAGGGTGCCACGGTCATACACCAGGTTGAACTCGACATAGCGGCCGCGACGGAATTCCTGGAACTCACGCTGCTGCTCGGTATAAGCCATGGCGCGGCGGCGCTGGATGATCGGCAGGTAGGCCTCCAGGTACGCATCGCCGATAGCGCGCATGAAGGCGAAGCTGGTATCGAAGTCCCATTCGTTCAAGTCATCGAAGAACAGCCCGCCGATACCACGGGGCTCGTTTCGATGCTTGATATGGAAATAACGGTCGCACCAGGCCTTGTAGCGCGGGTAGACGTCGGCGCCAAATGGCGCGCAGGCGCGCTCGGCGACCCGGTGCCAGTGCACGCAGTCTTCTTCGTTAGCGTAATAGGGAGTCAAGTCGAAACCACCCCCGAACCACCAGACTGGCTCTTCGCCGTCTTTCTCGGCGATGAAAAACCGCACATTGGCATGGGAAGTCGGCACATGCGGGTTATGGGGGTGAATCACCAAGGACACGCCAAGGGCTTCAAACCCGCGCCCGGCCAGTTCCGGCCGATGGGCGCTGGCCGACGGTGGCAAGCCACTGCCGAAGACATGGGAGAAATTCACGCCACCTTTCTCGATCACCTGGCCATTCTCGATGACGCGGGTACGACCGCCGCCGCCAGCGGGACGGGCCCAGGCATCTTCGACAAATCTGGCGGTACCGTCTTCGTTCTCAAGCGCCGTGCAAATCCGGTCTTGCAGGTCAAGCAGGTAGGCTTTCACGGCCTCAGTGCGGGTTGTCATGACATCACCTTAAAAACGGGCAAAAGCCGGCAGGCATGGCCGAGAAAGCCAGGGCCGGTGGCAAATTCGGCGCGTAGCATACCACCCGTAAGGGCGCTGCCGGTGTTGACGGCGATCAAGCAATGGCGTCCGATAGCCATTTCGATGGACCTCACAAGGAGATAGCAGATGGCCAAGCGAATTCAGTTCACTACCCACGGCGGACCTGAAGTGCTCGAACTGGTCGACTTCCAGCCGACCGAACCGGGGCCGCTGCAGGTCCGGGTGCGCAACAAAGCCATTGGTCTGAACTTCATCGATACTTACTTCCGCAGCGGCCTGTACCCAGCGCCATCCTTGCCATCAGGGCTCGGAACCGAAGGCGCGGGCGTGGTCGAAGCCATCGGCCCGGAAGTCACTCACTTCAAGGTTGGCGATCGCGTGGCCTACGGCAGTGGCCCCCTGGGTGCGTACAGCGAGGTGCATGTGCTGCCGGCCGCCAACCTGGTCAAACTGCCCGAGGGGATCAGCTTCGAGCAAGCGGCTGCGGTCATGCTCAAGGGTATGACCGTCCAGTACCTGTTGCGCCAGACCTATGCCGTCAAGCCCGGTGAAATCATTCTATTCCATGCGGCAGCCGGCGGTGTCGGCTCCCTGGCCTGCCAATGGGCCAAGGCGTTGGGGGCGAAACTGATCGGCACGGTCAGCTCCCCGGAAAAAGCGGCGCGCGCCAAGGCCCTGGGCGCTTGGGAAACCATCGATTACAGCCACGAAGACGTGGCCAAGCGGGTTTTCGAACTGACTGATGGCAAGAAGTGCCCGGTGGTTTACGACGGCGTTGGCCAGGACACCTGGCTCACTTCCCTCGACTGCGTGGCCCATCGTGGCCTGCTGGTCAGCTTCGGCAATGCGTCCGGTGCAGTGACTGGCGTCAACCTCGGCATTCTGGCACAGAAAGGTTCGTTGTATGTCACCCGGCCAACATTGGCTGGCTACGCCAACACGGCTGCAAACACCCAAGCCATGGCCGATGAGCTGTTCGACATGATTATCAGCGGCAAGCTGGATGTGGAAATCAGCCAGCGCTATCCGTTGAGCGAGGCGGCCAAGGCGCAGGCGGAGTTGTCGGCGCGGCGGACCATGGGGTCGACGGTGTTGTTACCGTAAGCGATCGCGGGCAAGCCCGCTCCCTGTAGGAGCGGGCTTGCCCGCGATGAGGCCCTCAAGCCGGCCGCACAATATCCCCCGTAACCAGATCACGAATCACACTGGGATTGCGTCGCCCACCCAGTTCCCCCGTCAGCACCACATCGACCTGCCCACGAAAATACTGCTCGATGCGCAAGCGGCTACGCGCCGGCGGGCGGCCCTGCGGGTTGGCCGAGGTCGATACCAGCGGCCCCGCCAGCGCGCACAGGTCACGCACCACCGGATGGTCGCTGACCCGCAGTGCGACTGTGTCGTGAACACCAGTGATCCACTCGGGCAGCATGCCCTGATGCGGCACCAACCAGGTATTGGGACCCGGCCAGGTGCTGGCCATGCGGTCCATCCAGATATCCGGAAAGTCTTCGAAGAGAAAATCGAACTGGCGGATGTTGTCTGCGATCAGAATCAAGCCCTTGTTCACCGAGCGGTTCTTGATGGCCAACAGGCGGTCCACCGCCTCTTCGTTCCAGGGATCGCAACCCAAACCCCAGACGGCTTCGGTTGGATAGGCAATGACCGCACCTGCTCGAATTTCACGCGCGGCTTGTTGCACACGCCAACTGCTCACCATGCTTTATCTCTCCTGCGTAAGTACCTAGCAGTGTACTTAGCAAACTCGCGCAAACCAACGCCCTGCCTCATTGACGATGGCGCCTTCAAGTTCCAGTTCGGTCAAGGCAGCTAATACATCCGCAAGCGGCAGGCCGCTGGCACGAGAAAGTGCCTCGCTGGTCTGCGGCGCTGCCAGCAACAGGCTCAACAATGGATGACTGGCAGGCACCGGGGTTGCAGGACCGCAAGCAGAAGCAGGCAATACCTGCCAGCCACGCAAGGTTTCCAGGATTTGCTCGATACTTTCGACCAGAAGGGCGCCATCGCGTATCAACTGATGACAGCCCTTGGCGCCCGGGTGGTGGATCGAGCCCGGAATGGCATACACCTCGCGGCCTTGTTCGGCCGCCAGGCGCGCGGTAATCAACGAACCGCTGGCGATGCTGGCCTCCACGACCAGTACGCCCAGGGAAAGCCCGCTGATGATGCGATTGCGCCGCGGAAAATTGCTCGGTTGGGGTCCGGCCGTCAAAGGAAACTCGGAAATCACGGCGCTGCCCTGGGCAACCATGGCTGCCGCCAACGCTCGATGGCGCTGTGGATAAAATTTTTGCAGCCCGGTTCCCAACACTCCGATTGTCTGGCCGCCAACATCCAGGGCAGCCTGATGAGCTGCGCCATCGACACCCAGTGCCAGGCCACTGGTCACAATAAACCCGGCCTGGGCCAGGCTGCGGGAAAACGCCGCCGCCGTATCGAGGCCAGGGCGCGACGCACGGCGACTACCGACAATCGCAATTTGCGGTTTGTCCACAATGGCGGGGTCACCGGCAATGAATAACAGCGGTGGGGCGTCGGCTGTCTCGGCCAGCAAGGCAGGGTAGCCAGGAGCGTCCCACATCAGCAAATGCTGGTCGCAATGCTCAAGCCAGGCCAATGCAGCGGTTGCACCGTCGCGGATTTCAGCACTGCGGCGCGCATTCGCACAGGCTGCCGGCAATCCCAGGGCACGCCAGGCCGTGGCGGGAGCACTGAGCGCCGATGAAGCATTGCCGAAGGCGTCGATCAATTGGCGAAAGCGTCGCGGGCCCAAATCCGGGAGTAGATGCAGGCGCAGCCGAGCCTCCAGTTCGGAGGGAGAAAGCTCGCGTTTTTCAAACAGTGGCATAAGATCATCCTTGATCCGAGGCCCTGGACAGCAGCTGAACAAGCTGTGGATAACTCTGTTGATAAAGCTTTGATAACTTGATTGCCGAGCTAAGGGTTGCGCACCTTGTCCATCACTGCCAGGGAGTGACTGGCATTGAGCACTAAACCATAGCTGAGCTTTTCATAGGTGCGGAACACCATCAGCAGGCCGGAGCGCTCATCGGGCACCTTGACCTGCTCGCCACTGACCCGGTCACGCACGGTTTCGCCTGCGCCATACACCGCCAGGACACTGCCGTCCCGCAGCCCGTCGCGCCTGCCCTTGTTCAAGGTGACCACATCGTATTGGGCCACCTGTGTAACACCTCGTGGCACATCTATGATCACAGCATCGATATCCATATTCGGCGCATGGGGTGTGAACACCGTTCTACTCGCCGGCGCTTCGCTGCGCATCAAGCGATCGCCGGGGCGGACCTCCTGGTTCGAGCGCGTGACTTCAAATGTGGCGATACCACCTTGTTCGCTGATCCATCGGGCATTACCGATGGCATCGGCATTGATGCCAAGCAACTCCTCAGTGGTCGGGTCAATGTAGGATTTACCCTGACGAAAGATGCCGTATCTCATTTCTCCCGGCGTGAATGGACCGCGAGCAAAAATCCGATCGCCCATGCCACTGAGCACTCGCTCATTGTCGCCGGCAATGATGTAGGGCGCAGACTGGAACGATTCAGCGTGGTCTAGGATGCGGTTGTTCAGCAAAAAGCTATCGATGGTCTTGAGCGCAATGCCGTCGATGGTTTCGATCATGGGTGTACTGCGGATGCGTGGCGACAGTTTCACGGTAACGGCTTCATGGTCCTGCTGCTGCGCTACCAAACCCTCACTGCCCTGCGCCTGTACATGCGTCAGGCCGGCACCAGTCAGCAAGAGCAGGGCCAGTAGTGATTTCCTCATGCGGTGAATCCCTTTATCATGTGTATTCACGTAAAAC
>RCUU01000322.1_pt1 | contig 27604 bp, 25 predicted proteins | sample 2166211 | NCBI WGS metagenome assembly RCUU01 (sample SAMN09932620, study PRJNA488358) | compost metagenome | feature: garden; material: soil; isolation source: compost soil in phenylacetic acid-enriched culture | place: Germany: Experimental Botanical Garden Goettingen | collected 2016-01-27
TGGAACTGGTGGGTGGGGCCGGTGACCCGCTGTATGCGGCCATGTCCAGCAACAACGTATACGGGCCTGATTCCTGGCTGGCGAAAGTGATCGGCTCGGGCGCGGTATTCGGTTTGATCGCGACCTTCTTCTCGCTGATCTATGCCGCCTCTCGCCAGCTATTCGCCATGGCCCGCGACGGCCTGTTCCCGCAGTGGCTGGGCAAGACCAGCCAGCGCGGTACGCCGGTTGCGGCCCTGCTGCTGATCGGCGTCATCGGCCTGCCCATGTCGGCGGTCGACCCGGCCACGGTGATGCTGGCGGTGGTCCTGCTGCTCAACGTTTGCTACCTGTTCATTTTCGGCGCTTACCTGCGCATTCGCCGCACCCAACCCAACCTGCCGCGCCCCTTCCGCCTGGCTGGCGGCAAACTGATCGCCTGGCTCGGCCTGGCCCTGACCCTGGGGGTGATCGCTGCCTGCTTCCAACTTGATGTGTACATGCTCTCTGCCCTGGGCATCACCCTGGCCCTGTGCATCCTCAACTTTATCCTGCGTGCCCAGCTTGCTGGCCGCACCGCCCCCCTGGAGACCGCTGACCATGTCTGAACTCACCCTGTTGCAACGCCGTCACCGTGTGCTCGGCAGCGCTTCGCCGCTGTTCTATGACAACCCACTGCACCTGGTGCGTGGCGAAGGCGTGTGGTTGTTCGACGTGGAGGGGCGGCGCTACCTGGACGTCTACAACAACGTACCCTGCGTCGGCCATTGCAACCCGCACGTGGTTGCAGCGATCAGTCGCCAGGCCGCGCAGTTGAACATCCACACCCGCTACCTCGACGAGCAGATCGTCAGTTACGCCGAGCGCCTGACCGCGACACTCGCGACCCCACTCGACACCGTGATGTTCACCTGCACCGGCAGCGAGGCCAACGAACTGGCCTTGCGCCTGGCGCGCTTCGCCAGCGGTGGCACCGGCATTATCGTCAGCACCTACAACTACCACGGCAACTCCGCGTCTCTGGCCCAGGTCACCACCGCGCTGCCTTCCCCCGAGCCGTTTGGCGCCCACGCCCGGGCCGTGCCAATCCCTTGCCTGTACCAGGCGCCGGCCGGGACCACACCCGAACAGTTGCTGGAGCAGTACACCGCCAATATCGTCGAGGCCATCGCCTCGTTGCAGGCCGCCGGCATCCGCCCGGCCGCGCTGCTGATCGATACCCTGTTCGCCAACGAAGGCCTGCCGCGCGTACCGGCCGGTTTCGTGGAAAAGGCCGCGGCCTTGATCCGCGCGGCCGGCGGCCTGTTCATCGCCGATGAGGTGCAATCGGGCTTCGCCCGTACCGGCGAGCATATGTGGGGGCACCAGGCCCACGCGGTGGTGCCGGACATCGTCACCCTCGGCAAGCCCATGGGCAATGGCTACCCGCTTGCAGGCCTGATTACCTACGGCGAGTTGGTGGAGTCGTTCGGCCGTAGCGCCATGTATTTCAACACCTTCGGCGGCTCGCCGGTGGCCGCTGCCGCCGGGATGGCGGTACTGGATGTGATCGAGCGCGAACAACTATTGGCCAATGCCCATAACGTCGGCGCCTATGTGCAGCAACGCCTCGATGGCCTGGCGGAGAAACACAGCCTGATCGGCGATGTGCGCGGCAAGGGTCTGTTCTTTGCCGTCGAACTGGTACGCGACCGCACCCTCAAGACCCCGGCCGGAATCGAAGCGCGCCGGGTGGTCAATGACATGCGCGAACGCGGCGTGCTGATCAGCAAGATCGGCGCCGACGACAACATCCTCAAGATGCGCCCGCCGCTGGTGTTTTCCATCGCCCACGCCGAGCACTTCATCGACACCCTCGACGCCGCCCTCAGCGCCCTCTAAGGAGCAGCCATGAGCACGCTTGAAAGTTTGAGCCACGAACAGCAGGTCAGCAGCCTGCATGAACTTGCGCGGCATGCGTTGCGCCACTGGGACGGTGAGTTCGCCAATATCGAGCTGGTGAAATACCGCGAGAATGCGGTGTTCTCCGCCCACCGTGGCGACGGCCAGCGGGTTGCCCTGCGCATCCACCGCAATGGCTACCACTGCGAAAATGCCCTGCGCTCGGAACTGCAGTGGATGGAAGCCCTGGCCTGCGCCGGCATCACCGTGCCGCAGATCATCCGCGCCCGCAACGACCATCACTTGATCGAGGTGCACAGCGATGCACTCGGTGAAAGCCGCCACGTCGACATGCTCGCCTGGCTGCCGGGCACCACCGCCGGCACCTCCGAACATGGCGTGCAAGCCGACACCGAAGTGGAATTCCTGTTCCGCGAAGCCGGTGCCCTTGCCGCCCGCATCCATTGCCATTCAACGCAGTGGCAGCAGCCCGACGAATTCGTTCGCCATGCCTGGGACGAGGACGGCCTGATCGGCGCCAACCCGTTCTGGGGACGCTTCTGGGAGTTGGCTGGCCTGAGCGATGAACAGCGTGAACTGCTCCTGCACGCCCGCCGCCAGGCACGCGTGGACCTGCGCAAATACGGCCGCAGCCTGGGCAACTTCGGCATGATTCACGCCGACCTGGTCCCGGAAAACCTGCTGGTCGAAGGCCCACGCCTGCGCCTGATCGATTTCGACGATGCCGGCTTCGGCTGGCACATGTTCGAACTGGCCACTGCCTTGTACTTCTGCCTGGACGATACGCGCTTCGAGCAAATCAAGGCTGCGTTGCTGGCCGGCTATGACACGGTCAAGCCGCTGCGCGATGCCGACCGCCAGGCGCTGCCACTGTTCCTGATGTTGCGCGGCACCACGTACCTGGGCTGGATTCATACCCGTAGCGAAACCGAGACGGCCCGGGAAATGGCACCGATGCTGATCGAGCGGGCGTGTCGGTTGGCGCAGGAGTATCTGGCAGGGGAATAGGGGATACCTTATCGCGGGCAATCGGAATGCCCGCGATAAAGCCGGCACAGACTGCAAAACTCTGGCACCCACAACCAACCAAATGGCAAGCAGGCAAAAAACCAGTGACGAACGACGCCTTAGTATCGGGAAAACGCTTCATGCCTCACTACCGACACTAATAACAATCGGAATACCGTCCATGCCCAAGTCGTCCTTGCTTCGCCTCTCTACTCTTGCATTGTTGATCGGTGCCGCAACCCAGGCCGGCGCCTATGAGCTGTACGCCGACGATGACAGCCACCTGGACGCCAAGGTCGAAGCCGTGTTCGGCCTGTTCCATAGTGAAGAAAACTACGCCCTGTCCGGCCGCCTGAGCGAAGGTTCTTCGTCGTGGCGCGAGGGCTACATCAAGTACGGCGTAAGCTTCGACCAAGGCCTGGCCGGGTTCGGTAGCACCTATGGCGCCTTTGGCCTGCTCAGCTCGGGCACCTGGGGTGAGGGCGATGCCGCCGGCTTCAGCGATGGTTCCGAACGCACCACCAAGATCGAAGATGCCTCCCTGGGCTGGCGCTCGGGCAAGCTGTTCGACGCGCTGGGCGAAGACGGCATCGACCTGTCCTTCGGCCGCCAGAACATCGTGGTCGGCGACGGCTTCCTGATCGACGGCGACGCCCTCAACCTGGGCAAAGGCGTAGCCGACGGCGAGTTCAACCGTGGTGGCGGCTACTACCTGGCCGCGCGCAAGAACTTCGACCAGACCGCCGTGCTGCGCATTGGCGGCAAGGAAGGCTGGCGCAGCGACCTGATGTGGATCAAGTCCGACAACCGCGCCCAGGCCAAGTCGGAAATGGCGGTCGCCACCCTCGAGCACGTGGCCGAAGCCGGCACCGTGGGCCTGACCTACATCGACGTGACCGATGTCGACGAACAATACGCCTCGCCCATCCAGCTCGAACGCGACGGCATGAAGACCTACAGCCTGCGCGCCACCGGCAATGCCGGCGTGGAAAACCTGTTCCTTTCCGGCGAGTACGCCAACCAGGAAAAACGCAACGCCGACAACGAAGACGCCTGGTACCTGGAAGCCGGCTGGACCTTCGCCGATGTGGCCTGGAAGCCGAACGTCAGCTACCGCTACAGCCGCTTCTCGGAAGCCTTCGACCCGCTGTTCTACGGTTTCAGCCGTGGTTACGGCACCTGGTTCCAGGGCGAAGTGGCGGGCAACTACGCCGGCCCGTTCAACAGCAACTCGCGCATCCAGAACGTCAGCTTCAAGGTCAGCCCGCTGGAGAACCTGAACATCGGCCTGCTGCTGTTCAACTTCGACACCATCGACCGTAACCTGGGCAACACCGATGGGCATGAAATCGACCTGTACGCCGAATGGGGTGTCACCGAGAACATCATGATCATGCCGGTGATCGGCCTCTACCAGCCGGACAAGAGCTTCGAAGAGGGCGGCACGCAACTGGGCAACAACGACAAGAACCTCTACAGCCAGTTGGTGTTCGCCACGTCGTTCTAATCGTGAGCGGGCGGTGCCAGGCGCCGCCCGCTTTCGCCCTTCGCCGAACGAACCACGAGCCTGACCATGCCCACTCGCTCCCTGACCATTCAAAGCAAAATCACCTTGCTCGCCAGCCTCTGCCTGATTCTGGTAGTGGCGCTTCTGGTCGGGCTGTCGCTCTACCAGAGCAACCTCAGCACCGACAACGTCAAAGCCTCCAGCAGTCGCATGCTGGCCGAAGCCGCCGAGCAGAACCTGCGGGCCGAAGGCAAGGCACAGGCATTGCAGATCCAGCGCACCTTCATGCGCACCCATGAATACGGTGAAGGCGTTGCCCGCTACCTGCTGTACCTGCGAGAGCGCTCGGTACGCGGGGAAATCAGCGCCCAAGGGTTGCGCACGGAACTGACCGGCGTACTGCGCACAGCCTTGGAAAAACGGCCCGAACTGCTCGGGCTTTTTGTCATTTTCGAGGCCGATGCACTGGACGGCCACGATGCCGACTTCCAGGGCCAGACGGCCTTGGGCAGCAACGAAACCGGCCGCTTTGCCCAGTACTGGGTACAGCCCAAGCCCGGTGAATTGCAGCCGATCCTGGGTGACGAGAAACTGCTGGCCGACACCTCCCCCGGCCCCAGCGGCAACCCCTTCAATACCTTCTACACCTGCTCGCGCGACAGCCGCCAACTGTGCGTCCTGGAGCCGTATTTCGACGAGTCGTCGGGTACCCGCCGGCTGGTCACCAGCATCACCTTCCCGCTGATCGAGAACGGCCGCACCATTGCCGTGCTGGGCCTGGACATCAGCCTCGACAGCCTGCAACAGAACAGCGTGGCCAACAGCCGCGAGCTCTACGGTGGTAACGGCCACATCAGCATCCTCAGCCCCGCCGGGCTGATTGCCGGCAGCAGCCAGGCGCCGGAAAAACTGGGCCACCCGCTGCAGCAAGTGGCCCCGGAAAAAGCCCCGAAAATCCTTGCCGCGCTGACCCAGGCCCAGGCCAGAACCTTCAGCGACAACCAGTACATCACCGTGCTCGAGCCCTTGCTGCCGATTGCCGGTAGCCAGGCCTGGGGCGTGTTGCTCAGCGTGCCGCAAAGCGTGCTGCTGGCACCGGTGCAGGTATTGCAGGGCGAACTGGATGCCGCACGCCTGCACAGTTCGATGCTGGAGTTCGGCCTCGGCACGTTCGCGGCGCTGCTCGGCATACTGCTGATCTGGCTGACCGCGCGCGGCGTTACCCGCCCGGTGCTGGGCCTGGCCGCCATGCTCGAAGACATCGCCCAGGGCGAAGGCGACCTGACCCGCCGCTTGCGTTACCCCCATGGCGACGAGTTGGGCCGCTTGGCCCAGGCGTTCAACCGCTTTCTCGACAAACTGCAGCCAGTTATCGCCCAGGTCCAGGGCTCGGTGCAGGACGCCCGGCAGACCGCCGACCAGTCGGCGCAGATCGCCCGCCGTACCAGTGAGGGCATGCAGCAGCAGTTCCGCGAAATCAATCAGGTGGCCACGGCGCTGCACGAGATGTCCGCTGCCGCCAATGCCTCGGCCCACAGTGCCGCCCAGGCCGCCGATGCCGCGCGCCATGCCGACCTGGCCAGCCAGCAAGGCCTTGGCGTGATCGCCCAGACCACCACGGCCATCGATGCCCTGGCCCAGGACATGGGCCAGGCCATGCATCGGCTGCAGGGCCTGGCCGACAGCAGCGAGCAGATCGGTTCGGTGCTGGAAGTGATCTGCGCCATCGCCGGGCAAACCAACCTGCTGGCGCTCAACGCGGCTATCGAAGCGGCACGGGCCGGCGAGGCCGGGCGTGGCTTTGCGGTGGTGGCCGACGAGGTGCGTAACCTCGCCCAGCGCACCCAGGATTCGGTGGAGGAAATCCGCCAGGTCATCGACAACCTGCAGTCGGGCACCCGCGATGTCAGCCAGGCCATGCACAGCAGCCACGGCCTGGCCCAGGACAACGTGGCCCAGGTCCAGCAAGCCGTGGATGCGCTGCAGCGCATCGGCCATGCGGTCAACCTGATTAGCGAGATGAACCTGCAGATCGCCAGCGCCGCCGAAGAACAAAGCAGCGTGGCCGAGGAGATCAACCGCAACGTCGAGGCGATTCGCGATGTGACCGAATCGCTGTCAGGGCAAGCGCAGGAGTCGGCTCAGGTCAGTGATCGGCTTAATGAACTGGCCAATCATCAAGGGGGATTGATGCACCAGTTTCGGGTTTGATGTTGACGGGGCTGGCCTCCTCGCGGGCAAGCCCGCTCCTGCAGGTGATCTGCGTTTGTAAGTGCGGGCTTGCCCGCGATAGCGTTATCTAGCCGTACACTTACCTGCCCCATTCCCGAATCTGCTCCAGGTTGGCCGTCGCCCCACCGCACACCACCACCAGCACATTGCGGTAGCCCGCCAGTTCCACCTTGCGCTCATACAGCAGCGCCAGGCTTGCCCCACACGCCGGCTCGACCAACACGCGGTGGTCCTGAAGAAACTGCTCACACGCCGACAAGGCTTCCCGGTCCGATACAACAGCGCACTGGATCGGATACGACTTCGTCAACTCGAAAGCCTGTTCACACACCTGCTTGGCCCCCAGCGATGTCGCCACGCTGGTGATCGCCGCCAGCTCGATACGCTGCCCGGCAGCTACCGACTGCGCCAGCGACGAAGCGCCTGCGGTCTCCGCGGTGATCACCGGCACATGGCCCCAACCATTGCGCTTGAGGCCCTCGACAACGCCAGACAGCAACCCGCCGCCGCCAACCGAAAGCACCACCGCATCCGGCACGAATTGCCCGGCCCGGGCCACTTCGTCGATCAAGGTGGCGTGCCCTTGCCACAGCAGCGGGTTGTCGAAGGGATGCAGGAAGGCATCATCGGCCGTCAGCAATGACTGCGCATGGGCGTTGGCTTCCATCCAGCTGGCGCCATGCACAATGACGTCGGCGTTCTCCTGGAGGATCAGGGCCTTGGCCCGTTCAGTGGTGGTTTGGGGCACCACCACCGTGACCGGAATGTTCAGGCGGCGCCCGGCATAGGCAACGGCGATCCCGGCATTGCCGCCGGAGGAGGAAACGAAACGTTTTTTACCTTCGCGGGCATAGTGCTCGCACGCCGCGCCAATGCCACGGATCTTGAAGGACCCACCCGGTTGCACGGCATCGAGCTTGAGCCAGATGTTCTGCCCGGTGTGCAGGCTCAGCGGGCGTGATTCGAGCAGCGGTGTTTCGATGTGTAGAGGCATTGGCTATCCATAGTCCAAAGGTGGGTAGTGACTTTTAAACACCATCGATGCGCCCGCTTAGCGTGCGTACGCAGCCTGGCGGCAGCTGCTACAAGAGCGTCAGGCGTCTTTTACATCGATTTGCGCGGCATCAGGCCCGGCAAGGCATGCATCAGTGCGTTGACGGCAAAGCCGATGAACATCAACCCGCACAGGCGGGTGATCCACAGTTCGTAACGGGTGTACAGGGTGCGCACGTGCCGTGCCCCGACCACGCCAACCAGGATGGCATACGCCAACAGGCCACCGAGAAAGCTCAAGGCGATCAGCGTTGGCAGCATCGACCAGTTGAGCAGTTCGGCACGGCTGGAGAGCAAGGCGGTGAACGTGGCCACGGCCACCGGGTAGGCCTTGGGGTTGGTCAGGCCGAATACCACACCATGCCAGAATGGCTTGCGCGCCGGGCCCTGGCTGGCCTTGCCGTCACCGGGGCGGCTGCGCAAGGCGCGCAGGCCCAGCCAGAACAGGTACAGGCCGCTGAGCACGCCGAGGATGTCGAACACGGAATTGCCGATCTCCCGCGCCCCGACAATCGCCACCAAGGCGGTACTGCACCAGAGCACGTCGCCCAGCAAATGCCCGCAGAGAAATCCGGCACCGGCACGTCGGCCGTGGGAGGCACCGATACCCAGCACCGCCAGCACGCCGGGCCCCGGCGTGATGCCGTAGATAAAACCTGAGGCGAGTACCGCAAACAACAACGAGAACGACATGAGCACGAATCCTGGGCATCCGGGTAGACGCCGGAGTTTACGATATTTTTGCCCGCACCTCGCTGGCGGCGCAGGTGAATCGCGTGGGAAAACAGGCGCGAACTCGCACCAAAAGAATAATCTCCTACAGACACTTCTGTTTTTTTCGCCCGGCCTTTCAGGCGGAAATTTCAACGCTAAAGTTTCGCTGCTCGCCAATAACCAAGGAGATCGGTAATGAGCGTATTAACCAGCAGTGACCTGCAATTCAGCTACGCCCAGGGCACCACCCAGGGCGATGACCCGAAATTGCGAGGCGAACCTGACAGCAGCCTGTTCAGTCGCAACGAAAAACACGAGATGCTGTACCTGATCAACCAGTTCGCCAGCCTGATGCGCCTGAACAAGGCCGCCGCCTTGCAAGTCGAGAAACTGCTGCGCGAGAAGCTGCCCGCCGATACGCGCTCGCAAGCCAAGGTCATGGAATGGCTCAAGGCCGCCTGGGCCAAACACACGCAGTGATCCACCGCCTCATGGCCAACTGAGGTACAGGCCTCGACCTTGCAACAGGGTCGAGGCCGCCGTGGTAAAGTCGCGCCCTGCCCTCGACCCGACCGCGACTGACGACGACCATGGAACTGCAAACATTCGATGCCAACCTGGCCGCATGGCCCGCGTTGCAATCGACCGGCAACTTTACCGGCCTGCTACTGGGCAACGGTGCCAGCCGCGCCATCTGGCGCAACTTCGCCTATTTTTCGTTGTTCGAGCTGGCGCAGAAGGTGCGCAACAAACCGCTTGGGCAGACCGACCTGGCACTGTTCAAGGCCATGGGCACGGATAATTTCGAGCAGGTGCTCAGCGCCCTGAACACCACGGTCAAGGTCAACGCCGCCCTGGCAATCAGCTCGTCTTCGCCGCTCAATCGCTATTACGCGATCAAGGAAGCGCTGATCCATGCCATGCGCAGCGTGCACATTCCATGGAAGCTGATGCAGCCCTCGACCCTGCAGGCGCTCAACACCGAACTGCGCAACTACCGCACGGTGTACACGACCAATTACGACCTGCTCGGCCCCTGGGCCCGCATGCACAACCCGGGCGGGTTCGATGACCTGTTCCGCGCCGACAGCGGCTTCGACATCAGCGACACCAAGCCCCAAGGCAGCCGCATCCTCTACCTGCATGGCGGCCTGCACCTGATCAAGAACATCGACGGCAGCACACGCAAGCGCAACGCCACCGGCAGCAGCCTGCTCGACGGCTTCGCCATCAATACACCGGGCGATGTACCGCTGTTCGTCAGTGAAGGCAGCGTACAGGACAAACTGAGCGCCATCCGTGCGTCCGATTACCTGAACTGGTGTCATGGCGAACTGGCCAGCCATGAGGGAGCCTTGTGCGTGTTCGGGCATCATCTGGGGGATGAGGATGCGCATATCGTTCATGCGATCGAGCAGGCTGGGATCAAGACGCTGGCGATATCGATCCATCCGCTGAGCGAGGCGTCGATTATTAGCCAGAAGCAGCGTTACAGCCGGCTATTCGCGGGCAAAAATGTGAGGTTGGCGTTTTTCGATTCGAAAAGCCATCCGTTGGGGGCTGAGGCGTTGAATGTGTCGGTGGAATTGTTGGGAGTGGGGAAGCGTAAACGCTCAAAATGACCCGCCAAGACAGCAAATGACAACCTTGCAGCGACTGCCACAATGTTGCATCGATGCCGCTCACCAGGCCTGGACGGCTAACTGTACGGATAACTCTATCCTCAGCTGTAACAGCAACCCTGCCGGGACTGTGGCTCAATGGTCATCGCTGCCTATTTGCTGCCAAAGGCCCAGTCATGTCTACCCGCGCAAACACCGGCATGGCCTTGGGCCTGCTCGGTGTCATCATTTTCAGCCTGACCCTGCCCATGACCCGGATTGTGGTGCAGGAACTCCATCCCCTGCTCAATGGGCTTGGGCGCGCCTTGTTCGCGGCCATTCCGGCGGCAGCCCTGTTGCTCTGGCGCCGGGAGAAGTGGCCGACCTGGAAACAGATCAAAGCCCTGTGCCTGGTATCACTTGGCGTCGTGCTTGGCTTTCCAGTGCTCTCGGCCTGGGCCATGCAGACGCTGCCGGCCTCCCATGGCGCATTGGTCAACGGCCTGCAACCATTGTGTGTGGCGATCTATGCCGCCTGGTTGTCCCATGAACGCCCATCCCCGGCCTTTTGGCTCTGTGCGACAGCCGGCAGTGTGTTGGTACTGGTTTACGCAATGATCAGCGGAGCAGGCAGTGTCCAGGCCGGTGATCTACTGATGCTGGCAGCCATTGCCGTAGGGGGCCTGGGTTATGCCGAGGGTGGCCGGTTGGCACGGGAGATGGGCGGTTGGCAGGTCATCTGCTGGGCACTGGTGCTGTCCACCCCCCTTCTACTCGGGCCCGTGGTTTATCTGGCCCTCCAGCATCAAGGGCCGATATCCCCGCGTACCTGGTGGGCATTCGGTTACGTTTCAATGTTCTCGCAGTTCATTGGCTTTTTTGCCTGGTATGCCGGCCTGGCGCTTGGTGGCATTGCTCGCGTCAGTCAGATCCAGTTGTTGCAAATCTTTTTCACGATCGCCTTTTCCGCCCTGTTCTTTGGCGAGCACATAGAGCCAATTACATGGTTGTTCGCCGCCGGTGTCATGGTGACCGTGGTGTGGGGGCGCAAGACCAGCATTCGACTCGCGCAAACCACAACCTTGCAGCCCAAGAGCTGAGCCAGGTTACCCCTGCCCTCATGAAGCAAGCCCCACGTCACTGGCGGCCAGGTGCACCACCGGCTTGACGGCCGCCCGGCGTAAATCAGAGCCTGCACTGGGCAGGTAGACCTCCGGGTTTGGCATGCCGCTGGGCGATAATTCGTGGGTCATTTCGAATTCTGCCCGCACCGACCAGCCGCACGCCTCATTGGTGCATTGCAAGTAAGCAATACGCAAGAAAATATGCCGCCCTTCACTGGTACGAATACGCATGCGATTCAAACAATGCGGGCAAACCAACTTGTAGGTACTCATCCTTGCTCTTCCTTATCTAATCCTTCAAATAAAAATTCGCACTGGTTGACACATTCAACCGCTACCCATCGACAGATCTCAATCCATTGACGTCCGCAATGTAAGAAAACAAATGATACAAAGAAGGAAATCTCCTTCTCTCACCTAAGAATTAACCCCATTGCGCTATAACTATCGATTGGTAGTGTTGGATATTGCAAAAAAACATCTATTCAGATCGAGTAAATTTTTACGACAAAGTACATCAAAACACAGGAGCAGGACTTAAAATGAGTAGCAAAGGATGTGCTGCCGTGCTGGCTCGCTTGAAGCAGATCACCCAGTCAAAGACCGATACCAGCTTGTCCTCGGCACTTGGAATCAGCCCACAGACGCTCAGTAGCTGGAAACTTCGCGACAGCATTCCATATGCAATTTGCGTAAACGTCGCCGACCAACATGATATTTCCCTCGACTGGCTGCTGATCGGCGCAGGACCGCAACTACGGAAACATCAAAATACACACTTATTGGACAGCCGCGAGCAATCACCCTGGGAAATCGAAATCCTTGCCCAATTGCGAGCATTGCATGAAGCGGACCGACACTGGATTGCATCGGCAGTCCAGGAAAAAATGCGTATTCATGAATTGGAACAGCGACTGGATACCTTGATCGCCTCTCTTCCACCCCCCACGACCTCACCGTAAAGAACTCCGTCAAACAGGCGACAGCACGCCTTGCTCAAAAGCTTTGAGCAAGGCAGCCGAACGTGAAGACACGAAAAACTTTTTGCGTATGTTGCCGAAGTGGAAGTTCACCGTCGCTTCTGCGCAACTCAAGATCAGGGAAATCTCCCAGGAAGTCTTGCCTTGCGCATACCAACGCAGCACTTCATGTTCGCGCGCCGTCAAGCGAACGACTGTTGCGATACCGGTTTGCCTGGGTTGATTTGGCATCCTTGCCTTGCTCCCTGTAAATGGTTCACAGAGAAGATACGTAGCCGCTTTGCTGGAGGCAACGCAGTGAATTTGTCGACCCCACGGCTACAATCGGGCGAGCAATCCATCGGCCTTGAGCAGGGTCTCCAGGCAATGCTCCTCGATGGCGTAGAAGTCCTTGAGTGCCTGGACCTTGACCAGCAGCGCCGCCGGATCGTGCGGCTGCGAACGCTTGACCGCCAGGATCATCTTGTTCTTGTTGGTGTGCTCCAACGAGATGAACTCGAACACCTTGGTCTCATAGCCGCAGGCTTCCAGGTACAACGCGCGCAGGCTGTCGGTGACCATCTCCGCTTGCTGCCCCAGGTGCAGGCCGTACTGCAGCATCGGCTTGAGCAGGCCCGGGCTCTGGATCTGCTGGCGGATCTGTTTATGGCAGCACGGCGAACACATGATGATTGCCGCGCCGCAACGGATGCCGGTGTGGATGGCATAGTCGGTGGCGATGTCGCAGGCATGCAGGGCAATCATCACGTCGATTTCACTGGGCACCACCGTGCGCACATCACCGTGCTCGAATACCAGGCCCGGGTGTTCGAGCCGGGCAGCGGCGTTGTTGCACAGGGTGACCATGTCTTCGCGCAGCTCCACGCCCGTCACCTGCGCCTCGCGCTGCAAGGTGTTGCGCAGGTAATCGTGGATGGCAAAGGTCAGGTAGCCCTTGCCCGAACCGAAGTCGGCAACGCGCACGGGCTGCGCCTGGTCGTGGGCCAGCGCCGATGAGCTCAATGCATGGGAGAAGACCTCGATGAACTTGTTGATCTGCTTCCACTTGCGCGACATGGCAGGGATCAATTCATGCTGCTTGTTGGTCACGCCCAGGTCGGTGAGGAACGGCCGGGTCAGTTCCAGGTAGCGTTTTTTCTCCCGGTCATGTGCCGCGGTGGGCACTTCACGTGCGTGCTGGGGCGTGTTGCGGTGCAGCATCGGTTTGCCCTTTTTGCTGAACTCCAGCTGCAGCTCGTCGCTCAAGGTCAGCAAATGGGCATTACGGAACGACTCGGGCAGTAGCGTGGCAATCAGCGCCTGGGCTTCGGGCACAGGCAGGTTGCGGGTGATGTCTCGGGTTTTGTAGCGGTATACGAATGACAGGCACGGCTGTTCCTTGACCATCAGCGGCTTGATGGTGACCCGCTGCAAGTCCACCTCGCTGCCGACATGGCGAGCCAGCACCAGCTTGATGAAGGCGCTTTGTTGAAGACTGGTTTCGAGCTGCGCCAAAAATTGCGCACGGTGATCCGGTGCGGGTTTGGCCGGGGATGGGGTAACGGACATGCGTGGGGTGCCTCAGGGATGCGGGGCGACGTTGAGGTCGCAATGGTCGCTATTTTAAGGGGGATAGCGGCTAAGGGCACGGGCATTTTTTACGCGACTGGACCAGTCTAAACCTCCGTGTTTGTTGCAGTGTCTACAAGCAAAAGAGATTCGCTATATTATTGACTTCATTTTATTTATGCTCAGATAGCTTACCTCCACAAAAAACCACCCTTCACACAATAGCAAACCTGTCTAGCTGACAGCTCTGATAGTTTAATTTCATTCCTTCTTTTGTTAATTTTTCGACGGGCAATCATGCCTTCAGGAGAAACAAGAAATGGATAGAGAACGAGTCGAATCGATATTAATGCAAGCCGCCAATGGCAAATTGCGCGACACAACCAAACCACTAAATGAAAATGACAGCCTCCTCACTACTTTCATATTCAAAGAGGGAAATGGGACTCCCCTAACATTTGAAAGTGTCGATCTTTGGGGACCCGGCATTTGGATCGTAGGAGCGGTTGGTGCACCCTATGGGGGCCAAGTCGTTGGCTTCGGCCTTGGCATAGAGGATCACAATGCCCAACCAGGTTCGATTCACAAAATCGGTATTGGCCAAACTGCTTCCGCCATATTGAATATTGATGGCCCCGGAAATCTTGCTGATGATGGCTATTACTATTTGAAAGAAGTCGACATTGGCAAGGACAGTGTTTTTTTCAAGGGCAACGCTATATTTAGTGCTACCGTTACCGGCATCCGCTACACCGTGGTCTGTCCAGAAATCCGTATAAAACGACGCAGAGGCTAACCAGCAACCACACCCGATGAGTTGGCCATCTAAGCGGCCAACTCTTTCATGCCCATCTCAAATCATCCCTGAACAACAAGTTTTAAACTTGCCCTTCCATTTCAAGTCAACACCACCAACCGATTCGGCAATTCATTACGCTCATGGGTCAGCGGCACATGCACCTTGAGCAATTGCCCGCAAGCTTCGATACAACTGACGAACCCCTGCAAGGTCTGCCCCTGGCTCACCTGCGCCGTAAATGCCGCGACGATCGTCGCCCAGACGCTGTCATCAAGCCGACTGGAAATCCCCTGGTCCACGAGAATTTCCACATAGCGTTCGGCTTCGCTGACGAATATCAAAATTCCGGTGCTGCCCACCGTATGGTGCAGGTTCTGTTCAAGAAACTGCCGCCGCGCCAGGTTCGACGCTCGCCAGTGACGGACTGAACGCGGAATCAGGCGTGTCGTGATAGCGGGAATACGAAACAACAAACCGAGAATGATCAAGCTCAGCCATTGCACCAACAGCAAGCCATGCACGTTCGGCCAGCCGGCCAGGTAGTAGACGACGCCAGGCACGACCAGGGCCAGCAGGCTGGCCCAGAGCAAGGGGATATAGGCGTAGTCATCGGCGCGGGCAGCCAATACGGTCACCAGCTCCGCGTCAGTATGCTGTTCGACGCGAGCAATGGCCTCGGCCACCTTGCGTTGCTCAACTTCATTCAATAGCGCCATGGGTTGCGATACTCATCCATTATTGACTCACCAACCACCTGACGAACCGCCGCCGCCGAAGCTGCCACCGCCGCCACTGAAGCCACCACCGCCCCCGCCAAAGCCACCACCGCCGAAACCACCTCCCAGGCCGCCGCCATAACCTCCCGAGCGACCGCCTCCGCCGCCGGTGATACCCAGCGCCTGCAGCACGTAGAAAATCACGAACAGCAGGATGATCAGGGTCACCACCCAATTGGGCGGCATGCCATCGTCACCGCCGGCCACCTGTTCGGGCTCAGCCAAGGGATTGCCGCCCAGCACCTGGATCATCGCCGCCACACCCACGCTGATGCCCTGGCTGAAATCGCCGCGTTTGAAGGCGGGAGTAATCAACTGATTGATGATGACCGACGATTGCGCATCGGTGAGGCGATCTTCCAGGCCATACCCGACTTCGATTCGCAACTTGCGCTCATCGCGGGCGACGATCAGCAGCGCGCCGTTGTCCTTGCCCTTCTGGCCTATGCCCCAGTGGCGGCCGAGCTGGTAGCCATAGTCTTCGATGTTGGCGCCTTGCAGGCTCGGCAAGGTGACCACCACGATCTGCTCACCGGTCGCCTGCTCATGGGCCTGGAGCATTTGCGTCAACTGCGCCTTACTTTGCCCATCGAGCAGGTTGGCGTTGTCCACCACCCGCCCGGTCAGCGGCGCAAACTCCAGCGCCGCCAGGGCCAGGGTCGCAGCCAACAGCAGCAGGAGCGCCAGCCCCCGCTTGAGGTTACCCATCAGAATTTCACTTGCGGCGCTTTATCGGCCTCGGGTGTCGTCGCCTCGAAACTCTCGCGTACCGGCAGGCTGCTGTACATCAAGGTGTGCCAGATGCGCCCGGGGAAGGTGCGGATTTCGGTGTTGTAGCGGGCCACCGCGGCGATGAAGTCCTTGCGCGCGACGGCAATGCGGTTTTCCGTGCCTTCGAGTTGCGATTGCAAGGCCAGGAAGTTCTGGTTGGCCTTGAGGTCGGGGTAGCGCTCGGACACCACCATCAGGCGGCTGAGGGCGCCGCTCAACTGGTCCTGGGCCTGCTGGAACTGCTTGAGTTTTTCCGGGTTGTCCAGGGTGCTGGCGTCCACCTGGATCGAGGTCGCCTTGGCCCGGGCCTCGATCACCGCCGTCAGGGTTTCCTGTTCGTGGCGGGCGTAGCCCTTGACCGTTTCCACCAGGTTGGGGATCAGGTCCGCGCGGCGCTGGTACTGGTTCTCGACCTGCCCCCAGGCCGCCTTCACCTGTTCGTCGTAGGTGGGAATGTTATTGATGCCGCAACCTGCCAACAGCGTGCTCAATGCCAGCAGCACCGCCACTTTCCAGCTCCAGCCCTCTACCGAATGTGCTCGCATGCTCGCTACGCTCCCTCGATTCATGGTGTGGTGAACAGGCCTAAACCCCGGCACTTGAGGCATAATCCGTCGCCGTTGCTGGATCATGTCGGTTCAATCGGCTAAAAGTGTGCCCCAGCAAACTACAACAATAGCCGCTCTCCCAACTTCGGCCGAACAGTATTGACCGTGAGTACTGTTGCAGCCTCGAGAATCGAATTCATGAATAAGCTGTGTTTGCTGGGCCTGCTCGTCGGCCTGGCCAGTCACTCGGCCTTGGCCGACACGCAATCGGAACTGTTGAAGAACAAGGACGCCTTCGTTGGCGACTTGCTCAAGCAAATGACCGTCGATGAAAAGATCGGGCAGCTGCGCCTGATCAGTATCGGCCCGGAAATGCCCCAGCCGCAGATCCTCAAGGAAATCGCCGCCGGCCGCATCGGCGGGACCTTCAACTCGATCACCCGCGCGGAAAACCGCCCCCTGCAGGACGCGGCGATCAAGAACAGCCGGCTGAAGATCCCGATGTTCTTCGCCTATGACGTGATCCATGGCCACCGCACCATTTTCCCGATCCCGCTGGCCCTGGCTTCGAGCTGGGACATGGACGCCATCGCCCTGACCGGCCGCACCTCGGCCATCGAAGCCAGTGCCGACGGCATCGACATGACCTTCGCGCCCATGGTCGACATTTCCCGCGACCCACGCTGGGGCCGCAGCAGCGAAGGCTTCGGCGAAGACACCTACATGGTCTCGCGCATTGCCCAAGTCATGGTCAAGGCCTTCCAGGACCAGGGCGCCAACGCGCCAACCAGCCTGATGGCCAGCGTCAAGCACTTTGCCTTGTACGGCGGCGTCGAAGGCGGCCGTGACTACAACACCGTCGACATGAGCCCCACGCGCATGGCCCAGGTGTACCTGCCGCCTTACCGCGCCGCCATCGACGCCGGTGCCGGCGGCGTGATGGTAGCGCTGAACTCGGTCAACGGCGTGCCGGCCACCTCCAACACCTGGCTGATGCAAGATTTGCTGCGCAAGGAATGGGGCTTCAAGGGCGTGACTGTCAGCGACCACGGCGCCATCACCGAACTGGTGCGCCATGGCGTCGCCCGCGATGGCCGCGAGGCGGCGAAGCTGGCGATCAAGGCCGGCATCGACCTGAGCATGAACGACTCGTTGTACGGCCAGGAACTGCCCGGGCTGCTGAAGTCCGGTGAAGTCAGCCAGGCCGAACTGGACAACGCCGTGCGCGAGGTGCTGGGCGCCAAGTACGACATGGGCCTGTTCGAAAACCCTTACCTGCGCATCGGCATTGCCAGCGAAGACCCGGCCGACACCAACGCCGAAGGCCGACTGCACCGCGATGCTGCCCGTTCGGTGGCGCGAAAGAGCCAAGTGTTGTTGAAGAACGACAACCAGACACTACCCCTGAAGAAGCAAGGCACCATCGCCCTGGTCGGCCCGTTGGCCGATGCCCAGATCGACATGATGGGCAGTTGGGCCGCCGCCGGCGTGCCGGCGCAATCGGTCACCTTGAACGACGGCATCCGCCGCGCGGTCGGCGAGCGGGCGCGGGTAATCTACGCCAAGGGCGCCAACCTGACCCATGACCAGAAGATCATCGACTACCTGAACTTCCTCAACTTCGACCGTCCGGAAGTGATCATCGATCCGCGCCCGGCCAAGGTGATGATCGACGAAGCCGTTGCCGCCGCCAAACAGGCAGACGTGATCGTGGCAGCCGTCGGTGAATCGCGCGGCATGTCTCATGAATCGTCGAGCCGCACTACCCTGGAAATCCCGGCCAGCCAGCGCGAGCTGATCAGCGCCCTGAAAGCCACGGGCAAACCGTTGGTGCTGGTCTTGATGAACGGCCGTCCACTGTCCCTTGGCTGGGAGCAGCAACAGGCCGACGCCATGCTGGAAACCTGGTTCACTGGCACCGAAGGCGGCAATGCCATCGCTGACGTTTTGTTCGGCGACTACAACCCGTCCGGCAAGTTGCCAGTCAGCTTCCCACGTTCGGTGGGGCAGATTCCGACCTACTACAACCATCTGAGCATCGGCCGGCCATTCACACCCGGCAAGCCAGGCAACTACACCTCGCAGTACTTCGATGAGGAGCAGGGCCCGCTTTTCCCATTCGGCTACGGCCTGAGCTACACCGATTTCAGCCTGTCGGAATTGACCCTGTCGAGCCGCTCGCTGAAAAAGGGCGACACGGTAGAGGCCAGTGTAACCGTGAAGAACACCGGCAAGCGCGAAGGCGAGACCGTGGTGCAGCTGTACATCCAGGACGTGACCGCGTCCATGAGCCGGCCGGTCAAGGAGTTGAAGAACTTCCAGAAAATTATGTTGAAGCCGGGCGAACAGAAGATCGTGCGCTTTACCATTGATGAAGAGCAGTTGAAGTTCTACAACACCCAGTTGCAGTTCGCGGCCGAACCGGGCGAGTTCAACGTGCAGGTGGGGCTGGATTCGCAGGCGGTGAAGCAGCAGAGTTTTGAGTTGATGTAGGAGCGGGCTTGCCCGCGATAGCATCACCGCGGAGTTAGAGACAGATCGCGTTGACAGCATCGCGGGCAAGCCCACTCCTACAGAGGCCCATATACATGCATATCCCCACCCGTACCCTGCGCCTGTCCCTCATCGTTCTGCTGATCCTCGCCGGCACCCTGCTCGCGGCCAGCTGGGCGATGCGCCAGGCCGAGCAGCGGGCGTTGGTCGAGGATGCCGCACGGGCCAATGTGCAACTGGGCCTGTACGCCAACGCCTTGCACACCTTGATCGAACGCCACCGTGCCCTGCCGGCCGTGCTGGCGCTGGATCCGGAACTGATCAACGCCTTGTCCGGGCCGGTCGATGCGGCCACCCAGGATGCCTTGAACCACAAGCTCGAACGCATCAATGGCGCAGCCGATACCTCGACCCTGGAGCTGCTCGATCGCACCGGCCTGGCGGTGGCAGCCAGCAACTGGCGCACGCCCAGCAGCTACGTGGGCGAGAATTACGGTTTTCGCCCCTATTTCAAGCAGACCCAAAGCCAGGGCGCCGGGCGCTTCTACGCCGTAGGCGTCACCAGCGGCATACCCGGCTACTTTCTTTCCAGTGCGGTGACCGACCCGCACGGTACATTCCTCGGCGCGATGGTGGTCAAGCTCGAATTCCCGGAACTGGAACGCGAATGGCAGCAAGGCAGCGATATCCTGCTGGTCAGTGATGCCCGTGGCATCGTCTTCATCGCCAACCAGCCTGGCTGGCGCTACCGCGAGCTGCAGCCCTTGTCGGCCCACGATCGCGCCGAGCTGGCCGCCACCCGGCAATATGACAAACAACCGCTGACCGCGCTGCAGCACGAGGTACTGGCCGACATCAGCGACAACAGCCGCCTGGTCCGCGTGCAAGGGCCGGCGCTTGCGGCGGACTATCTCTGGGAGTCGTTGCCGCTGCCAGCCGATGGCTGGACCCTGCACCTGCTGCGCCGCCCGCTGATGGCTGCCGAAGACGGTCGCCATGCCGCCCTGGCAGCGGCGGCCGTGTGGTTGAGCCTGGTGTTCCTGGTACTGTTTCTCAACCAGCGCTGGCGCCTGGCCCGCTTGCGCCAGCGCAGCCGCGAAGAACTGGAGCGCCTGGTCGATGAGCGCACCCGCGACCTGCGCACCGCCCAGGAAGGTCTGGTGCAATCGACCAAGCTTGCCGCGCTGGGACAGATGTCAGCGGCGCTGGCCCACGAAATCAACCAACCCCTGACCACCCAGCGCATGCAGTTGGCGACCCTGCGCCTGTTGCTCGACCATGGCCGGCTCGACGAGGCCCGCCAGGCGCTGGCACCGCTGGAACAGATGCTCACGCGCATGGCCGCCCTCACCGGTCACCTCAAGACCTTCGCCCGCAAAAGCCCCGGCGGCCTGCGCGAACGCCTGGACCTGGCCGCTGTGGTCGACCAGGCCTTGCACTTGCTCGACGCGCGCATCCGTGCGGAAAATGTCAGTATCGCCCTGCACCTGGCTCGCCCGGCGTGGGTAAGCGGCGATGCCATTCGCCTGGAGCAGGTACTGATCAACCTGTTGCGCAATGCCCTGGACGCCATGAGCGACAAACCGCTCAAACGCCTGGTGATCCGCCTCGAAGCCGATCAGGGGCAATGGCGCCTGAGCGTCGCCGACACAGGCGGCGGTATAAAGGCCGAGCACCTGGGCAATGTTTTCGACCCCTTTTTCACCACCAAACCCGTGGGTGAAGGCCTTGGCCTCGGGCTGGCGGTATCCTATGGCATCATCCATGAGCTCGGCGGTCGCCTGCAGGCCGGCAATTGTGCCGAAGGCGCCCTGTTTACCCTCACCCTGCCCACCGCCCCCGCACCCTGACCAGGAGAGCGCATGTTGAACTCAGTCATCGTCGTCGACGACGAAGCCAGTATCCGCAGCGCCGTGGAGCAATGGCTCAGCCTGTCGGGCTTCCAGGTCCAACTGTTCAGCCGAGCCGAAGACTGTTTGGCGCAACTGCCCGGGCATTTCCCAGGCGTGGTCATCAGCGACGTGCGCATGCCCGGCATGGGTGGCCTGCAACTGCTGGAAAAGCTCCAGGAGCAGGATGCCGACCTGCCGGTGATCCTGCTCACGGGCCATGGTGACGTGCCGATGGCGGTGCAAGCCATGCGCGACGGCGCCTATGACTTCCTGGAAAAGCCCTTCAGCCCCGAGAGCCTGCTGAGCAGCCTGCACCGCGCCCTGGAAAAGCGCCGGCTGGTCCTGGAGAACCGCAGCCTGCACCAACAGGCCGACATCAAGGCCAAACTCGACGCCACCTTGCTCGGCGTCTCGCCCAGCCTGCAAACCCTGCGCCGCCAGGTGCAGGACCTGGCGCCCCTGCCGGTCAACGTGTTGATTCGCGGCGAGACCGGCAGCGGCAAGGAACGGGTCGCCCGTTGCCTGCATGATTTCGGCCCACGGGCAGACAAACCCTTCGTTGCACTGAACTGCGCGGCGATCCCGGAGCAACTGTTCGAGGCCGAACTGTTCGGCCACGAAAGCGGCGCCTTCACCGGCGCCCAGGGCAAGCGCATCGGCAAGCTCGAATACGCCGACGGCGGCACGGTGTTTCTCGACGAAATCGAAAGCATGCCCCTGGCCCAGCAAGCCAAATTGCTGCGTGTGCTACAGGAAAAGAAGCTTGAACGACTGGGCGCCAACCAGAGCATCAACGTGGACCTGCGCATCATTGCCGCGACCAAGCCGGACCTGCTGGAGCTGGCCCGCGCCGGGCGCTTTCGCGAAGACCTGGCCTACCGCCTGAACGTGGCCGAACTGCGCCTGCCGCCCTTGCGCGAGCGCCGCGAAGATATCGCCCAGCTGTTCGAGTACTTTGCCCGTACGGCCGCCGAACGCCTGGGGCGCACCGCCCCGCCGCTCACCGGCGCACAACTGGGGCGCCTGCTGGGCCACGACTGGCCGGGCAACGTCCGTGAACTGGCCAACGCCGCCGAGCGTCACGCCCTGGGCCTGGGTGAACCCGCCCCGGAGCTTACGCAAACAGGCCAATCGCTGGCGGCGCAGCAGGAAGCCTTCGAAGCCCAATGCCTGCGCTCGGCACTGAGCCGACACAACGGCGACATCAAGGCCGTGCTCAACGAGTTGCAACTGCCACGGCGCACCCTCAACGAAAAGATGCAGCGCCACGGCTTGCTGCGCGAAGACTTCCTCAAGGACACCTGAGCCGGCTCACATCGGCAATTTTCCGCTTATCCGCTCCCTGTGAATGAGCGGATTTCCGCTTATCAATTCGCGCAAACCCTTCTAGCCCGGGCGTTTCAATTGTGGCACAGCTCCTGCTATAGCACTGGCAGGCTGCGTTTCGACGCGCTTCACAAAAACAACTAGAAGGATCCATCAATGGATAATTCCACTGCCCTGCCTGCCGGGTCGGTAGCTGCTCCTGCCGTTGAGCGCAGCACCGCAAGCCGCCTCAAATCGATCTTCAGCGGTTCGGTCGGCAACATGGTCGAATGGTACGACTGGTACGTCTACGCAGCATTTTCCCTGTATTTCGCCAAAGCCTTCTTCCCGGCGGGCGACACCACTGCACAACTGCTCAATACTGCCGCGATCTTCGCCGTTGGCTTTTTGATGCGCCCCATCGGTGGCTGGCTGATGGGCCTGTATGCAGACCGCAAGGGCCGCAAGGCGGCACTGATGGTATCGGTGCTGATGATGTGCTTCGGCTCGCTGATCATCGCCCTGACCCCCGGTTACGACACCATCGGTGTCGCCGCGCCGATCCTGCTGGTCGTGGCGCGCCTGCTTCAAGGTTTGTCGGTTGGCGGTGAATACGGCACTTCGGCCACTTACCTGAGCGAGATGGCAACCAAGGAACGCCGCGGCTTCTTCTCCAGCTTCCAGTACGTGACACTGATCTCCGGCCAACTCATCGCCCTGGGTGTGTTGATCGTCCTGCAACAGACCCTGACCACCGAAGAACTGTATGCATGGGGCTGGCGTATTCCGTTCGTCATCGGCGCCCTGTGTGCCATCGTCGCGCTATACCTGCGCCGTGGCATGGAAGAGACCGCGTCCTTCACCAAGAAGAAGGAAAAGCCGAAAGAAAGCCTGATGCGCACCCTGATGCGTCATCCCAAGGAGCTGATGACCGTGGTCGGCCTGACCATGGGCGGCACCCTGGCCTTCTACACCTACACCACCTACATGCAGAAGTACCTGGTGAACACGGTCGGCATGAGCATCTCCGACTCGACCACCATTTCGGCTGCCACCCTGTTCCTGTTCATGTGCCTGCAGCCGGTGATCGGCACGCTCTCGGACAAGATCGGCCGCCGCCCGATCCTGATCGCCTTCGGTGTGCTCGGTACTGTCTGCACCGTACCGATCCTGACTACCCTGCACACCATCGAAACCTGGTGGGGCGCGTTCTTCCTGATCATGGCCGCGCTGATCATCGTCAGCGGTTACACCTCGATCAACGCCGTGGTCAAGGCCGAGCTGTTCCCCACCGAAATCCGCGCCCTGGGCGTGGGCCTGCCGTATGCCCTGACGGTGTCGATCTTCGGCGGCACCGCTGAATACATCGCCCTGTGGTTCAAGAGCATCGGCATGGAGACCGGCTACTACTGGTACGTCACCGCGTGTATCGCCTGCTCGTTGCTGGTGTATGTGTTCATGAAGGACACCCAGAAGCACTCGCGGATCGAGAGCGACTGATCCTCTCACCAGCCACAATGAAGAAGGGGTGGTGCCAGCAATGGCCTGCCCCTTTTTTCGCTGACAAAGACGATCCCGTAGCAGCTGCCGCCAGGCTGCGTCCGTCGCAACACGGTGGCGTTGCACGACGCAGCCTGGCGGCAGCTGCTACAGAAAGCTTGCGTGCGATGCCTTACACTGGCCACCTGTTCAATACGACGGCCCGATGGGGCGAGAAGGAGTTCGACGATGGCTGTGCCGATGTATTACTACGAACCTGCAAAGGGCCACGGCCTGCCCCATGACCCGTTCAACGCCATCGTCGGCCCACGGCCCATCGGCTGGATTTCTTCCCAGGACCGTGAAGGCCACTTGAACCTGGCGCCCTACAGCTTCTTCAATGCGTTCAACTACATCCCGCCGATCGTCGGGTTCTGCAGCGTCGGGCGCAAGGACAGCCTGAACAACATCGAGCAGACCGGCGAATTCGCCTGGAACCTGGCGACCCGGCCGCTGGCCGAAGCCATGAACCAGAGCAGCGCGGCCGTGGCCCCGGATGTCGACGAGTTCGCCTTCAGTGGCTTGACCGCCGCCGCCTCCAGCGTCATATCCGTGCCGCGGGTGCTGGAAAGCCCGGTGTCGTTCGAGTGCAAGGTGTCGCAGATCATCCAGCTGCAGCGCGCCGACCAGGAGAAGGTACCGAGCTGGCTGGTGCTGGGCGAAGTGGTCGCGGTGCACATCGCCGAGTCGTTGCTCAAGGACGGCATCTACGACACTGCCGCCGCCGAGCCGATTTTGCGTGGCGGCGGCCCGGCCGATTTCTTCGGGCTGGGCGAACTGTTCAGGATGTACCGCCCGACAGTGTAAAAGTGATTACCAGACCAACTCACCGTCTTCGTTTACACCGACCAGTTTCTGCAGCTCCTGCTCCGCGGCCTGGTCGGCCTCCAGTGCCTTGGCGAAGGCCTGGCCTGCCAGCACCTTGTGAAAGCGCGGCGCGCCACCGGCACCCAACGTCTTCACGGCAATTGCCGCGCTATAGCCACCCTCGCCGGGCACGACTGCCGAAACCGCTTCGTACTGTTCGAATTCTCTACGTGCCATGTCGCTCATCCCGGCCAATTGATCAAACCGCCATTCTAACGTGTACCGGGCTCGCGTGAGACATCGCTGAAGGTGTGCAGGTCGAGGCTGTTGACCATCAAATCCTGGACCACCTCACTGAAGACGTGCATGGCCGGCGAGGTGAAATAGGCCGTCATGGCTGCCTCATCAGCCCAGAATCCGCTGACCAGCCACAGGTGGTCATCGCATTGCGAACGCTGCAAGGCAAAGTGCAGGCAGCCCGGTGCTTGCCGGGAGGGTTCGAGCAAGCCGTGCAGGCGTTCGCCCAAGGCGACGGAGTTGCCGGTATTGGCGCGAATGAAAGCGAGGTGACTGACGGGCTGAGGCGTAGTCATGAGCAATACTCCCTGGATAAACGGGCAAGTGTTTGCCACGCAGCCAAGGTTAAGCCGCCCGCTCGCGGTGCCGTTAGGCCAATCCTGCGGGTGTCTTGCCTGATCCTGCACGGCCTGCAGGATCAGGCAAGAATCACGCAGGATCCACCTACCGCCGGGGCGTTGCCAACCGTATGCTGAACCGACTTACTTGCAGGACCCTTGGCATGTCGAACCCTGAAACCGCAGCCACTCCACTGGACCCGTTGCTGGAGCATCAGCGCGCCGAACTGGCCGGGCTGATCAAACGCCACGCGACCGAAACCGGCATTTTCGGCACGCAGGTCCAGGCCCTGTACTTGTCGCACTATCAAGAATGCATCCAGTCGTTCCCGACCCTGGCACAACCGGCCCTGTGCATCATGGCCCAGGGCAGCAAGGAGGTCCGGCTCGGCGAGGAAATGTACCGTTACGATGCGTTGAATTACATGGTGGTGTCCGTCTCGGTGCCAATCAGCGGCCGCCTGCTCGAAGCGCGCCCGGATAACCCGAGCCTGGCGATTCGCCTGGACATCGACCCAGCCGAGATCAATGCGCTGATCGCCGATGCCGGCCCCATGGGCGTGCCAAGCCGCCCGGCCGGGCGTGGCCTGTATGTCGACCGCCTCGACACCACGCTGCTCGACGCGGTACTGCGCCTGGTGCGGCTGCTCGACACACCGAAAGACATCGCCATGCTCGCGCCGTTGATCCGCCGGGAAATTCTCTACCGCCTGCTGCGCAGCCCCCAGGGCTATCGCTTGTATGAAATCGCCATTGGCAATAGCCAGACCCACCGGGTCAGCCAGGCCATCCAGTGGCTCAACGGCCATTTTGACCGGCCGCTGCGGATCGACGATCTGGCCCGTGAAGTCAACTTGAGCGTTTCGACCCTGCACCATCGCTTCAAGGCCGTGACCTCCATGAGCCCCCTGCAATACCAGAAACAACTGCGCTTGCAGGAGGCTCGCCGCTTGATGCTCAACGAAGGCCTGGAGGCTTCGGCGGCCGGTTACCGCGTCGGCTATGAAAGCCCGTCGCAATTCAGCCGTGAATACAGCCGCCTGTACGGCGCCCCGCCCTTGCGTGACCTGGCGCGGCTACGCCAGAGCTTGTGACAGCTCACCCCTTCAACAATCCGCCATCGACCGGAATCATCGCGCCGGTCACGTAGCTGGCCTGGGGGCTGGCCAGGAACGCCGCCACCGCGCCGAACTCTTCGGCGCTGCCGAAACGCCCCGCGGGAATGGCGGCCTGTTCCTGCTCGACCAGGGTCGACAACGGCGTGCCGGTGCGCTGGGCGTCAGCCTGCACCAGGCTTTGCATGCGCTCGGTCCAGAAACTGCCGGGCAGCAGGGTGTTGACGGTCACGCCATCGGCCGCGACTTCGCGGGCCAAAGTCTTGCCCCAGTTGGCCAGCGCCGCGCGCAAGGCACTGGACAACACCAGGCCGGGAATCGGCTCGACCACGCTGGTCGAGGACACCATCAATATCCGGCCAAAACCCCGTGCACGCATGCCCGGCAAAAAAGCGTCGGTGAGTTTCAGCGTGCACAACAGCAAGGCGTCCAGCTGCCGGTGCCACAGCTGCGCGGTGAACTCGCCGCTGGCCTGGGCCGGTGGCGGGCCGCCGTTGTTGGCCAGGAGAATATCCGGCTCGCCGATGCAAGCACGAACCTGGGCGATCACCCCATCCAGCGCCTCGATGTCATTGAGATCGGCCACCACCGCGTAGGCCTGGCCGCCTGCTTCGCGAATCCGCCCGACGGCCTGTTCCAGCTTGGCCGCGTTACGCGCCAACAGGCACACCTGCACGCCCTCGCGGGCCAGGGCTTGTGCCACGCCAAAACCCAGGCCCGAACTGCCCGCGCACACCAACGCACTGCGATTTTCCAGAGAAAGGTTCATCCACACTCCTATTTCACGCGGTCAGAACTCGGCACGACTCGGCCGCAATAGTGATCGATACCGGGTGGCCGATTTCCAGGCCGATGTCCTGGTTAGGCGTACTCAAGGCCGTCAGGGAAACGCCTGAGCAGTCGACAGTCGTTTCGATGGTCGCACCGATATCACGAATGAAGGTTACTTTACCCAGCAAGCGATTGCCTGCCGAAGCCTGGGCCGACGACAGCTGCAGATCTTCGGGACGCACCAGCATCTTGATCCTGGCGCCGGCCTGGATACTGCTGCAGATCGGCACTTCCAGCGAATCGCCGCCCGGCAGGCAGACGCGGCCGTTGCCCAACGCGGTGGCCGGGAAGATGTTGCCGCTGCCGATGAAGTCCGCGACGAACTCGTTGGCCGGGTTGCGGTAGATCTCGATCGGCGTGCCGACCTGCTGGACCTTGTGCTCGCCCAGGACCACGACGATGTCGGCCATGGTCATGGCTTCGCGCTGGTCATGGGTGACCAGGA
>RCUU01000324.1_pt1 | contig 27396 bp, 20 predicted proteins | sample 2166211 | NCBI WGS metagenome assembly RCUU01 (sample SAMN09932620, study PRJNA488358) | compost metagenome | feature: garden; material: soil; isolation source: compost soil in phenylacetic acid-enriched culture | place: Germany: Experimental Botanical Garden Goettingen | collected 2016-01-27
TGGCTGATCCTGAGGGGGAGGCGACTACCTTGAGCCGGTATTTCGAGGCGCAGGGCGTCATGCTGCCCACCTGAGGAATCGAAGCTTGCGTCATGGGTTCTGCCAGGCTACTTGGTTCGTAGTCGTGCGGCTGTAGCCATGACCTCGTCTTCTACCGACAGCACCTCCTTGAGCGGTGTTTCACCGACCCCCATCGCTCGCTCGATGAGTAGTTCGCTTCCACCGTTCTGCAGCAGTGTTTGCAGGCGTTCGAACTCGCTGCACCAGATCGTCTCGATATCCCGATCACGCTGTTTGTCGCGATCGCGGCTCAATGCCACGGCGCGTACCTGCAGGCGGCCGTTGTCGGCCTTGCCGCCCAGTTCCACGCCATAGCCCGGCGTGGCTGGCTTGCGCAGCACTACCTTGCCTGATTCGGCCCAAGAGGTGGTCATGCCTTCGCGAACTTCGTAGCCGAGCTGGGCCAGCCCCTGGAGCATGGCTTCGCGACGGGCGAGGGCGGCTTGCGCTTGCACATGGGCCGCAAGAATCGCTTCGCAGCGGCCCGTCAGTTCGCCCAGGATGGCTTGCGCAGTGGTGGCCGTGCACTGGCTGACCTGCTCGAGCAACGCCTCCTGCCCAGCGCCCAGGTGGGTTTGTACTTCGTTCGCCAGGTCCTGCAGCTTGGCAAGCGAATCGCGCCGGAGCTGGAAGTCGCGGCTATTGCTGGCCAGCTCGATTACCAGGCTGTCGAGCAGCAAGTTGCGCTGCTGCTCCTGGGCCTGCGCTTCGGCGCGGGCGAGAGCCTGCACGAACGGCGCCGCACAGGCTGCGCCCTGCAATAGTTGCAGCTCGGCGATATGCCGGTCGATCTGCTGCAGGCGTGGGTCGCGGGTCGCTTGTGCTCGCTCAGCCAGCCAGGTGTGCAGGTCGGGCGTGGGCGCATCATCCTTGAGCCGCTGAGCCAGCTCGCGTTGCTGCTCGCCAAGGGCATGCGGTTCGCTACTGTTACTCAATTGGGCGAAGCCCTGGGCCAGCAGCTGTTCGGCATTGTCCAGTCGGGCGCCATCGGCCAGCCGCGTCAGGGCTTGCAACACCTGCGCGTCGGTGCCGGTGCGGCTGCCGAGGGCCTTGAGCAGAAGCGCTGCGTTTTCCTGCATGCGGCGCCGCTGCTGACGCTGCTCGGCCGCTTGCAACACGGCGCGCTCCTCGCGCGCCAGCTGGTCGCGACGCAGGTGCTCGATTTCGATGGGTACGGCCTTCTGCAGCTCTCGGAACTGCTCCTCAGCGAGCAAGGCACACAATCGGGCCTGCCGTGCCCGCGTGGCCGCACGCTCGTGCTCGGTCAGCTGGCCGAGCTTTTCAGCCTGGGCTTCCCAGCGGGCAACGGCCTGTTCAAGGCGGCGCAGATGGCCCTCACAAATGGCGATGATTTCTTCGCGGGTGACGATGCGCACCACCTTCGGGCCACTCATTGGCAGGTCTCCTTGTCGATGGACGTGGCGACGGGGTGCGTCGGCCGTTCGGCCTGCATGGCGAGCTCGATGGCTGCGCGCAAGCGGGCGCGTTCTTTATCGCCGTCGTGGTACCAGGCCTGCGACGACACGCGGTGGATATGCGGGATCGCCCGGCGCAGTACAGAGGGCCGCCAGATCTCCCGGGCCCGGGCGCGTTCGAGCAGGGCGTGGCTGGGCGCGTCGCATTCGATGCCGATCGCATAGGTACCGGTACCCGGGCTTTCGATAGCGAAGTCCAGGCCAAACGCGTCGCCTTCACTGGCCGGGGCGGCGTGCCAGCCCAGGGACGCGATGAACGCGCCAACGATTCGGGCGAAGCCGTCGCGGCCTTGCTCATGCCCGTGTCCCAGTGTGCTGCGGTCGGTTTGCAGGCGGCCCAGCAGCTTGCCGGTGTAGTCGAATTCGCCGGCACACAGCGCCCGCGCGTATTCCAGGTAGCCTTGCAGGTAGTCGCGTGGGCTGACCGGGGCGCGCTGGGTGTTGAGCATGTCCGAAATATCGGCGATGGGCATCGAAGTGATCATCACCACCTTGTGCCGTGCGCGGGTCACCGCCACGTTCAGGCGGCGTTCGCCGCCGCTCTGGCCGAGCACGCCGAAGTTGCGGCGGAAGGTGCCCTGGCTGTTGCGGCCGAAGGTGGAAGAAAACACGATCACGTCGCGCTCATCACCCTGCACGTTCTCGACGTTCTTGACGAACACCGACATGTCTTCGCCGTCCTCGCTGCGTTCGCGCTCCTGGGCGTATGCGGCGCGGAAAGTTTCGTCTTCGCTGGCGCGGGCCTCCAGATGCTCCTCGATCAGCTCGGCCTGCTTGCGGTTGAAGGTCACCACGCCCACCGAGGGGCGCTGTTCGCAGGGTTTCTGCCAGAGCGCTTCCAGGTACTGCACGACACGCTCGGCCTCAACGGCGTTGCTCTGGTTCTGGTACAGGCCATCGACCTGGATCAGTTCCAGCGGCTTGAGCTGGCGGATGCTCGCCTGGGGATGGCGTACTGGCACATTCAGGCGGTTGCCGTAGAACGAGGCGTTGGAGAAACCGATCAGTTCGCGGTAGGCCGAGCGGTAGTGGATTTGCAGGGTGGTGCTGGGCAGGGCGTTACGCGCCAGTTGCAGAAGGTCCGGGCAGTCCTTGATCTCACGGCGGTTCCAGGTGTCCTCGAACGCTTCGCGTTGCTCTTCGTCAGCGTCCTCGTCGGGCTCGTCGCCATCGAACAGTTCGGCCTCGTCACTTTCGACGCGGCTGGAGAAGAACGCTGTCGGTGGCATCTGCTTCTCGTCGCCGCTGACTACCGTGACCTGGCCGCGGAACAGGGTCGGCAGGGCGAACTCCACCGGCATCTGCGACGCCTCGTCGTAGATCACCGTGTCGAACAGGCCGTTTTTCAACGGCAATACGCGGCTGGCCACGTCCGGGTTCATCAGCCACACCGGGCGCAATGTCATCAGCCCCAGTGGGGCGCCAAGTTCGAGGAATTCGCGCAGCCGGCGCGAGCGCTTGCCGGTTAGCCGGGTCACGTCCTCCCACTGCTTGCGGCTGCCCAGGCGCGCCGGGTCGATACCGGTGGCCAACAGTTCGCGGTTGAGCTCACGCATGCGTGTATCGGCCTGGGCCAGGCTGGCGACCTTGGCCTGAGCCTCCTCCTGGCTGAACAGCAGCTCTGGGTTGGCCTGCTCGATGCGGTGCTTCCAGCCTAGCCGTGCCTCGCGGTTGAGCAGGCGGCGCACGGCGGCGTCGAGTTGATCGGCAGGCAAGGCGTCGAGTTGCGCCTGGCGCTGGCGCAGCAGGGCCAGCAACGCCAGCTCGGCCTCGGTGAGCTGCCCGGCGCGAGCCCGGAAGCCCTGATAGGCCGCCAGGTGGGGCAAGGCGTCGTGCAGGCGGCTGAGTGCCAGTTCGTTGTTCAGGTTGTGTTCCACGGCATGACGCAGCTGTTGGGCCAGTTCGCTGCCGAGCCAGTCGTCGAGCAGCTTGAGCTGTTCCAGGCTGGACTGGCGCACGCCTTGGCGCAGCAGCGAGGCGTCCAGGTCGCCGAGCAACGCCTCCAGATGCTGTTTGTCGCCGGTAAGCACTGCCTCGTCGGCCTGGCGTGCGCGCGGCGACTGCGCCAGGGCCTGGGCCAACGTCTGGATTTCAACGAGCTGACGGATATCACCCTTGACCGTGGCTGCCAGTTCCATGCCTGCCTGCGGGGCGATGTTCTCCAGGCCCAGGTTTTGGTGCAGTACGGCAAGCTCGGCGCGCAGAGGGCGCCAATGCTGCTCCAGGTCGATGGCCGCGCGCAGCCCAGGCAAGGCTTCATCCACACGGGCTTCACACTGGGCTTCGAGGAAGTCGTGCAGGCGCTTGCGCCTGAGCAGGTGCAACGGGCTGATGCGTGCGAGCCAGGAGCCTGCCGCCATGACCTTGGCGCAATCGCTTTCCAGGCTGCGCAGCGCTTTGCTGTCGACAAGGCTCAAGGCGGGCGACAGTGCTGGCTGGTAATGGCTTGCGGGCAGTTGGCCGAGCTGCTGCTGCAGTTGCCGCAGTTCGTTCAGCATCGACTCGCCACGCGGCTGCGGCTCGCCGTCCTTGCTGCGGAACAGTGGCAGCCAGCGGGCCAGACGCAGCCGCTGTTCCGGGCTCAGGCCAAGCAAGGTCGCCACGTGGCTGGCCATCCACGTTCGGTACGGCGCAGGGTCGTCGATCTCGAAGCTGGCCGGGTGCGCTTGCAGGGTAGCCTGGCGCTGCTGTTCGGCCTGGCTGAAAGCCTGCAGGCTGTCGGTGAATGCCAGCAGGGTGGAGCGGTCTGTGGCAAAGGGCTGCAACTGAGCCAAGGGGCTGCCTTCGTAGCGGGCAGGTAGCCACAGGCGTATCAGCGGCGCGCAGTTTTCTTCCAGGCGTGTCAGGCTGGCAACGTCAAGCGCAGCCAGGCGCTGGCGCAACGCCGGGAATTCGAGCGGTGCCGGCCCGTCTTCGAGCGCGATCAGTTCGCCCAGCAGGCGCCGGTAGCTCAAGCCGGTGGCCGGGTCCTGCCGGTGCAGGCTCTGGTGGAAGCGATCGAGCTCGCCTTCGAGGGTTTCGATGCGCGCCGCCATCTGCTCGCGCTGACGGAGCAGGCCTTTCCCTTCGTCGCCGCCGGTGAACAAGGTTTCCAGCTGTTCGCGAATGCTGCGGATGATCGGTTCGCGGTCGCGGTTGACGTCGTTGAGCATGACGATGCGCTGGCCCAGCCCCTCGGCTACCAGACGCTTGTACACCACCTCCAGCGCCGCGTGCTTCTGGCAGACGATGAGCAGGCTGCGTTGCCGGCCAATGGCGTCGGCGACCATGTTGACGATGGTCTGGCTCTTGCCGGTCCCCGGCGGCCCCTCGACCAGCAGGCCTGGGCCTTGGCGCGCTTGCAGCACGGCGGCTTCCTGGGACGGGTCGCTGGCGACAGTGAAGTAGCGTTGCAGCTCCGTCGGCGCGGGCACGGCTTCGCTTTCATCGTCGCCCCTGAGCCGTAGAGCGGTCTCGAGACCGCTGCCAGCAGGTGACAGCGCTTTGAGCTGGCGCAGGTCCTCGCCGATGGCCTGGCCCAGGAAGGTGACGTGGAACAATACGGCGGCGCAGGCCAACTCCTCCTGGTAGGGCGCGACTTCAACGCTGCTGGCCGGCAAGCCGGCGAGGGTGCGTGAGCGTGCCGTGGCCAGCATGCCGAAGGCGTCCATGACGTCGCTGGCGCGGATCGAGGAGCGGCCGAGCAGTTCGTCGGCGGTCTTGCGCCAGCGCTTGCAGGCCTCGGCCCCGAGCACGCTTTCCAGCGCCGGGTTCAGGCGCACCTCTTCGCGTTCGCTGTCGAAGGCAAGCGCCACATGGCCGCGGCTACCTAACTCAAGCAATAGCTTCACCGGCCACAACAGCAAGGGAATGATGCGGGTGCGAGTGGTGCCGCGTGGGTCGCGGCTGAGCAGGAATGGGAAACCCAGGTACAATCCGTCGATACCGGTGTCGCGCTTGTACAGCGCGCTCTGCCGGTACAGCGCGTGCAGGCGCGAGGCGATTTGCGGCGTGGCCTGCAAGCATTCCGGGTCCAGGTTCACGGCCCGCTCGTTGCGTTGCAGCAGGTGATCGAGCAAGCCGGCGGCCGGGTGGCGCTCGCTGTGCAGTTCGTTGAGGTCGACCCGGGCGGTGGTCTTGCCGATGCTCATGCGCACCAGTGGGCCGCGCATCACGGCGGTCACCACTTTCTTCTCGAAGAACTCGAGGATCTGCGACACATATTGCTGCTTTTGCGGTTCCAGCCACTGGCTGGCCGGGATGGCCAGCAGGACCAGAGCCTGGGCCAGCGGCATGCGCCGTTCCAGGCGGAACTGTTCGGCCCAGGCGTCCACTGCGTCGACGCCGCTGCGGGCGAAACCGCGTATGCGATCGTCGACGCTGTGGTACAGGTCCTGACGCGGGTGTTGCAACAATGCGGTGGCTGCTTCGCGGTCGAACCAGCCGACCTCGACGCTGCCGGCCAACTCGGCGGCTTCCTCGATGATCGCATCGACTGACCGGAACTGGCTGATAGACGCGCTGAGCAGCACGATCAGGTCTTCCTCGGCGATTACCCGCCGTTCCGCCAATGCCAGCAGGCCGGGGTGCTCGGTATCCGGCAGCAGGCGCTGGCGCGCTTGCCATTCGCTGCTCAGCTTGGCCCGCGAAGTCGAAAGCAGGTATACCCGCAAGGTCTCCTCGACCAGTTCGATCTGCTGGTGCAGGGCGCGCTGGCGAACCAGCTCGGCCCGCAGCTTCAGGCGCGACAGCCAGTTGTCGGTCTGCAGTTGCTCCAGCAGGTCGGGCACCGAGCCGCTGATCAGCCGGTAGCCTTCCAGGGGATGCTCCAGCAGCCAGCCCGGGGTCACGATATCGCCACGGTGAATCAGCGGGATTTCCGGGTTGAGCAGTTTCAGCGCGAGCATCAGGCGGAAGTCGTCCTCCAGCCCTTCATGCTGCACCACCTGGCGCAGGCCGGCGAGTAACGGGGCTGGCAGGCCGAGCTGCTCGGCCCAGGTGACGATGACGCCGCGCAGCAGGTGGTCGAGTGCCTGCGGCCAATGCTCAGCGTGCGCGGCGGCCAGGGCGAAGACAGCCGGCTTGTGGTAGCGCGTCTCGCCCAATTGCAAAGTGGCGCCTTCGCCGTTGTCATGTTCGGCGAAGGCCGAGACCGGCGCCTGCACCGGGCGCCCGTCGAGCCAGGCCTCGACTTCGGGCCATTGCCAGCGCTGGTGGCGGTCGCGTGCCAACAGGCCGCGCAACAGCAGGTTCAACTGTGGCTCCAGGTCGTCAGGGATCGGTACACCGTTGGCCAGGACATGGATAAGGAAGGCATTGGGATGAATACCCTCGAAACACGCACCCGCTGTCAGCTGTTCGAGCAGGATCATGCCCAGGCTCCACCAGTCCGAGGCGGCCGCCACGCCACCGGCGATGGCTTCGGGTGCCATGTAGCGGCTGGTCTCCAGGGGCGAGACAATGTCCAGGTCGAACTCCGACAGGCGGGCCGAGCCAAAGCCGCTGATCACCAGGTCGAGCGGCTCGTGGGCTCGCACCAGCAGGCTCGTCGGGCGCAGGTCACGGTGGCGCAGCCCGGCTTCGTTGAAGGCGTGCAGCGCCTGGCCCAGTTCGCGCAACACATGGCGTACGCTCTGCGCTTCATGTATCACGCCGCCGAGGTCGGCCAGGCTGCCGCCGGTCAGTTCCTCGATCACTTCGAAAGCGCGGCCATCCCAGCGGCCGGTGGCCATGATCTCGGGTACGTGCTCGCGGGGCAGACGACGGATCACATCGTACACGGTCGGGTCGGGTTCCGCGCCAGGGCGGTAAAGGGTGAGTACAGCCTGGCGTGCGGTTTCCTGGTGCACAGCCAGGTAACGCTCGCGCACGCCGTCGGTGTTGCTGACCTGGCGGATCAACGACCAGCCTTCGATCAGGGTTTCGCCGAGCGCTGGCGCATCGGCGCTCGGTGCATCTGGCACGTTTGCCGGTACCACCTGGGCGGGTGGGGCGTCGCACTGCAGGCACATCAGGTCGCCTGGGTCCATGGCATGGCCGTTTTCGCAGACGATGCCATGCGCCGGGGTCGGGTACTCCTGCGGCAGGTTTTCCTGGGTATGGATGATCTGCGGCCGCCAGCCGTCGGCATGGATAGGCTCGCCGGCGAGGTCCCAGTTGCACGGGGCCTGGTCGACAGTGCCTTCGCAGAACATTTCCTGGACCGGGCGTGCGGTGTTGCAGTTTGGGCAGAATCGAATCATGAGGCGACTTCCATTCAGTGGCGGTGCGCACTTGTGCGGACCTTATGGCCTTGCGCACTCAGCAGGTCGTGCAGGCGCAGCAGGTCGTCACGCTGGGGGATCCCCGCCATCCACACGCTGCCGTTCTCGTCGAACATCAGGTCGAGGGCCTTGTCGGCGGGTTGCAAGGGGCGCTCGTAGCAGGCCAAGCGTTCATGGCCGAGCGCAGTCAGCAGGTTCAGGCGCTGGTTGTCGCTGCCGCGCAGCGCCAGGGTTTGTTCGCTGTGCGCCTCGAACGGATCGCTGATCAACGCGTCGATCAGGCCTTCGGCCTGGCGCAGCTGGGGTTGCAGGTACTCCAGCGAGTAGCCGCTGTACACCAGGATGTCCAACGGGCTCGAATGGCGCAGGCCCTGGAGCAAGGCGAGCAGGGCAGGGAACTGGTCGAACGGCTCACCGCCGGAGACCGTTATGCCGTCGGCCTCGGCCAGCCAGGGCGCCAGTTGCGCCAGCAGTTGCGCGATGCTCACGCGGCGCTGCCCTGGCCCCCAGGTGTCAGCGGAAATGCAGCCAGGGCAGCGGATACTGCAACCCTGGAACCAGATGCCCAGGCGCCGGCCCGGGCCGAGGGTAGTGACCGGGAAGTGCACGCGGGACAGGCTCAGTTCCATGGTCAGTGGCGTTCCAGGGTCAGCCCGTCAGCACCCAGGTCGCTGATGGCGAAGTGTTCGCCCGTTTGTGCGTCCTGGTCGAACAAGGCCCGCGCCAGCGGGTTGAGCAGATGCGCCTCGAGCTGGTTGCGGATGCCACGGCCGCCGTTGGACAGGTCGCGCAGGCACAGGGTGTGCAGCGCCTGGCGCGCCGCGGGGGCGATGGCCACGTGCAGCCCCTGCAGTTGCAGGTCCTTGAAGGTGCCATCGACCATCTGTTCGAAGATCTGCTGGCCGACATTTTCACGAATGAAGTCGAAGACGATGACGTTCTCGCCGATGCGGTTGAGGATTTCCGGGCGGTTGAGCACCAGCTTGAAATGCCGGTCGATTTCGCTGTGGACCTTCTCCCGGACCTGCTCATAGGGCTCTCCAGGCAGCACGTTGGCAACGCGCTCGCCATTGTCATCCTGGCGGTAGATGCCCAGGTTGGAGGTGAACACGATCAGCGCCTCGGAGAAGTACACCCGGTCACCGCGGCCGGAGGTCAGCACGCCGTCGTCGAGAATTTGCAGGAACTTGTCGAGGATGCGTGGGTGGGCTTTTTCGATTTCGTCGAACAACACCACGCTGAAGGGTTTCTCGCGAATCGCGTTGGTCAGTTCGCCGCCCACGTCATAGCCGACATAGCCGGGCGGCGCGCCGATCAGACGCTGGTCGGCATGTTCGGCGCTGAACTCCGACATGTCGAAACGGATGTACGCGCTTTCGTCACCGAACAGCAGGCTGGTAATGGTCTTGGCCAGCTCGGTCTTGCCCACCCCGGTGGGGCCCGCCAGGAAGGCCACGCCACGCGGGCGGTTGCCCTTGCGGCTGGCGCCGACGCCGGTCATCGCCCGCTTGACGATGTCGAGCATATGGGTCACCGCGTGGTCCTGGCCCTTGACGCGCTGGTGCACCAGCGCGTCGCCCTGGCGGATTCGCTGGCGGTCGATGCGCAGCCAGGGATCTTCGGTGACACCCACTTTGTAGCGGCGTACGGCATCGGCAATCTGCGCCATGGCCACGCCTTCGACCCGCGCCAGTTGCGCGATGGCGCTGAGGTCGAGCAGTAGCAGGCCTTCGGTGTTCTGCACGAAGGCGTCCACGGCCTGGGCGATGGCATCCTGACTCGCCTCCTGGCCACCGGCGAGCCCCCTGAGCAAGGCCGGGGCCAGGGCGCGGCGGGCTAGCTGGTCGGGTTTGGATACCGGAATATGGCGAATCCGTGGATTGTCGACCAGCAGCCAGTCCGGTAGGTCGCCTTCTTTTTCCACCAGCCACAGCAGCGTATTGAAGAAAGGCTTGCGCGTTTGTGGCTGTGGCCGGCTGCGAGCCTGGTGGGCATGCACCAGGGCCTGGGTGAACAGTTGGTGCTCGGCCGCACTCAGGGAGTCGTTACGTACCACCAGGCGCGAGGCGAAATCGATGATCAGGGCAACCGGCGTATCGCTGCGGGCCTGCAGCCGCTGCATGGTGGCGGCCAACAGGTCGATACCTGCAGGCGCGGCGCCGTTCACCGGGTTCAGGCCAAGTTCCTGGAGCAGGGCCTGGCCCGGTGCCGGGTCGCTGCCGGGCTTGCCAAGCACGCGAAAGCCGGCCACCGGGTCCCAGGCCAGCACGTGGCCATAGCCGGTATCGAGCAGGGCGTCGCATAGGGTTTGGTTGAAACTCTGGGCTGTGACCATGCCAGGGGCTACTTCGCAGGCCTGGAGGTCACGAATATTTCCCGACAGGACGAATTGGCTTTTCAGCGGCAAGAAGCGGACGAGGTCACGCATCCAACGCGGATTTTGAAACAGTGTATTCCCTGACATGATCAAGCTCGTTACGTTGGGCGCTCATGGCAGGGTATTGCTCCTTGCGGGTATTTTCCAGTAGCACTGTGCGAAACATCTGTACAGTCGGTCGGCACTATCCGCGGGGGGCTGAAAAGATGTCAGGGTCGCCGAAGAACATTTGGACAGAGCGCTGTGGCGGTATTTCTGGTTTGCTCAGTTAACCTAGGCTCAAGCACTGCACTTGAAAGGTTAGTGATGCGTTGATCAGGCCGGTCCCCGCTAATCTTTCACCGGTTATGGTCGACACTGAATCTGCTGGTATTTTCCACGGTTGCACACATGCGTACGCTGTGTATGAATTGTGACTGACAGGCACCAGTTGGGTCTATCAAGAATCACTCAAGTGTTTTGTGTTTGCGTGGCAAGCGCCCTTGAGTCGCTCCACCCAGCACCGATCTGCGAAGAACAACATGAAATCAGCGCGTACCGTTATCTCGGAAAACTTTTTCCGACGCTTCAAGGATGTCTTTGCCCCACACCTCGACGCGCTTGGCATTGACATGGCGTTGCTTGAGCGCGCCGATATTGAAATCCCCGGTGAACAATATGTCGCGCTCTGGGAGGCCGCCGGCAGCTGCAACCCTGCTATCGGCCTGACCTTGGGCAGTCAGACCGAAGCCGACGACTTCGGCGCGCTGGGCCACGCCTTGCACTGCGCACCTAGCGTTGAAAAGGCCCTGATGACGCTGCACACGTACCTCGTGGTGTTCGCCCAGGAGTCGTCCATCGACTATTGCTGCGAGGGCCGGCAGCTGCGTGTCACCTACCAGGTCACCGACACTACCGTGCTCAATCGCCGTCAGGATGCAGAGTTTGCCATTGCCGCGATTCTGCGACAGCTGCAACTGATAACTGCCAGCGCAGTACGGCCATTGCGGGTGGACTTCGAGCACCCTCGTCCGGCAGATGTCTCCATGCACAAGCAATTGTTCATGTGCCCGGTGTTTTTCAACCAGCCGACCAACCGCATCACGTTGCCAGCCCAGGTGCTTGGCCTGCCTGCCACCCGAGGTAACGATCGACTGTTCAAGGCGCTGGAGCCGTACCTTCAGCAGGAGCGCGAGCAACGAAACATCAGCGACGAATTGCTGCCCCGGATCACCCGCATGATCGCACTCGGCATGGCCAGTGGGTTGCCGTCACTCGATCAGGTCAGCCAATACCTGGGCCTCAGCCGGCGTACCCTGCAACGTCGCCTCAAGGACCTGGATATCGAGTTCTCGGTATTGATCGAGGAGGTACGCCGCGACCTGGCAATGGGGTACCTGAACCACTCCGACTATTCGATGACACAGATTTCACTGTTGCTCGGCTACGCCGAATCCGGTTCGTTTACCCGGGCATTCCGCCGCTGGACCGGGCATTCACCGCAGCAGTACCGGCTGGCCGGTCGTACCCATGGCACCGGTGGCTGAAACTCTGGCACCTGCGGTCAATTCAGCCGTTGTCCCCCTCTATACCCTGAAAGAAGCGCCTGCGCCCGCCTTGGGCAGCTGGCCCACTTCATTTCAGGAGAGCGACGATGAGCACAGCGGTAAACGCCAGCCCGGCCAAGTGTGGCGAAGCCGAGGCGTTACGCATTCTTTCGCTGCAGCGAGCTGCACAGCGCGAGCAGCCGATACCCACAGTGCAGGAACGCCGTCGGCATCTGCAGCGCCTGAAGCGCTTGCTGCTGGACAATCAGGAAGCCATCTGTGCGGCAATCAGCATGGATTTTGGCAACCGTGCCCACCAGGAAACGCTGCTGCTGGAGCTGTTTCTCAGCGTCGACGGCATTCGCGACTGCCATGGAAGGTTGGGCCGTTGGGCCAGGTCGCAGCGGCGTAAAGGCTCGTTCTGGTTCCCGGGGGCACGTAATCGTGTAGTACCGCAGCCCAAGGGCGTTGTCGGTGTGGTCGCACCGTGGAACTACCCCCTTTTCCTGGTAATGGGGCCAGTGACCAGTGCCCTGGCCGCGGGGAACCGCTGCATGGTGAAGATGGCCGCCAACTCACGGAATCTGTGCGCTTTGCTGCACCGCCTGGTGGGCGCGTACTTCGATGAGCGGACCTTGGCCATTGTGCCGAATGTCAGCGGTTCGGTTTTCTCCGGCCTGCCTTTCGATCACCTGATCTTCACCGGTTCTGCAGCTACAGGTCGCCAGGTGATGAAAGCGGCTGCCAGCAACCTGACGCCGGTAACCCTGGAGTTGGGTGGCAAGTCTCCGGTGATCATCGCCGACGATTTCGATCTGAAGACCGCAGCCAGCCGAATTCTGCAAATGAAAACGGTGAATGCAGGGCAAACGTGCGTTGCGCCTGACTACCTGCTGATACATGAAAGCAGGCTCGAAGCCTTCGTCGAGCAGTGCAGGGGCATCGTTCCGGCACGTTATCCGACGCTGGATTCAAAGGACTACACCTCGATCGTGGATGGTGCCTCGTTCGAGCGTCTGCTGGGGTATCTGGACGATGCACGGGGCAAGGGGGGCAGGGTGATCGAGCTGTTGCGGGGCAAGCTCAGTGATCCAGCCTCACGAAAGATTGCGCCGGTGCTGGTGGTCGACGTGTGCGATTCGATGCTGCTCATGCAGGAGGAGATCTTCGGACCGATCCTGCCAGTGAAGACCTATCGCTGCATCGACGAGGCGCTGGAGTACATCAACGACCGCGACCACCCGCTGGCACTTTATCTCTTCACCCACCAACAGGCGTTGCAGGAACGGGTAATCGCCCAGACCCGCTCTGGAGGGGTGGCGCTGAACGACTGCGGACTGCACGTGGCCCAGCATGATCTTCCGTTCGGCGGTGTGGGCGCCAGCGGCATGGGGCATTACCACGGTTACGAAGGCTTTCTTGAGTTCTCCAAGCTGCGTCCGGTGTTCCAGCAATTCGCCTGGCCGGCTTTCCCTCTGCTGTACCCACCCTATGGCAAAACCTTCGAGCGTTTGATTCGGCTGATGCTCGGCCGCTGATCTCAACCCTATCCAATGCGAGAACCCGGCATGACTGATAACGAGGCATTGCATGAGCACCGTTCCTTCTGGCAGCACGCCTATGGAGCCTATTCACCTGACGCGCCCCTGAGCGAGGACCTGCGTGTCGATGTTGCAGTGATCGGCGGTGGCTTTACCGGGCTGAACGCGGCCTGGCAATTCAAGCGCGACAACCCCGGGGCCCGGGTACTGGTGCTCGAGGCAGCGCTGATCGGTTTCGGCGCCAGTGGGCGTAACGCTGGCTTCAGCACCAAGCTGTTCGGGCTGGAACCTGAGTTGGTGGTACTGCGCTGGGGCAAGCAGAGGATGATCGACGCCCATCACTACCTGGAGAAGGCGGTGATGCACACCCGCGAGCTGATCGAAGCGCATGGGATTGATTGTGACTACCGGCATGCGGGCCTGATGCGAGTCAGTTACTCCTCTGCCCAATTGGCACGTCTGGGCAAGACCCTGGAGTTGTATGAGTCACTGGGGCTGGCAGCGGACATGCAGTGGCAGAGTCAGGCCCAATTGCGTCAACGCAACGACTCGCCACATCTGCTTGGAGGGATTCGGGAGGCCGACACGGGTTACCTGAACCCGTGCAAGCAGGTGCGTGGCCTGAAGAAACTGGCAGCGGCGGCCGGGGTTCGCATTCATGAGTCCACACCGGTGCTGGATATCGACAACAGTGGCGGCGCAGTTGTGTTGAATACCCCCTCGGCAAGGGTAACCGCTGACAAGGTGGTCATTGCTACCAATGCCTACGCACAGGATGTTCCCGGGCCTCGCAGCCTGCGCTCGCGGCAATTGCCGTTGTGGACCTACCAGATTGTCACCGAGCCTTTGAGCGACAACATGTGGCAGCGCCTGGGGTGGCAAGGCAGGGAAGCGTTTGGCGATAACCGGCAGATGCTGCATTACTTCCGCCCCACGGTCGACGGTCGCATTGTCATGGGCGGTGGCGATGTACAGGCCTATACCGGCAGTGCCATGCAGGAGCGCCCGTCCACGGCCGCCTGGGAGCATTGCGAGGCCCACCTGAAATGGATCTATCCGCAGTTGCGTGACGTTCGGGTCGCCTATCGCTGGGGTGGGCCGGTTTCAGTCAATGCCGACATGGTTCCTGAGGTCAGTTTCATCGGTGATGAACGCATGATCTACGCCGGAGGCTGCTTCGGCCATGGTGTCGCATTGAGCCACCTCAATGGCCGGACGATCGCCGATCTGCTGCAGGGGCACAAGAGCGAGCTGACCGATTTCTGGATCGTGAACCGCAAAATCATCCCGATGCCGGGCAACACCTTGTCGTGCTGGGCCGGGCGTACTGCGCGAAGAATGCTGCGGGCCTGGGATTGGTGGGAGGAGCGTAGCCTCAAGGCGTGAGACTGCGCGGCATGGCACCGGATGACAAACATCCTGACGCATCCTGCCAAGCCTCGGCCTGCAGCTTTGAATACTGTCTATCTCACAGAGTCGGAATCGACCTTGGGCTGTTCCTCGGCAGCCCCTTTTTACCCCTCTGTTTGCTGCGAACTGCCTTTCGATAACCACAAGAACCACGCAAGGAAAAGTTCATGAAACCACGCCCCCTGTCCCTGTTGGGCGGCGCGCTGCTGGCGCTGCTCGGTACCACCATTCCGTTCACGGCATTTGCCGACCTTACCCCCACTGGCGCCGAAAAGGCCGGGAACGCCGATGGCAGCATACCCGCATGGAGCGGCGGCCTGACCCAGGCACCGGCCGGCTGGTCGCCGGGCCATGGCGACCCGTATGCCGGTGACAAGCGCCTGTATTCGATCGATGCCAGCAACGTCGCTCAGTACCAGGCACAGTTGCCGGAAGGGCAGGTGGCGCTGATCAAGGCCTACCCGGGCTACCGCCTGGACGTATACCCGACGCACCGCAGCTGTGCGATACCCGCCGAGGTGGCCAAGCGTACTCAGGACTTCGCCGGCCAGGCGAGCATCGGCGCCGACGGCTGGCGCCTGGAGCATGCAGCCGGCGCTGCGGTACCGTTCCCGCAACCGAAAAGCGGCATCGAGGTACTGTGGAACTACAAGCTGCGCTACATGGCCAAGGGCCGCAAGGCGCAGATTTCGTTCCTGCGCCGTGAGGCCGGCGGCGGGCTCACCGAGGTCCGTCAATGGGCCAGCGAGTACTACCCCTACAATGATCCCGCGGTAAAGGCACCCGCGGACACCGACGACATCGAAGCCAAGCTGCTCTACGACATCCAGTCGCCATCTTCGCGCGCGGGTGAAATGTACCTGGTGCACGCCCGTCTGGACCAGCCGCAGAACGCCTGGATCTACTTCCCAGGCCAGCGCCGCGTGCGCCAGGCGCCAACCTTCGCTTACGACAACCCGATCGCCGGCTCCGACAACCTGTACTTCGTCGACCAGATCAACATGTTCACCGGTGCCCTGGACCGTTACGACTTCAAGCTGCTGGGCAAGCGCGAGATGGTGGTGCCGTACAACTCCTACCGCCTGGTGGACAAGAGCAACACCTACGACAAGCTGATCGGCGAGCATTACCTGGACCGCGACGCGCAGCGCTACGAAAAGCACCGCGTATGGGTGGTCGAAGCCACGGTCAAGGCTGACAAGCGCCACTCGTTCGCCAAGCGCGTGTTCTACTTCGACGAGGACAGCTGGAGCCTCCTGCATGTGGACATGTACGACGCCAAGGGCAACCTGTGGCGGGTACAGGAGGGCAGCTTGTGGGCCGACCCCGAGATCCAGGCCTGCACCAGCTTCGAGTACGTCAGCTATGACCTGATCGCCCGGCGTTACATCGCCGATGGCTTCACCCAGGAGGGGGCGGCCTTGGACCTGACCGCCGGCCTGCAAGGCCGGGTTGGCGACAAGCTGTTCAACGCCAACGAACTGCGCCGTCGCGGCGAGCGTTAATCCTCCGGAGACCACAGCATGAACAAACTCCCTTCGCGGGCATGGGCGAAGGCCGCACCGTGCCCGGCGCTGGCCCTGGCGGCATTCGGATTGCTTGGCACCGAGCCTTGCCAGGCCTTTACCTTCGGTAGCGAGGGGGGCCTGTCGGGCAGTTTCGACTCGTCCCTGTCCTACGGTTTCGCCAGCCGCCTGCAGGCCCCTGACTGCCATATGCTGGGTAACGACAACGGCGGTTGCAATACCGGCACCGGCAACGAGCTGGGCCGCTACTACAACCTCGAGCGCGGCAACGGCTACGCCAATGCCGACATCAACTACAGCAACGCTGACGATGGCAACCTCAACTACCACAAGCACGATGTCTTCTCTCAGGTGATCAAGGGCACCCATGAGTTGAGCCTGCGCTTTGGCGAGGGCTGGAGCGCGCTGGGCCGGGTTGCCTGGGCCCGTGATTTCAAGATGGACGATACCCGGCGCACCGACCTGCAAGGCCCGGCTCGACGCGACGCCACCAAACGCTTCGACTTGCTCGACCTGTGGTTGGCGAAAAGCTTCGACATTGGTGAGATGCCGGCCAAGGTCAAGGTTGGCAACCAGGTGATCAGCTGGGGCGCGGAGATGTTCATCAGCGGTGGCATCAACCAGATAAACGCGTTGAGCCTGCCCAAGTACCATACCCCGGGCACCCAGCTCAAAGAGGTGTTCATCCCCGCGCCCATGGCCTCGTTCAGCCTGGGCATGACCGACACCCTGAGCCTGGAGGGCTACTACCAGTTCAAGTGGAATGCCTACGATGTCGACCCGGTAGGCACCTACTTCTCCACCGTCGACATCGTCGGTGAAGGGCGCAGGGCGATCCATTACCCGACAAGCTTCGTCGAGGGCCTGCAGCCCGGCACCTGCGCCGGTACACCGACTGGCCGTTGCGGTGACCCGCTGACCAGTGGCCTGAGCCACGATCAACTGGTGGCCAGCGGCCTGGCGGTGCCGTATGGCGGCGAGCGCAAGGCCAGCAACGGCGGGCAGTACGGCCTGGCGCTGCGCTGGATGGCCGAGTCGATAAACACCGAGTTCGGCCTGTTCTATCAGCGCTATCACGACAAGCTGCCCTTTGTCGGCTATACGGCACGGAGCAATCCTGACGCCTTGGTCGTGGACGACTATTTCATCAACTATGGCGAGGACAAAGACCTGTTCGGCCTGGCGATGAGCACCCTGGTCGGTCCTGTGGCCGTGGCCGGCGAGCTGTCGTTCCGGCCCCGGGATAGCGTGGCAATAGACCCCACGGTAGCGTTCGGGCAGGCCTTCACTGGCAGTTTCAACCGTTACAGCGTGTTCGACACCGGGGTGAGCAAGGGTTTTGTCGAGGAACGCAAGTGGCAGGCTGACGTCAACGCCACCTACACCTTTTCGGCCAACGACCCGTTGGGCTTCATCCCCAGTGCCCTGGGTGCGTCCGATGGCTTCCTGCTGGCGGAGGTAGCGGTCACTCGCTATCCGGGGCTGGATGACTCGGGGCGGGTGCCCTACGTGCTGCCGGACTACTCGCTGCCCGACCGCACCTCCTGGGGCTACGTGACCGAGTTCGGCGTCAACTACCCGAACCTGTTCGGCAGTGGCGTGACCGTCACCCCACAGCTGGACTTCAGCCACGACGTCAAGGGCACCACGCCCAACGCCATGCCCTTCGTCGAGGGGCGCAAGTCGCTGACCAGCTCGTTGCTGTTCAACTACCGCGACAGCTGGAAAGGCGGCCTGCAGTGGGTGCGCTACTGGGGCGGGGGCGACAACAACCTGATGGCCGACCGCGACTTCATCAGCGGCAACATTTCCTACTCCTTCTGATCCGGCCGCCAAGCGCTGGCAAGGCGCGTGGCGGGGAGGCTTTTCATGCTGGCTTATCTGGTCTCGGCGCTCGAGCGCCTGGTCTTTCGTCATCGCCTGGCGACCCTCGGGCTGCTGGCCGTGGTTACCCTGGTAATGGGCGTGTTCGCCGCGCGCCTGGAGATGTCGGCGGGCTTCGACAAACAACTGCCCCAGCAACACCCCTATATCAAGACGTTCAACCAGTACCGGGATGTACTGTTCGGTGCCAACCGGGTCATCGTAGTGCTGCGGGCGAACCATGGCGATATCTGGAACAAGGCGGCACTGACTCGCCTGCATGACCTGACCCAGACACTGTTCTTCCTGCCGGGCGTCGACCGGCGCAGCGTCACTTCGCTGTGGACGCCGAACACCCGCGCGGTGCAGATCACCGAGGAGGGCATGAAGGCCGAGGACGTGGTCGGCGGCGACGTCACTGTCGGCAATCTCGATGCCCGGGCCATCGCCGGCATCCGCGAGCGCACCTTGGCCGGTGGTTTCGTCGGCAGCCTGGTAGCCAACGACCAGCGCGGGGCGATGGTGGTAGCCGAGCTGGCCGACCCGGACCCGGTGACGGGCAAGCGCCTGGACTACCTGGCCTTCAGCCGCCAGCTCGAAGAGCAGGTGAGGGCGCAGTACGCCGACGCTGACTTTGATGTGCAGATCATCGGCTTCGCCAAGCAAATGGGCGATATCGGCAGCGGCGCCCGCAGCGTGGTCGAGTTCTTCGCCCTGGCCTTCGTGCTCACTGCACTGGCCGTCTACTGGTATACCCGCTCCTGGCGGCTGACCGTGCTGCCGCTGGTGTGCTCGCTGGTGTCGGTGGTGTGGCAGTTCGGCACCCTGACGCTGCTGGGCTTCGGCCTCGATCCGCTGGCGATCCTGGTGCCGTTCCTGGTGTTCGCCATCGGTGTGTCCCACGGCGTGCAGCAGGTCAACTTCATCGCCAAGGAGGTCTGCGCCGGTGCCGATGGCATGACCGCCGCCCGGCGCAGTTTCGTCGGCTTGATGATCCCGGGCACCCTGGCCCTGATCACTGCTTTCGTCGGCTTCGCCACCCTGGTGCTGGTGCCGATCCCGATGATTCGCGAACTGGCGATCACCGCTTCGGTGGGGGTGGCCTACAAGATCGTCACCAACCTGGTGATGTTGCCGCTGCTGGCCAGCTACTGCCGTTTCGACCGGCATTACGTGGCAAAGGTGGAGCGCCTGCGGGCGCGCCGCGAGGGGCTGATGACCGGCCTCGGGCGCATTGCCGAGCCACGCAACGCAGTGCTGGTGACTGTGCTGGGCTTCGGCCTGATGGCGCTGGCGGTATGGCAGAGCCAAGGCCGGCACATCGGCCATGTGCTGCCGGGGGCACCCGAGCTGCACGCCGACTCGCGTTACAACCAGGACGTGGAGCAGGTGGTCAGCCATTTCGCCCTGGGGCTGGACCTGTTCACTGTGGCCGTGCAGACCCCGGCTGGCGGTTGCTACCGGCATGATGTGATGGCCTATGTCGACCGTCTCACTTGGTACCTGGGCACCTTGCCCGGCGTGCTGTCGGCGCAGTCGTTGCCAGCCATGGCCAAGCTGGCAGCCTCCGGGGTCAATGAAGGCAATCCGAAATGGGCGGCGCTGCCGGTCGACGAACTGTCCCTGGGCGAAACCGTGCGCCAGGTGCCCGAAGCATTGCGCCTGTTCGATGCCGACTGCACCGTGCTGCCGGTCAACCTGTACCTGGCCGACCACAAGGCCAGCACCCTCAAGCAGGTGACCGCGGCCGTCGAGCGGTACCGCGAGCGTCATGTCCTGCCCGGAGTGGACGTGCGCCTGGCCAGCGGCAGTGCCGGGGTGCAGGCGGCCACCAATGCGGTGGTGGAGAGTTCCGAGCTGCCGATGATGCTCTACGTGTACCTGACCATCGTCTTGCTGGTCGGGCTGGTGTACCGCGACTGGCGAGCCATGCTCGCCTGCTGCCTGCCGCTGACCCTGGCGACCTTCCTCGGCTACTGGTTCATGAAGGCCCTCGACATCGGCCTGACTGTGGCCACCTTGCCGGTGATGGTGCTCGCGGTGGGCGTGGGAGTGGATTACGCCTTCTACATCTACAACCGCCTGCAACTGCACCTGGCCGCGGGGCGCGACATCGTCGCCGCGTTCCAGCAGGCCCTGCGCGAGGTGGGTGTGGCCACGGTGTTCACTGCGCTGACCTTGTCGGTGGGGGTGGCCACCTGGTCATTCTCGGCGCTGAAGTTCCAGGCCGACATGGGCCTGCTGCTGACCTTCATGTTCATGGCCAACATGCTCATGGCCGTGACCCTGCTGCCGGCCCTGGCGGTGGTGCTGGAAGTGCTGGTTCCGCGACGGGGGCCGGTTCGCGCACCCCTGGCCGCTCATTGAGAAGGGCTGACTGATGAAGACCGTTCGATTGCTGCCCTGGTTGCTGGGGCTGATGTACGCAGGACAGACATGGGCGGCGCCGGCCATTGCCCTGAACGATGTGCGCCATGCGCCACTGGTGGCGGTGGCACGGACCGACGCAGGGGTGATTGCAGTGGGTGACCATGGTGTGGTGGCGTTGTCCGGCAATGGCCTGCAATGGCGCCAGGCGCGCAGCGTACCGGTGGACGTGCTGCTGACCGCGGTGAGTTTCATCGACGATCGCCAAGGCTGGGCGGTGGGGCATGGCGGAGTGCTGCTGCACAGCGTCGATGGTGGCCAGGAATGGGTGTTGCAACAACGCCTGAAGGGCAAGCCGGTGCTGTTGTCGGTGGTGTTCACCGATGCCCATCACGGCATGGTCGTGGGTGCCTATGGCTATGCGGCGCGTACGGTCGATGGCGGCGTCAACTGGCTACCGATGCAGGTGGGGGAGGAGGGCGACGACTTCCACCTCAATCAGGTGTTCCAGGCCACCGACGGCAGCCTGTTCATCGTCGGCGAGGCCGGCCATGCCTACCGCTCCACCGACAAGGGGGTGTCCTGGCAGCCCCTGGACACGGGCGTCAGTGGCTCACTGTGGACCGGCACCGGCCTGCGCGATGGCCGCGTGCTGCTGGCAGGGATGAGTGGGCGGGTGCTGCTGGGCGACAGCCTGGGCCGACACTGGCAGGCACTCGACAGTGGCAGCCAGCAGGCGATCACTTCTGTGACGCAGCTGGACGATGGCCGCGTGGCCCTCGTGGGCAATGCGGGCCTGACGGCGGTTTCCGATTCGCAGGTGACGCACTTCACCAGCGCCCAGCGCGAAGACCGCCTGAACCTGTCGGCCCTGGCCGCGCAATCCGGCCACCTGCTGCTGTTCGGCGCTGCCGGCGTTATCGAGGGTGTGGCACCGGATGCCAAGGCAACTGTCACTACGCGCCAATCCACCGAAAATGCCCCTCGATAGACTCAAGCCCAGGCCGATCGCCTGTTGCGGAGCCCCTATGTTCAAGCGTTCCTTGTTTAATCTGTTGTGTGGTCTGTCGTTGTTCGGTGCGGCATCGTCGGCGTTGGCCGGGTTCGTGCCGGAGCAGGCCCGTGTCGAAGTGCTCGGTGATCACCGTGACCAGCACTGGTTCTGGATATGGGGCAGCAATGCCCCCAACATGGTCGATGGCCGCGCCTACCTGTTCGACGATCAGGGCGGCAACCTCGGCCAGTTGAGCACCGGCATCTGGTCCAATGGTTTGCAGCTCGCACGCAGCCGCGACGAACTGTATGCCACCGAGATCTACTTCAGCCGTGGCGTGCGCGGCAAGCGCACCGACGTGGTCACCGTCTACGACGCCAAGACCCTCAGCCCCAAACGCGAGATCCCGATCCCGGCCAAGCGCATGACCGCGCTGATTTCAACGGGCCTGAGCGTGCTGTCCGACGACGAACGCTTCCTGCTGGTGCTCAACTTCACCCCCGCACAGTCGATTTCGGTGGTGGACCTGGAAAACAGCCGTTTCGTCACCGAGGTGCCGATCCCTGGGTGTGCTTCGATCTATCCTGCCGGCCCGCGGGACTTCTACGCGATCTGCGGCAACGGCGGTTTCTTCCACCTGCGCCTGGACGAGCAGGGGCAAGTGGCTTTGCAAGAGCGCACCGCACCTGTGTTCGATCCGCTGCAGGATCTGCTGCTGACCACCGGGGTGCGTGATGGCGACACCTGGTACTTCGTCTCGCAACACAACCGCGCCTATGCACTTGGCATGAACGCCGACGGCGTGCGGCCGATCAAGCAATGGTCGCTGCTGAGCGAGCAGGAACGCGCCGACGGTTGGGGTATCGCCGGTAACCACGGTTTGGCCCTGCACCAGCAGAGCGGGCGGTTGTATGTGTTGATGCACAAAGATGTGCCGGAGAACTACCAGAAGCCCGGCACCGAGGTGTGGGTGTTCGATGTGGCCACGCAAAAGCGTGTTGCACGCCTGCCGCTCAAGGAGCAGAGCACTGCCATCGGCGTCAGCCAGGGCGCGCAACCACGGTTGTACAGCCTCGACTGGCTGGTGCCGATGCCGAGCCTGTTCACCCTGTGGGTCTACCTGACCGAGGGTGATGCCGGGCTGATCCCGCTGCTGCGCCAGGGGGTGAACCTGTACGACGCCGACAGCGGCGAGCACTTGCGCAGCGTCGGCGATATCCCCTTGGGCTTCCTGAATGTGGTGGCGCCATGGTGATCGTCGAACTGCTGCATGACCCCTTGGTGCATGTCGCCAGTGTCGGCGCCCTGAGCTTGCTGCTGGGGGCCGCCGCACTGCACAAACTGCACGAACCCCGCGCGTTCGCTGACGTGCTGCAACGCTATGCCCAGGTGCTGGGAGCATGGTGCGCGGCGCCCGTCTGGACGTATGCGCTGCCGATGCTTGAGGTGCTGGGCGCCGCTGGCCTGCTGCTGGGCCTGTGGTGGCCATGGGCGGTGCTGCCGGCTGTGTGCCTGCTGGTGCTGTATGCCGGCGTACTGGCCCTGGCCGTGCGTCAGGGCTCTGCCATCGAGGACTGTGGCTGCCATTTCGGTGGCCGTCCTCAGCCTCCAGCGCCGGCACTGGCATGGCGCAACCTGCTGCTGGCGCTGCTCGCCTGCAACCTGCTGGCACCGGTGGCCGAGCGTCCGCTGACCTGGCTGGACGGCTTCACCCTGGTGTTCGTCTTTGTCAGCGCTGCCGCTGTGTACCTGCTGGCGAACCTGCTGATCTCCAACCGCGCATCCCTGAGGCAACGTCCATGACCCATGCTTTGATCATTTCCAGCCTGCTGTCCTGGGCGATCACCCTGATGCTGATCCTCGCCGTGTGGGCCCTGGCGCGTCAGGTCGGGCTGCTGCACGAGCGTATCCAGCCGGTAGGCGCACTGTCGCTGGGCAAGGCGATCAAGGCCGGTGACGCGGCGCCGGTATTCACCCTGGCGAGCCTGACCGGTGGCTCGGTGAGCCTGGGCGGCGCGAGCGGGCAGGCCACCTTGCTGTTCTTCCTGTCCGAGACATGTCCGGTGTGCAAGACGCTGTTGCCGGTGCTCGATGCGCTGCGTCGCCAGGAGCGCCTGCACATCGTGCTGGCCAGTGATGGTGAGCCTGGCGAGCACCTGGCCTTCATTGCCGCCCAAGGTTTGCAGGCATACCCCTACCTGCTGTCGCGGGAGGTGGGCCTGGCCTACCAGATCAGCAAACTGCCTTATGCCGTGCTCATCGACGAGCACGGCACGGTCGCCAGCCATGGCCTGGTCAACACCCGTGAGCATCTGGAAAGCCTGTTGGAAGCACGGCGCCTGGGGCATGCCACGGTCCAGGCGTACAAAGCCGCGCAGCAGGGGTACCACGCATGACCATCAAATGGTTTGACGAAGCCACCCAACTGTTGACTCGCCGCGTCGCTCGCGGCACTTCGCGCCGGGGTTTTCTTGGTGGGCTGGGTACCTTGCTGGTCGGCGCCGGGGCAACGACCCTGTTGCCTGTATTCCGTGGCGGCGCGTTCGCCCAGTCCAGTGCCGGGCTGCAGGAGTCGGGTGACCCGAACAGCTGCGAATACTGGCGCCACTGTGCCATCGACGGTTTTCTCTGCGGCTGCTGCGGCGGTACTTCCAGCAGTTGCCCGCCGGGCACCGTGCGCTCGGACATCACCTGGATCGGCACCTGCCGCAACCCCACCGATGGCAAGGACTACGTGATCTCGTACAACGATTGCTGTGGCAAGAGCAACTGCGGACGTTGCGTGTGCCAGCGCGACCAGGGTGATACGCCGCTATACCGCCCGCAGAGTTCCAACGACCTCAACTGGTGTTCCGGCAGCCAGGCGGACATGCCATACCACTGCTCGCTGTCGGTAGTGATCGGGGTCAAGGAGTGACCATGGCCAGGCGACTGCCATGGATGCTGGTGCTGGCAGCGCTGTCGGCCCAGGTACCGGCCACAGAGCCACGTCAGTTCGATTACATGCTCAATTGCCAGGGCTGCCACTTGCCCGATGGCAGCGGTAACCCGCAGCGAAGCGTGCCGGCCTTTGCCGGCCAGTTGGGCAAGTTCCTCTGGATACCCGGTGGCCGCGAATATCTGGTGCAGGTACCGGGTTCGGCATTGTCGGGGCTGTCGGACGATGCCCTGGCCGGAGTCCTCAACTGGATGCTGGCGCGTTTCGATGCCGGCCATCTACCCCCGGACTTCAAACCCTATACCGGCGATGAAATACAGCAGTGGCGTGGGGCAGTGCCCGCGGATGTCGAGACTACCCGCAACCGGCTGCTACAGCGTATCGCCGAACGAGAACGACAATGAGAGCACCCCTACCGATGAAGCCAAGTCTTTGTGCCAGCCTGCTGGTATTTGCCGTCACGTTGCAGGCACACGCTGCTACACCACCGCCCCAGGCCGCCACCTGCGTGGCCTGCCATGGCGCCGAGGGCCAGGGCAACCCGACGCTGGGCGCACCACGCCTGGCTGGGCAGCAGGTTGATTACCTGCTCACGCAATTACGCGATTTCAAGGCTGGGCGCAGAGGCTATGACCCGCGGGACAGCCATGGCGCACAGATGCGCGCCATCGCGGCCAATGTGGCGGAAGGTGACCAGGAACCGCTGGCGCGCTATTTCGCTGCCCTTGGCGCCGAGCCTGCAAATGCGCCGACGGCCTCCAACGGCGAGGGGCAAGCGCTTTACCAACACACCTGTGCCGCATGCCACGGGCCGCAGGGGCAGGGCTTTGCGCACCTGAAAACGCCCAACCTGCGTGTGCTCGACCGAGCCTACCTCGACCGACAGTTGCAATCGTTCAGCGACGGGCTACGTGGCAGCGAACAGCATGCCAGCGAGCTGGCGGTCTGGATGCGAGGGATCGCCTTGCAACTGCATGACGATCAGCAAAGAAAGGTATTGCTCGATTACATTGCCGGGCCATGACTCACGGCTGCCCGGCACCTTCGGATTCTTGACCAACAGTAATGGTGATTTCTCTATGCCGTCAGGCACATTCATCAAGGGCTTCCGTCACGAGCTGGCCAACCGCGCCTTCGCCAGGGCTGCAGTCAGGCGCATGGCCGCACGCCTGCAGGGCCAGCCAGCGCACCCGTTCTGGAAAACCTACGCCGACCTTGAAACCTTCAACCAGCCACGCTACGAAGCCGCAGCTCAGCTTTGGGGGCTGGACACGGCCCCTGGCCTGTTCACCCGCTGGAAATCATGGCTGGTTTCCTCGGTCCCGCGGCCTCTGCAAGGGTTGCTGCTGCGGTTGGTCCATCGTGAGACCGTGAAGTACTTTGCCTGGCTGCAAAGGCTGCGCGAAGCGGGCCCCTCAGGCGCACAGCGCTTTCTCGATTACATGATCGATCAAGAGCAACTGCAGCTGGACATGATGCGCATGGCCCTGAATGGGCGCTATCGCGACGTAGTGCGCAAAGCCGACGAATTCTTCCTCAAGTACAACGGTGTCAAACTGCTGGAGTTGCCATGAACGTTCTGATTGTCCACGCCCACAACGAACCCCGGTCATTCAACAGCGCCATGGCGCGGCTGGCAGCAGAGGTCCTGGAGGACAAGGGCCATTGTGTAGTGATGTCGGACCTGTATGCCATGCGGTTCAATCCGGTGGCCAGTGCCGAAGACTTCCGGGAGCGTGCAAACTCGGATTACCTGGTCTACGCCCTTGAACAGCGTCATGCCGTCAGCAGTGGGACTTTGGCCGCTGACATTGCTGGCGAGCTGGACAAGATTCGCTGGGCCGATCTCATCATCCTCAATTTCCCCATCTACTGGTTCAGCATGCCAGCCATCCTCAAGGGCTGGATCGACCGGGTGTTCGTCTCGGGCTACTGCTATGGCGGCAAGCGCATCTACGACCAAGGCGGGCTCAAGGGCAAGCAAGCGATGCTGGCATTCTCGCTGGGAGGGCAGCCGCACATGTTCGGCCCGGATGCGATTCATGGCGAACTGGAAACTTTATTGCGGCCCATCCAGCGTGGCGTGCTCGGCTACGTAGGTTTGTCGGTACTACCTCCATTCGCCGCGTTTCATGTGCCGTACATCAGCGAAGACGCTCGACATGAGTACCTCGAACAATACCGTCAGCACCTGCTGACGCTCGATGAGCGTCCGCCTCTGGTGTTTCCGTCACTGGATGATTTCGACAGCAATATGCGGCCCAAACGCGGACAAGCGAGGTGAACATGCACGTTCATGTAGAGCGGCAGGATGAAATTGCCTTCCTGACCCTGGGAAACCGCGAGCGTCGCAACAGTTTCGATATCACGATGGCAACTGCACTGCTTGATGCAGTTCGAACCTTGGCAGCGCATCCGCCGAAGGTAGTGGTGATGCGTAGCAGCGCTGAGCACTTTTCGGTGGGCGGTGATGTGCAACATTTCCGCCAGTTGCTCGCGGGGGAGCAGCAAGCCTGCATGAAAGGTGTCGAACAACTGGTCGGCGCTGTGAACGAAGCGGTGCTTGGTATCACCAGGCTGCCGTGCCCTGTGCTGGGGCTGCTCAATGGTGCCGTTGCCGGCTTCGGGCTTTCATTGGCGTTGAGCTGTGATCTGTTGATCGCCAGTGAAGATACTCGCCTGCACTATGCCTACGGCGGTATCGGCATCACCCCGGACGGTGGTGGCAGTTGGCATTTGCCGCGCCAACTTGGCCTGCACCGCGCCTTGGCCCTTGCATTGCTCAATGGATCACTGACGGCCTGTGAGGCTCGCTCGCTTGGCTTGATCATGGACGTAGTGGCCAGCGAGCATTTGCAGGCAACAGGCCTGCGCATTGCTGGCCGCCTGGTCGCTGGTTCAAGCGCCGCCCAGGCAGGCGCCAAGGCGCTGTTGCGCAATGGTCTGCTTGATGGGCTGCCCATTGCATTGGAAAACGAGCGGGAAACGTTTGTGCGCCTGAGCACCAGCAGTGATTTTGATGAAGGGGTGAGGGCTTTCTGCATGCGCCGACCTGCATCGTTCGGCTGAGGTTGGCC
>RCUU01000325.1_pt1 | contig 27386 bp, 19 predicted proteins | sample 2166211 | NCBI WGS metagenome assembly RCUU01 (sample SAMN09932620, study PRJNA488358) | compost metagenome | feature: garden; material: soil; isolation source: compost soil in phenylacetic acid-enriched culture | place: Germany: Experimental Botanical Garden Goettingen | collected 2016-01-27
CTGGCTAATTACTTTTGTCTAATTGCTTTCGAATCGTTACTTTTGACTAATTACTTTCGAAATCATTTCTTTTGACTAATTTATTTCGAACTCGTTACTTCTGACTAATTACTATGGCTACCGTTACTTCTGAATAGTTGCTTCCCAGCTTAGTTACTTTTGATTAATTGCCGACTTAGCAGCTATTCGCAAACTGGATCGCCTGCAGAATGATTACTTACCGGATAGTCAGTCACAGACTAGCTACTGCAGGCAACAAGTGATGTACAGGTGTTTAATGGAACCATGCCTATACCGAGTACTTAAACCTGTGTTGATCTTGAGCTATGTTGATCTGTGTTGGTCTGTGTTGGTCTGTGTTGGTCTGTGTTGGTCTGTGTTGAGCTCTGTTGGTCTGCGTTGGTCTGCGTTGGTCTGCGTTGAGCTCTGTCGATCTGTGTTGATCTGTATTAAATCTGTGCTAACCCGCTCGCATAAACTCGCATAAATTAACCCACGCAAATTTGTCTGACACCTAAACCTGTACCCCGCCAGCTTTCAGCAAATCACGAACCGCTGCGCTAACCATAATGAGACCTACGACTGGAGGCACAAAAGAGTTGCTCGCCGGCGGCTGCTTCGCTTTACGAATTTTAGCGTCTGCAGGAGCGATTTTCTTGGTCACGTCAACACGCGGCTTGACCGGCTGCTCCGTGGAGAATACCACCTTGACCCCTTTTTTGATGCCTTCCTCACGAAGCTTTGTACGTATTACGCGAGCCATTGGGTCCATATGTGTTTTGGAAATATCCGTAACTTCAAACTTAGTAGGGTCCATCTTGTTCGCGGCCCCCATACTCGAAATCATTGGGATTTTCCGTTTGCGGCATTCCTTGATCAAATGAATTTTGTACATAATCGTGTCGGATGCATCCAGCACATAATCGATATCATACTTAAACAGCTCTTCATACGTCTCTTCCGTGTAGAACATATTCAAAGCAATCGTTTCGCATTCCGGATTGATCAGCTTAACCCGTTCGCTCATCAGATCGACCTTTTTTTGCCCAACGGTCGTCGTTAAAGCATGAATTTGACGATTTACATTGGTGATATCGACAACGTCCTTATCTATAAGGATGATCCGTCCAATTCCAGTCCGGGCCAATCCTTCGACCGCCATCGCACCTACACCACCGATTCCAAGCACCGCAACAGTACTATTCTTCAGAATATCTAGGCCTTCAGCTCCTATAGCGAGCTCTGTTCGTGAAAATTGATGAAGCATTGTCTGCTAACCTCCCATTAACCCCTGGCGATAAGTTCAACCTCCTGCAAAACCGATAACGGTGCTTTAATATACAGTTGATTGTCCTGTTTGTCATAATACCATCCAGAACTCCGCTCCTCAAGATGCTTCATATCAGGAACCTCGGAAATCTGACTTACAGCCTTCGGAATAAAGGAAAGATGATGCACGGTATACAATACAGATTTATCGCCTTGCTGTAGGCCGCAAACCTCATATGACACTCTGATCGTAAAGCAACGATCGCTCTCTTCCGCCTGCAATTGAATAATATTATAGGCTCCTTGAGTATTTTTGTCGCTTATTCCATCATCCTCGTACAGATTGAATATACTTTTCATCCCCGTTTGATGCTCAGTCTCTGCTTTAGCCACAGCAACAGCTTGAGTCCCGTTACCAAAGCGGTGCTCGGTTTCCACATTAGACTCAGCCTGATAAGCGCCGCCCTGAGCATACAAGTGTACATCAAGATAATTCCAATGACCTTCACCCGTATGCTGCATAGGCCGTGTTAGAGGGATTATCGCCCCGCCCTTTACATACATCGGCAAAACATCTAGCGGCGCATGTGCAATAATATGAGCCCCGCCCACATAACGGGTTCCGTTCCAATAGTCGTACCAGACGCCTTCAGGCAAATAGACAACACGGTGCTGCTTGCCAGGCTCACAGATCGGAGCAATAAGCAAATTCTCACCAAGTAAAAACTGATCCGACAAATGATACGTATTTTGATCCTCCGGATATTCCATTACAAGCGGTCTCATAATCGGAAGTCCCGAGCAGGCTGAGTCGTAAAAAAGAGAGTACATATAAGGCAGCATCCGGTACCTTAATTCAATGTACTGCCTACAAATTCCCTCTACCTCTGCATCAAAAGTCCACGGCTCCTGATTTCGCGTTTCAATTGCGCTGTGGTTTCTGCAGAACGGAGTAAATACGCCAAGCTGGGTCCATCTCGCTAACAGCTCCCCGGAAGTGTGGTGCATATAGCCTCCTATGTCAGAGCCGCAAAAAGCTACCCCTGAAAGACCAAGATTAAGCCCCATCGATATCGACAATCTCATATGATCCCAATAGCTCCGGTTATCTCCCGTCCATACGGCGGCATATCGCTGAATTCCGGCGTATCCGGCTCTGGATAACACAAATGGCCGTTCTCCCTGAAGCAGCTTGCCCATGCCCTCATGTGTGGCTTGACTCATCAGCAAACCGTAAATATTGTGCATTTCACCATGCGTCTTAGGATTGCCGTCATTACAGTGAACCACGCTGGCATCCATTGTTTTCGTTAGTGAATTAAATACGCTGGGCTCATTCATGTCGTTCCAAATTCCGCTGATTCCATAATCCACGTAAAATTGATGCATCGCGCCCCACCATTCTCGGGTCGATTCATTTGTAAAATCAGGGAAAACGCTTGGGCCAGGCCACACATTGCCGACATACTGATTTCCGTCAGGAGTTTGGCAAAAACGACCTTCATCTATCCCCTTATCATATACCTCGTATCCATCCTGAACCTTTACCCCGGGGTCCACGACAGGGACGATACGAAAACCGAGCTCCTTCAATTCCTTCATCATGCCTGCCGGATCAGGGAATTTTTCCTCATCAAATGTAAACACCTTATATTCGCTCATATAATGAATATCCAGGTAAATAACGTCACAAGGAATACCCTTGGCTCTGAAATTGCGAGCAAGCGTAATGACCTCCTCCTGATCCATATAACTGAATCTGGACTGCTGGTAGCCGAGAGACCAAAGCGGCGGAAGCGGCATTTTACCCGTTAATTTCGAATAGCCGGCAACGACGTCCTTCAGCTTGGGTCCTGTAATAACGTATAAATCTATCTCTCTATTAGAGGCCTCAATAGAATAGCTGTCTGCCGATTCACGCAAATCGATTACAGTTTTACCCGGATGATCAATAAACAATCCAAAGGAATGGCTGGCTGTGTGGTGAATGAGCAGCGGGATGGATTGATACAGAGATTCCATATCCGGCACATGCGGGTCAAACACATCGGAATTCCACATCGTGTATCTTTCACCGCGTTTATTTAAGTAACCCGTAGTTTCTCCTAAACCGTATATCACGGCGCCATCCTCCATACTGCCCTGACACCGCATAGTCTTGTCTGAGAAGGATAATGTATAAGCTCCGCACTGCTTCCCTTGCGCAGCCTTCACCATGAAGGACATATCGTATTTATTAACAACGAGGACAACGTTTCCTCCGGTAATTTCCAATTCATTTTCGGACTCAGTGGCTCTCCAGCCTTTGAGCGGCTCAAACGGCAACAGCGCCTTTGATGGCTTCATAAGAGCCGAATTGCCGTCCAACGATCCAGAAATTCGAACGATATCTGGAGTAATCAGTTGTACGGAAATATTCGACTGTTTGCCATCTATCAGTACATGTCCATCCCCATGCTTGTAATCTATATATGGACCTATATCGCTATAGATTGAAATAGCTCCACTTTCTATTTGATCCGGGTGAATTTTCTCACTCGTTTGCATGATGGTTCACCACTCCTTTTTCTATTTTTTGCAGTACAGTTTACGATAAATATCAATTTTTATATAAAATACATAATCCGTATGGGCCAAGCTCAGTCAAATATTCTCCTTGATCATGTTGCCCGTTCCGCTGCCCTTCTCCTGACATATCCACCTGCTTCCATTCCCCCGATGGCAAAGAAACTGTAACCTGTTTAGGCTCAGAGGAGGCGTTCATGGCGATTATCAGATGATCCTCTCCCAATTGACGTTCATATGTCAGCAATGTGGATCCCTGCTCAGCGGATAAAGCCCGGAATATTCCTGATATGAGTGCCGGATGACTTTTACGTAATTGTATACACTTTTTGTAAAAAGATAGCAAGTCCTTATCCTGATTTTCTTCCTCCCAAATCATGCATTTGCGATTACCCGGATCAAATTCTCCGTCCAGTCCAATTTCATCGCCATAATAAATACTTGGTGCGCCTACAAAAGTAAACTGAAAGGCTACAGCCAGCTTCATCTTGGCTTTGTCATTCCCGCACAGAGTCAACAGACGTACCGTGTCATGTGTATCCAAATGATTGAACGAAGCTTCATTCACCTGCTGCGGATATCTTGCCAGATACCTTCCCAATTTGGAGATAAAAGAATGAGCATCTCCATGGTGGAATACAAAAAAATCAAGAATGGCATTCGAAACCGGGTAATTCATCACTCCGTGAAATTGATCTCCTTGCAGAAATTTCATCCCGTCATGCCATACCTCACCCAAAATATAAGCATCCGGCTTCACTTCTTTTACCGCTTTAGCAAATTCTCTCCAGAAGGTATGATCGGTTTCGTTAGCCACATCCAAGCGCCATCCGTCCATATCCGTCTGTTCAATCCAATAACGGCCTACCTGAAGGAAATAATCCCTTACCTCCGGATTAGCCGTGTTCAATTTAGGCATTGTCTCTTCAAATGCAAACGTCTTGTAGGTTGGAACACCATCCACCACTTGAAGCGGCCACTCCTGTATGTGAAACCAATTGTAATACCTGGAGCTTGGTCCGTTCCTCACAACGTCCTGAAATTGCGGCCACGTAACACCGCAGTGATTGAATACACCGTCCAGAATAATGCGAATTCCCCGTTCATGTGCAGCTGACACTAATTCCTTCAACGTTTCGGTAGTACCAAAATGCGGGTCAATTTTCATATAATCCTGAGTGTCATATTTGTGGTTGGCTGGTGCTTCAAATATCGGATTGAAATATATGACCGTAATGCCGAGATCGGCCAGGTAGTCCAGATGGTCAATGACACCCTGCAAATCGCCGCCGAAGAAGTTGCGATATTCCGGTTCACCTCCCCATTCCAGCGTTCCTTCAGGATCATTGGACTTATCGCCATTCGCAAAGCGCTCGGGAAAAATTTGATAAAACACTGCGTTTTTCGCCCACTCCGGCGGACTTTGCAGGTCTATCGGATGCAGGAAAGGAAATTCGAACAATCCCAGGTGCTCCTTTGGCATCTCCTGATCATAACCCTTTTCAGTAAACCAGAGCTGCTCCTCGCCCTTTGTCAAAATAAAGCAATAAGATAATCTGCCGTACGGCGGATTCACCTCGGCCTGCCAATAATCGTAAAGCTCGTCATAAGCCAGCAATTCCATTGGCTTGAGCTGCATATCCCCCCACGGCTTGCATTTGTCACCGTAGAACACTTCGATTTTCTCGATATCGTTTCTTTTTGTACGAATGCGCACGTGAACCGAATGATTATTGTATCCATAAGCCCAGCAATCGTTGGATCGATGATAAATAGCTTCTAATTGCATAAAGTATACTCAGCTCCTTTTATAATATCGCAGCCGTCATTTTTGCTAACTTAACCCTTGTCGGCTCCGGCCATAAGCCCTTCAACCAAATAGCGCTGCAGGAAAATAAACAGTAAAGTGAGCGGTACGGCAACCAGAACGCAGCCTGCGGCGAACATTGTAAACTCCGTAGCCGATCTTCCTTGCACGATACGGAACAATCCGACGGCCAGCGTCTGATTTTCCGGAGTACTAAGCACCATATTGGCAAAAATAAAATCCACAAACCCGCCGCTGAACGAAGTGAGTCCAATGTACACCAGCATTGGCTTGGAGAGCGGCAGAATAATCCGTCTGAATACGGTCAGATGCCCTGCTCCATCTATTTTTGCGGCGTCTACCAAGCTTTGCGGAATTGTATCGAAATAGCTCTTTACGTACAGATATCCCATAGGCGCTCCTGCCGAATACACCAGAATCAAGGACATGTGTGTATCCAGAAGCTGAAGCTGCATTAACAAAATATAGACCGCAATCATACTCATAAACCCTGGGAACATCCCGATGACGAGCAGACCCAGCATCAGTTTTTTCCGGCCTCTGAAACGAAATCTGGAAAATACATATCCTGTAATGGTCACAAGGGTTGTGCTGAATATCATCGTGAAAAAAGCAACCTTAAACGTATTCAGGAACCATTGTCCAAAAGGATATTTATCAAACAAGTCCCGATAATGCTGCAAAGTAAACGATGACGGAATCAACTGCTCGCTGTACAAGGCATTCCCTGGACGGAAAGAGGACATCACCACCCACAGTGCCGGGTACACGCATGCTATGCCAATAATAATCAGTCCGAGGTAGCAGAATAGATTGCCCATATTGAATTTGCGCTTTGATGTGATCATCTGTAGTCATCCTCCTCCTTAAATGCTTTGGTACGGCGAACATTGGAAATGGCGAAGGACGCAATTATGATGAAAATAAATATACCGATTATCGATGCAAAATTGTATTTGCCGCTGTCCATCGTCAATTTATACAGCCATGTAATCAATATGTCCGTGCTGCCTGCCGACTGGTAATTCGGATTTGCTGGATTGCCGTTCGTAAGCAGATAAATCAGATTGAAGTTATTGATGTTTCCGGCAAATGACATCACAAGCAGCGGGCCAAAGGAGAACATAACTGACGGGAAGGTAATCGTATTGAATTGCTGCAATGGAGTAGCACCGTCAATTTCCGCAGCTTCATATAAATCCTTCGAGATCGTCGATAAAATACCGATAATCATCAGCATGGAAATCGGGAACCCGATCCAGATGTTGACGACAATGACCGTAAACTTAGCCCAAAATGGATCGGTTAGCCATGGCAAACCGCCAAGACCAAAATAAGACAAGTATTGATTGATCGGCCCAAACTCTCCATTGAACATATTTCTCATGATCAGGAGAGAAATGAACTGTGGAATAGCATATGGAATAATAAAGAGCGTCCGCCAGAAGCCTTTAAAACGAATTCCTTTTTTCTGAACCATCAGAGCAGCCGCAAATCCGCCCGCGAACGTAGTCAACGTAGCACAGATCGTCCATACAAGCGTCCAGAAGGCTACGCCGAAGAACGTTTGATTCCATGCCTTGATTGTAAAAATATCCTTGAAGCCTTCGAATCCGATCCAGCTTACAAGCTTGGCCGGAGGTAAATAGTTCGGCGCAGAATAATTCGTAAATGCAAGCAAAATCATGAAAAGAATCGGCATAACGGTAAAGAAAATGACGAGCAAAATCGGAAGAGTTATGATCATTTGCGGGAATCTGACTCCACTGAGATAATGAAGTGTTTCCGAAAAATTCGGCGACGGGACTCCCTGCTCACGCATTTTTCCGACGTTGTAGGCGTCTCTTACATTAGCTATATAAATCGCAATCAGGATAAGCGTTGCTAAAATGACGATCATACCTTCGATCATCAGGAATATCGAATGGTCTCCACGAACATTCACGTAAACCTTGCCTACTTTTTCAAGATGGTCCGCTTGTTCTCCTAAAGTTACAAGTCCCCAAATGGCCTTAGGCAATGCCATACCTACTGCAATCCCTACCAGATGAACGATGAATAATAAAATTCCTTTAACTATTTGGCGATTATATATTTGACCAAACCCCATACCGATGAGCGATAAGAAAGCCGCCCACTTTCGATGCTGAGTCATTGTCAATCATCTCCCCTATAAGAGGTGTTTCAAAAAGTCACTTCATCCAACCTTTCGGCGCTAAAAGCTGACTATATGAACACGTATAGAAAAATAAAATGGGTGGCGTCATCCGTCACAAAAGTACGGACGACGCCGGAAATGCATATGATCTGTGGCTCACTCATTCATTGCTATTTGTTCAACGTTTCCATACCCTGCTTCATGCTCTCAACCGCACTGTCGAGCGTCGTCTTCACGTCTTCGCCCTTCCATATCAGCTCGAGTGAATTAGCCATAGGTGCCCATACCTGCTGCATTTCGAAAATGGACGGCATAGCAATGGAATGCTCAAACTGCTTAATAGCTCCACTTACCATTGCGTTGTCTTTGATAGCCGGTTCATTCTCCATTCCTTTACGTGCCGGGATGAATCCGGTCATTTCAAAGTTTTTGAGCAATGCTTCATGCGAGGTTACGTATCTGGCGAACAATTTAGCCGCATTAGGATACTTGCTATATGCACTAACATAATAAGCCTTTACACCTGCAAACGTATCAGGCTGCTCCCCGTTAGGAAACTGCGGCAAAGGAACCATGCCTGCTTCAAAGGTAAGATTAGAGAAATTACCGATATTCCATACACCGTCCAGATTAATTGCAAGCTTGCCTTCCTGGAACAATCCCGTCTTTACATCAGTCGTTGCGTCAGCAGCTTCCATCGGCAAAATTTCACGCATGGCCTGGAAGTATTTCATCCCTTCGATTGCTCCTTCAGAGTTAAGTCCGATATCGTCAGGGTTTGTGTTGTCATTGCCAAAAATATAGCCCTTAAAGCCGGAGATAAACGGATAAGCAAAATAGAAATTGTTAAGCTGCATCATAAAGCCGTATTTCTTTTTGCTTGGGTCATTGTACTTTTTGGAGAAGCTGATAATGTTGTCCCAGCTGCTCAGATCATTTTCCGTAACGAGATCCTTGTTATAAAACAAAGCATAGGTTTCCATATTCCGCGGGTATCCGTACAAAATACCATCCTTAGTAACCGCATTGACCGCCGTTTCCTGGAACTCCGTACGTGTCTCTTCCTCAAAGAAATCATTTGGCAGCACAAACCCGCCGGCAACTGCCTCACTCAAATTGTCATGCGGCAATACGAGAACGTCGGCTGCCAACCCGGCTGGCCCGTCGGTTTTCATTTTTTGCATTTGCTCCGGTGCTCCCTGCTCTTGAACCTCTACCGGAATGTTGTATTTCTCGGAAAATTCCTTGGCGATTTCCTTCAAAAATGGAATTCCATCGTTGCCGTCCCAAACAATCAGCTTAGCGCCTGATTCGGGGGTCAATTCCTCATCATCGGCAGCAGCATTCGTTCCATTGTTAGTGCCGTTTTGCTGTTCAACCTGCTTCGCACCATTCGTAGAAGATGAATTTTTAGACGAGCATGCCACCGTAGTTGTAAAGACCAGCACCATTACGCAAAATAAAGACAGCATTTTTCTAAATTTCATATTCATTGCCAAACCACCCTTCAAATTAATTAAACGCTTACATCATAATAATTAAAACATTTAATCATAAAAATTATTTATGTAACGCTTTACAAGTAAAGCGTTAACCTTTAAAAATCACCTCCTTTAATCAAAATATGATTAAACGTTTAATCATTTATTAAAAAAATATAGCAGCACAGCACAGATTGCTATATTTCTTTATACACAGCGCTGCTTTGTCTAACAGCCAGACTAACCGGTATCTTCACTGATTTCTTATCAATGCTTGAGCTTGTTCCGTTAATTTGGTCCAGCAGCATTTTCACTGCAATTTGTCCCTTGGAGACGATATCCTGACGAATGGTTGTTAGAGAAGGGATCATAAATGGCGAATAGAAGATATCATCAAATCCGACCACAGATAAATCGGCCGGCACTGACAAACCAATGTCATGCAATCCTCTGATCAAACCAATCGCAGATACGTCAGAAAAAGCAAAAATGGCACTAATTTTGCTCTTATAGCTTCCTATTCGCTGCGCTACCTGATAACCGCCTTGAATGGATGGCGACTCTTCAAATACTAATTCCGGATCAGCCTCAAGTCCGGATTCCCGCAACGCTCTCAAATACCCCTCATGACGGTAATAATTAACCCCGCCCTCCTCAAGCTTGCCTGTCAGTACCCCGATCACTTTGTGACCGAGTCCTATGAGATGCTTGGTTCCCAGGTATCCGCCTGCTTCATCATCCAGATCAATCTGATGAAAGTCCGGATCAGACAGATGACTATCCAGAAATACACACGGTATGCCCAAAGACAACAACTTCTGAAAGGCTGTGGTGTGCTCGAACACACCCACAACAATCAATCCATCCAAATGGCGCTGCTTCACAAAAGAAAAATCTTCATTTTCATCAATTCCAAGCAGTATGACCTGCACCTCATGATGACGTGCACCGCTCTCAACGCCACGTACAAGCTCCCAATAGAAAGGATTATCCTGAAGCATCCCCTGTTCCAAAAAAGGAACCACTACTGCTATCAGATGTGACTTCATGTCCTTCAGGCTCCGCGCGGATGCGCTCGGTACGAACTGTAAATCCTGAATAATCTTGTTGACCTTGTTAACCGTCTTGGGAGATACTCTGCCCTTGCCGTTAATAACATTGGATACGGTAGCTATGGATACGTTTGCAATTCTGGCTATATCCTTGATCGACACTTTACTGCTCATATGACTAGAACCCCTTAGTATGAACTCATAAACCTGCATTTTGCTCTGATCACGTTATCATTATCACATGATTAAACGTTACATCATTTATAATTCGATTAAAACATCCTCTTCTTTCTTTGTCAATATGATTTTTCACCTTCACAAAAAAAGAAGCCCCTGATTTCAGGAGCCTCTCTTCAAATTACAATCTTATTTTTTCTCTTCAACCGGCTTTTTCGCCAGCTTGATATGCAACTGCTCCAATTGCGGAGCATCTACCTCGGATGGTGCGTTCATAAGCAGATCGGTCGCACTCGCCGTTTTAGGGAATGCAATCGTCTCACGCAGGTTAGAACGGCCCGACAGCAGCATCACAAGACGGTCAAAGCCAAATGCAATACCACCATGCGGAGGTGTTCCGAACTCAAAGGCATCCAGCAGGTAGCCGAATTTATCTTGAGCTTCCTCCATCGACATACCAATCGCCTTGAACATTTTCTCTTGAATATCGCGTTTATAGATACGCATAGAGCCGCCGCCTACTTCATAACCGTTCAATACAAGGTCATAAGCCTGCGCCAGGATTTTGCCCGGATCTGTATCGAACAATGCCAGATCCTCTTCGCGCGGACGTGTGAACGGATGGTGCTCAGCCACATAACGCTTTTGCTCCTCGTCCCAGCCCAGCAGAGGGAAGTCTACAACCCAGGCGAACTTAAATACGTTGTCATCAATCAGACCCAGCTGGCGGCCGATTTTAAGGCGCAGCGCTCCGAGAACGTCAGCTACTACCTTTTTGTTGTCTGCGGAGAACAGAAGCAGGTCTCCTTCTTCAGCGCCGGTACGAGCCTTAAGCGCTTCGATCTCCTGCTCGGTAAAGAACTTAACGATTGGTCCACGGAATTCGCCTTCTTTTACTTGAATCCAGGCAAGACCTTTAGCGCCGTAGCGGGCAGCAAACGGGCCGAGATCATCGATTTCCTTACGGCTCCATGTTCCGCAGCCCTTAGCGTTCAATACTTTAACCTCGCCGCCTTTTTCGATGACCGATGCAAACACTTTAACACCACTGGTCGCTACAAGATCGCTAACATCCTGAAGCTCCAGGCCAAAGCGCAGGTCAGGCTTGTCAGAACCGTATTTACCCATTGCATCAGCATATGTGATACGTTGGAAAGGAGTAGGGATATCAATGCCTTTGGTTTCTTTGAACAGACGTACAACCAGTTTTTCCATCATGTCGAGAAGCTCGTCACGTGATAAGAAGGAGGTTTCGATATCCACTTGTGTAAACTCCGGCTGACGGTCAGCACGCAAGTCTTCATCACGGAAGCAGCGGGCGATTTGATAATAACGCTCAATGCCGCTCACCATAAGCAATTGTTTGTAGAGCTGTGGAGATTGCGGAAGCGCGAAAAATTCACCCGCATGCACACGGCTAGGCACGAGATAGTCACGGGCACCTTCCGGGGAGCTTTTCGTAAGAATTGGAGTTTCTACTTCAATAAAGCCTTCTCCATCAAGGAAATCACGGAATACCTTCGCTGCTTTGGAACGAAGATACAGCGTTTTTTGCATTTCCGGACGACGAAGATCAAGATAACGATATTTTAAGCGGATTGATTCATCTACTTCTACACCATCTTCAATAAAGAACGGTGGAGTTTTTGCAGCATTAAGAACCTCGATCTCAGTGATTTGTACTTCAATTTGGCCTGTCGGAAGGTTAGGGTTGACTGTTTCAGCATCACGCTGTACAACCTTTCCGCTGACTGCAATAACATATTCACTGCGGACCTTATCGGCTACTTGAAGAGCTTCGCCGGAATAGGCAGGGTTAAATACAACTTGTACAATACCGCTGCGATCACGAAGATCGATAAAAAGCACGCCTCCAAGGTCACGACGGGTCTGAACCCAACCGTTTAAAGTTACCGTTTCTCCAATGTTCGCAGTACTGAGCGTTCCGCATTGATGAGTGCGTTTCATAATACTGTTTATCCCCTTTACAAAAATTTATATTGTGATTCGTGTATAAACTCAATCCAGTGAGCTACTTCAATTCATTTGCGAGCTCGCTCAGCTTCACCGTGCGCTGCTCACCGTTCTCCATTGACTTAAGGGATATCTCACCGCGTTCGAGCTCATCGTCCCCTAAAATCGCCGTATAACGCGCCTGCATGCGGTCTGCGGATTTCATCTGCGCCTTCATTTTGCGACCCAGATAATCCCTCTCTGCTGAAAAACCGGCTTGCCGCAGCTTGTACAGCTGTGTAGTAATCTCTTTGTCTGCTGACTCGCCAAGAGCAACGAAGTACACATCGAGAGGCTTCACCGCACCGAGCTGTATTTCCTGCTTCTCAAGGATCAGGGCAATCCGCTCAAGTCCAATTCCAAACCCGATGCCCGGCTGATCCGGTCCGCCGATTTCAGCTACGAGGCCGTTATAGCGTCCGCCGCCACCGATCGTATCAATTGCGCCGATTCCTTGAGCCTTATACTCAAACGCAGTGTGAGTATAGTAGTCGAGGCCGCGAACCAAGCGGTGATTAATGGTATAATCGACCCCCATAGCAGTCAGCAGCTCTTGGACTTTTGCAAAATGCACGGTGCATTCTTCATCCAGACTGTCTAGAATCGAAGGTGCATTTATGAATTTGTCCTGATCAATTTTACAGTCCAGAACACGCAGCGGATTACGCTCCATACGGGATTGGCAATCCTTACACAGCGTGTCCTTCATCGGCATAAGGAAACCGAGCAGCGTCTCACGATAAGCCGCACGAACAGCCGGATTGCCGACCGAGTTGATTTCCACCTTAACGCCCTGTAGACCAAGCTCCCGGCAAAATAGGTAGCCTAACGCTACTACTTCGGCATCTATAGCAGGATCTGTCGCCCCAAACGCCTCTATTCCGAACTGATGGAACTGACGTTGACGTCCTGCTTGAGGACGCTCATATCGAAACATAGGTCCTATATAGTACAGCTTGCTCACATCAGGTTCACCGTACAATTTGTTTTCCACGTATGAACGTACAACTCCGGCGGTTCCTTCAGGGCGTAAAGTCATACTGCGCTCCCCTTTATCAAGGAACGTGTACATTTCCTTCTCTACGATATCCGTCGTTTCACCAACGCCGCGTTCAAACAACGAGGTCTGTTCGAAAATCGGCGTCCGGATTTCCCGGTAATTGAACCGTCGACATAGATCACGAGCCTTTTCTTCGATATACTGCCATTTCTCAACGGTTCCTGGCAGGATATCCTGCGTGCCTGTCGGTTTCTGAAAAGCCATGTATTTCATCCTCCAATTATTTGCTGTATCTATATAAGTTGAACTAATGATTGAAGGCATAAGGCAGCCGTGTAAAATGTTCTTTCAATCGCTGTTGTTCCCGGATTTCATGGATTGGACTACATTCAGACACAGTAGAAATCCGGGAACAAAGGCGACCGCTTCGCTTTTCCAGAATCATTTTACACTCTTGCCTTTCCCGTCCTTTTCTTTTGTTCAACTTCTATAAAAATAAAAAAACTCCCCTCCCTGTCATAAAATCAACAGGGACGAGAGATCGGTTGTCCAAATCACCCGTGGTGCCACCCACATTCCGAATATTAGCTTTCAACATTCGCTTTAAGCGGTTAACGTCCGCATGCGCCATACGTTTAGTCTGACTTAATTACATGCCAGGCAAGCTGCCTTACACGTAATGCATTTCAACGCAGGTTCTCAGAGAAGTCTTTCGTTCAATCATCACCAGAATCCTTCCAGCCAAGGGATTCCTCTCTGTGGATGTGGGGCTGAAGTACTTTCTCCCGTCATCGAATCACTATATAAAACTGTATATTCACTGATTTTAAGGAACTGCAGTAACAAAGTCAAGCCTAGACATCCAAAAGAGCAGAAAAAAACCTGCTACCAACGGGGTGCAGGTCCAAAGATATTATATTAAAAAGGGGGTCATGCTGTTATTATATACAGACTATGTTAAAGGAACATGAAGCTAATATTACAGTTATATTACAAAGAAGAAAGCGTTTACCGTAAGGATTCGTCAACAATCGCTCCTTGTGATTTCAGCTTGCTGACAACCTCCTCATATTGCGAATCCGATACCCTTGCCGTCACCACATATTTCAAATGATCCGAGCTGGCCCGATCAACAAGATCTATGTCCACGATCGGATCAGAGACGTTATAGCCTCCCTGCGCCATGCCTTTCTCATCAAGCACCTCATAGCCATCATCCTTCGCCGATCTGTCCCCTAATGTAATCGCCGGGATCACTGTCTGCGCATTCATTGTTCCCGGTATGCCAACAGCTCCGTAGGGTCCGCCCATGTTGGACGAAGCCCCGGTGACCGGCAATAAAGGTACCAGCACATTGTGGCTATCGTTCAGACTGTCCTCCATACCTTGATCCATTCCGACGCCCATCCCGAGGTTCAATGAGCTTACCTCAATGGATTTTGCACCGAAGACAATCAAATCCGTTCTTGCTCCTTCAGCTTGATCCTCACTCTCAAAATATGCCTGAATATGCTTCACCATAATCAATATTCTCCTTTTGAATGCTTATTGTTGAATCATGCTTATTGTTGAACCATACTTGTTGTTGAACCATGCTTGATATTGCGGTATTACTCATTTTTGTCAAATCCGATTACTGACGGGGCAAAGATTCACGGGATGGTCTGAGCTGGCCGATAATGACTCGCTCATCCGTTTGATGCAGGTGTGATAAGCTTAGAGCCTCACGCTGCCCTGCTGTCTGAGTGAATGGCATGGATTGCCAGACCTTGGATTTTATCGATTGTCGCATAACAAAAAGAACTCCTTTTTGTAAAATAACGCTCCAGACTATGTCTAGAAGGCTACCCAAAATCGAAGTTCCCTATCCATTTCTGTATTTCAATAACGATTTGAATAAACTATTTAAGCGGGTGCTCCAGTATTAAAGTAACCGGACCCCAATTCGTAAATTCAACATCCATGTCTGCTCCGAATTTGCCTGTCTCAACAATTAAGCCCTTCTCACGCAGCAGTTCATTAAATCGCTCATAAAGAGGTTCAGCCGTCTCGGGTCTTGCTGCATCAATAAAGCTTGGGCGCTTGCCTTTACGGCAATCACCATATAGCGTGAACTGGGAGACCGATAATATAGCCCCTCCAATATCCTGTACACTAAGGTTCATTTTGCCTTCTTCATCCTCAAAAATACGAAGACCTGCTATTTTGTCAGCAAGGTAACCGGCATTCTTCTCTGTATCTTCATGAGTGACGCCGACCAGCAGCATCAGACCCTCAGCAATCGAGCCGATGATACCGCCATCTACGCTCACACTAGCTTGTTTACAACGCTGCACTACAATTCTCATCTGTAAGCTTACTCCCTATTATTGTTCAATAATTACTGCATAATCCGATGGACGGTATATACATCTTTTACACGCTTTATTTTTTCCACTACGGATTGTAAATGATCTGTGTTGCGGATCAATATAGTCATGTGAACGAGCGCCATCTTGTTCTTATCCGAACGGCCTGAAACCGCAGAGATATTCGTTTTGCTCTCTGAAACAGCCTGGAGGACTTCATTCAGGAAGTTGCGGCGATCATGACCGGTAATCTCAATATCGACGCTGTAATTGGCTTCAATGGCATTCTCCCATTCCACCTCAATCACACGAGCCGCTTCTTCACCTTCGCCGCCAGCAGGAATGTTAGGACAGTCGCTGCGATGAACAGAAACACCACGACCACGTGTAATATAACCAATAATGTCATCACCGGGTACAGGGTTGCAGCATCTCGCAAAACGTACGAGCAAATTATCGATCCCTTTAACGACAACGCCATTGGTAGGGCGGGATTTGCGTACTTCAGGCGCCGCCTTCACTTCCTTGACCTCGGAGGTCAGCTCGATATGGCTTCCTTCCTCCTGCTCCTTACGTAGCTTATCGGTCAATTTCGTCACTACCTGTGCAGCTGTGATGCCGCCAAAGCCGATAGCTGACAGCATATCGTCAATGTCGTTAAAATTGTATTTCTTAGCAGCCTCAAGCAGCTTGTCATCCGTCATCCAGGCAGAAGGCTCGATCCCGGCACGCTTAAGCTCGCGCTCTATAGCATCGCGGCCTTTATCCACATTTTCTTCTCTCTTCTCTTTTTTGAACCACTGCTTGATTTTGCTTCGTGCATGAGAAGACTGGGCGATTTTAAGCCAATCCTGACTTGGACCGTACGAATGCTTGGAGGTCAGAATTTCGACAATATCACCTGTCTTTAGCTTATGGTCAAGCGGAACGATGCGCCCGTTAACCTTAGCGCCAATCGTACGATTACCTACTTCAGTATGAATCCGATATGCAAAATCCAGAGGAACAGAGCCCGCCGGAAGCTCAATAACCTCACCGGAAGGAGTAAATACGAAAACAAGATCCGAGAAGAAATCCATTTTTAGTGATTCAACGAACTCAGAAGCATCCTTCGCTTCGTGCTGTAGCTCCAGAATTTCGTTAAAGAAGGTCATTTTATTCTCAGGTCCGCCTGAGTCTGACCCTTCCTTGTAGGCCCAGTGTGCCGCAATCCCGTATTCAGCAGTCCGATGCATTTCCCATGTGCGAATTTGCACCTCTGTAGGCTCTCCTGTTGGTCCTACGACAGTCGTATGCAAGGATTGATACATGTTGGCCTTGGGCATAGCAATATAATCCTTGAATCTGCCAGGCATCGGTTTCCACAATGTATGGATGATGCCCAAGGTTGCATAGCAGTCTTTAATATTATCTACAATAATACGAATCGCAAGCAGATCGTAAATCTCGTTAAACTGCTTGTTCTTCGTTGTCATCTTCTTATACACGCTGTAAATATGCTTTGGCCGTCCTGATAAGTCCGCTTCTACTCCCATTTCGTCCAGCTTTTCGGCTATCCGGGAAATTACGGTCTTGATGAATTCCTCCCGCTCCACTCTCTTCTTACGCATCAAGTTAGCGATACGGTAATACTGCTGCGGATTTAAATATCGGAGAGCAATGTCCTCCATTTCCCATTTAATCGCCGAAATACCGAGTCGATTGGCGATTGGACAAAAGATTTCCAGCGTTTCATAAGCGATGCGACGCTGGCTTTCTTCTGATTGATATTTCAGCGTACGCATATTGTGCAGACGGTCAGCAAGCTTAATAACGATAACACGGATATCCTGCGCCATAGCAATAAACATTTTCCGATAGTTCTCGTTCTGCTGCTCTTCCTTGGACTGGAACTTGATTCGCTCAAGCTTGGTAAGCCCATCAACCAGCATCGCACAATCATTGCCGAACTGGCTCCCGATTTCCTTCAAGGATACCGTAGTATCTTCAACCACATCATGAAGAAGCGCGGCAATAATCGACAAAATGTCCATATGCATGCCTACGACGATTTCAGCAACCGCTAACGGGTGCAAAATATAAGGTTCTCCGGATTTCCGCAATTGTCCGTGATGGGCTTGCTCTGCGAAATCATACGCTTCCCGTATGCGGTTGAGGTCCGGTTCTTTTATATAGGCGGACGCCTTTTCAAGTAATCGCTCTATGCCCATTGAATCTTTTTGATTCCCTTCTATATGAAAATAAGCTGAAAAACAGCTTGCAAAATGTCACTTTTGCCCCAATTTTGATTGTATATAATTATGACTCTTGAGTTCTCTTCCGTCAACTACTGGCTCTCTCTTCAACAAAAATAAGCTGGATCAAGACAAGCCTGAAAATAATATGAAATACTTCATTGAAAATGAAGGAATTTATTCCATGCATCGCGAATAATCTTTCATGATAACAATCCATCATAAAATATTAGGAGGAACGCACAAAAATGAACGAACACATAACTCCATCTTCAACCGGTCTTGATCCCAAAATTGCAGGACTGCTATGCTACGTATTAGGATTTGTTACAGGCATCATCTTTCTGGTCATTGAAAAACAAAGCAGCTACGTTAAATTTCACGCTATGCAGTCCATTATCGTATTTGGATCTCTAACTGTTCTAAACTTAATTTTGGGATACATACCTGTTATCGGCTGGATCGGCTCATTCATTATCGCTCCGCTTAGCTTCGTTCTTTGGATCGTTCTTATGCTGATGGCGCTTCAAGGTAAAGCATTCAAGCTGCCTATCGCCGGGGACATAGCTGAGAAGCAAAGCCAAAATTTTTGAGTTTAAACTATTTATGAGAGCCCAAGCCATTTGGTTTGGGCTTTTTTCGTTTATATCACACTTCGTTTATATCACACATTGGTATGCAAATAATCATGTTCGGGAAATAGTAATTGTTGAAAGTACACGAAATCATAATTTTTTTATGTTGAAAAATGTCGCCAATATCATTAATCTATTAAGGATAGTCATCTCAGCACCTATAAAATAGAGGAGTGACCCTGTTTTGCAACGTGAAATTCAAATTAATGAAAAAGTTCCATTTGGACCCGGCATATTGCTGAGTCTGCAGCACCTGTTTGCCATGTTCGGAAGTACGGTGCTCGTTCCTAACCTGTTCGGAGTAGACCCAAGTATGATTTTGCTAATGAACGGAATCGGCACTCTACTCTATATCTTCATTTGTAAAGGTAAAATCCCTGCATATCTCGGCTCCAGCTTCGCATTTATTTCGCCGGTTCTGGTCGTGCTTGGAACGTATCCGGATAACGGATATGCGCTTGCGCTCGGAGCGTTTATTGTGACTGGTATTATTTTTATCCTTGTCGGTTTACTCGTCAAATTTGCCGGCACTAAATGGATCGATGTAGTATTCCCGCCGGCTGCTATGGGGGCTATCGTTGCATTGATTGGTCTGGAGCTTATCCCTGTAGCCGCAGGTATGGCCGGATGGATTAATAGCGATGCTACGCAAGCATGGACACCGAATCCTACCCACATCACCATCTCGCTTGTCACACTGGCCGTAACCGTATTTGGTGCAATTCTATTCAGAGGATTCCCAAAAATCATTCACATCCTGATCGGTATCATCAGCGGCTACGTGCTCTCCTATTTCCTTGGAGAGGTTGACACAGCGGCGATTGCAAATGCCAAATGGCTGTCTATGCCTGAGGTGACAACTCCGCAATTCAACATGTCTGCAATCATTACGATCATTCCGGTAGCACTGGTCGTTATCGTTGAGCATATTGGACACTTGCTTGTAACGAGCAATATCGTAGGTAAAGATTTATCCAAAGATCCCGGACTTCACCGTTCCTTGCTTGGTAACGGTATTTCAACAGTACTTTCCGGTTTTGTTGGTTCAACGCCAAATACAACATACGGTGAGAACATCGGTGTTATGGCGCTTACCAAGGTATATTCTACCTTCGTCATCGCAGGAGCAGCCATTTTTGCAATCCTGCTGTCCTTCTCTGGTAAATTTACTGCGCTGATCGCTTTTATTCCAACGCCGGTTATGGGTGGTGTATCGTTGCTGTTGTTCGGAGTAATCGCAGCTTCCGGTCTTCGCATTTTCGTAGAGCAAAAGGTTGATTTCTCCAAGGCGACTAACATGCTGCTTGCAACAGTTGTGCTTGTTGTTGGACTTAGTGGTACTGTACTGAAAATCGGAACCGTTGAACTGAAAGGTATGGCTTTGGCTACAATCGTTGGTATTGTGATGAGCTTGCTGTTCAAATTGTTCGAGGTGCTCCGCATTTCTAACGATACTGAAGAATCCGCACACTAAAAATCATAACCTGTGTTTTTGCACAGTAACGATTTGAATATAATTCGCTTAACACTTAAAAAGCAGCCCCTCCTAATGTGGATGGGCTGCTTTTCAAATTCAACTTATAGAATTCAACTTATAGAATTCAACTTATAAAGTTCAAATTAAAGAGTTCATGAAATTTATTCAAACTCATTCATTTTTAGTGCAAAAAAGATGCAAAAATACAGTTTTTTCTCGCAAGCTTGCTGATTAGTCTAAAAAGCCTGCAAAAGTGCATGAATTTCATGTGTAGTAGCTGTTTAATGAAGATTTTCAGTAGAAAGCCTGCACTATTGCAGTAATTTCGCATGATTAATCGAATTATAAGTAAAAAGGATGCATTTTTGCAGCAATTTAATAAAACGCACGATTTCATGCTGCTGCCCCTACAAACTTGTCATCAAACCCAGAACCGTAGCTCACTACTAATAATTTCTACAGTAACTCTTTGCAGTGACTTCCTACTGCTTTCAGCTGTAACTTCTTACTTTAACTTTCGGCTGTAGCTCTTCACTATAACTTCCTACTTTAACTTTCGGCTGTAACTCTTCACTATAACTTTCTACTTTAACTTTCAGCTGTAATTCTTCACTATAACTTTCTACTTTAACTTTCGGCTGTAGCTCTTCACTGTAACTTCCTACTTTAACTTTCAGCTGTAATTCTTCACTATACTTCCTACTTTAACTTTCGGCTGTAGCTCTTCACTGTAACTTCCTACTTTAACCTTCAACTGTAACTTCCTTCAGCAGCTTTCTACTGCACCCTCAACTTTATTCTCCCAAGCTTCATAAGCGAGGATTCAGCTGCAGGCTCAGCTACAAGCAAGCTCTATTTATTCATATTGAACCAGTGAAAATATGTTAATACCGTCTAATTTATCGCGTCCGTTCAATTCACTCAGCTCGATCAAAAAGGCTGTACCAACAACATTGCCGCCAAGCTGGCGTACAAGGCTTATCGATGTAGAAATTGTGCCGCCTGTCGCTAGCAAATCATCGGCGATCAGCACGTTTTGCCCTGGCTTGATTGCATCGCTATGCATAGCCAAGGTATCCTTGCCGTACTCAAGATCATACCCGACTTCAATCGTCTCGTAGGGCAATTTGCCACTCTTGCGAATAGGAACAAATCCAACACCTAACGCATAGGCAAGCGGGGCTCCAATGACGAAGCCACGCGCCTCCGGACCCGCAATAAGGTCGATTTTAAGCTCGGACACCATTTCTTTCAATTCATTAATAGCTTGGCGGTATTTTTCCCCGTCATTAAGCAATGTAGTAATATCTTTGAAGCTAATGCCAGGCTGCGGAAAATCCGGAATTACCCGAATATAATTTTTGAAATCCAATAAAATCTCCTCCTAAATAATGTGCAAATCAATAAAATCAAATATTATGAAACCTCCTGAATTCGGGCCAGCATCCATTCAGTAATCTGGGACGCACGAGAATGCAGCAGCATCTGTTCCATCTCTGCCATCCATCCAAGCTCTTTATACTTGCTCGAGGTGTCCAGCGAACGTTTCGAAGGCGCATGATTAACGCTTATTATTCCCGATGACCGCTCTATAAAGTCAAGCTCCTCAAAAACATCAAGCGTCATCACCAGCATACGTCTGGATAACGAGGTCCGAATCTTCAAGGCTTGTACAAGTTCATCTTCAGCAATGCTAGCAGCCGCAAGCCTTGTAAGAAGTCCATATACCTGTTTAAACTGATCGCGAGAAGGAATTTCGATAACCTCATCGTTTTTGGGCAACGGATGCAGCAAAAATACTCTTTCCAACGATTTAAATAGAGCAAAGATGCTATTCCATTCAATAGGCGACTTCGGAAGCTCCATAACAAATAACGTTCTGATCTGATCAATTGTGTCATTTGTCGAATGATCATTTTTAGGTATCACACCAGCTCTCCTATCATATACCCAAAGCGAGGCATCCTTCAAATCAAAATTGCACATAGCTCCAGAGCCTTCATTTAACACGCATGCCATAGAATTCGTCCTATGATTCGACAGTTTATCAAGCCGTTTCATAATTTCTGTCATTTCAGCCTCCGGATGTCTGGAGCCACGATAATCAAACAGCTGAAGCTGTGGGATAGATAAATCCTGAATAAGCAGCTGAGGCTTGCGCGAACCATTCCACTCGTTGATTCCGGTTTCCGCAATGAGATCAAGCGACGCATCCTGAGACAGTAAAGGTGCAAGCTCACCTCTGCCAAAAGCTAATGCCTCAAGCAGCTTACCGTTCTGACCTAAGGTTAGCTTCAAATGCTTTCCATCCTTGCCGATCTGCTTATATTCCAACAGCTTGACGTCACGAATGAGCAGACGGGGACTTGGATTATCCATGCCGAAAGGAGCCAATTCCTCCATTTGTTCAATCACCGATAAACTCACGTCCTGCAAGGAGCATTCAAGATCAGCCGCCATCGAAGGTATAAAATGCTCCGGAAGCAAGAGACCGCTTGCATATTCATTCAGCCGTTGATCGAATAAAGGTAATTGCTCACGATGCAACGACATTCCTGCCGCAGATGGATGCCCCCCAAAATGATCAAGCAGCTCAGAGCAATGATTTAGAGCATTATAAATATCGAAGCCGGGGATCGAGCGCGCTGAACCTTTAGATTGTCCTGTAGCAGGGTCGATACCAAGAACAATTGTGGGGCGATAATAGCGCTCTAAGATTCTGGAGGCTACGATTCCGACAACCCCTACATTCCAGCCTTCACCAGCCACAACGATAACGTCAGGCAGATGTCCTTCCGATTCCTTGCTCTCCAGCATGTTCATGGCTTCATTTACGATATGATCAACTAACGATTGTCTTTCTTTATTCAAAAGATCAAGCTCTTGTGCTGCCATGTCGGCCTGTTCCGCACTTTCTGCTGTCAGTAATGCGACTGCCTTATTGGCATGGCTCATTCTACCGCTTGCATTAATACGTGGAGCAAGACCAAAGGCAACCTGGGTGGAGCTGACCTCTCCCTTATTCCAACCTGCAACCTTGAGCAATGCCGTCATCCCTGGAAATGCCGATTTTGACATAGACTTGAGCCCCAAACGAACAATCATTCTATTCTCGCCTACTAAAGGCATGAGGTCCGCAATCGTACCAAGCGCTGCCAGCTCACTCCATGCTTCAGGCACATCACTTCCCAGTATTGCAGTCGCAAGCTTGTAGGCTACCCCCACCCCTGCCAATCCCTTAAATGGGTATTTACAAAAGGGAAGCTTGGGATTAATCAAAGCATACGCTTGGGGTAATACATCCGGCGGCTCATGATGATCCGTTACAATGACATCCATTCCGACTTGATTGGCATAGTCAACCTGTTCTACAGCACTTACTCCGGTATCCACAGTAATAACTAGCGTAACGCCTCTCTCATATGCCTCTTTTAAAGCGTGAATATGAAGTCCATACCCTTCTTTAGAACGATGGGGGATATAATACTCAAAATTAGCACCAAGCCTCCGCATTAATTGAATCATTAATGTAGTGGAGGAAACTCCGTCCGCATCATAATCACCATAAACTAAAATACGCTCGCCATTCTCTACAGCCTGTACAATACGAGGCACGGCTTCTTTCATCCCACTCAGCAAGAAAGGATCATGAAGGTTTTCTAAGGAGCCATGCAAAAACGATCTTGCCTCGTTTGCTGTATTTATCCCTCTAGACACTAGCAAATTAGCAAGAAGGGGATGAATTTGGAGCTGTTCTCTCAGAGAGTGAGCAGCTTCTTCATTTGAAGGGAGAACCCTCCACTGATATTTTGATTGCAGCACATTTACACCTTCTTTCACCAGTCACACCAAAGCAAAGCATGCTATTGAATTAAAGTCGGTCTCTCATCACCGGCTTCATCGTGATTGCTCTTGTACGGGTAACCAGGATCATACGGTAAAACAAGTATACTAACATCGCTAACGTGGGAAAAGCGATTCAACAGCAACGTCTTCGCCCGGTTAGCTATCGTGTTGGCTTCCTGTACAGTCAAGCGGGGATTCACACTGATTTTAGCTATAACAGTAACGTAATGTCCTCTCTCCCGTGCCTTTAGTTCTTCAACGGTAATGATCCCATGAACACGCTGCACAGTCTCTATAAAGGATGCTGTATCTTCGTTTTTCTCGGATTGAAGAGCATCAGAGATAGACCTCGTAATAAAACGATATACTCTCCAAATCAATAAACAAACGACAAAAAGGGAAGCTATCGTATCAAGATAAACCATGGGCTCCAAGTTCCACGCCTGCCCAGCCATGGCACCAAATACACCAACTGTTACGACAATCGAAGACAATATAGAATAACGATGGGATTCTATTAATGATTGCGCAGCTTCTGCCGATTTAATTCTCCACCAACGATATTGAAATTGAAATACAGCTTCTTTAATTGCCAAGGCAACAACAATTATAACTCCCGCCATATAGCCAGGAGCCGTAACGTCACCTCTGGAAAGAGCGGAAATAGAGGAAATACCAAGCTCAATTGCGCCAAGAAGCAGGACAACTGATACTAGAATAGCTACCAGCAGCCTCACAGATTCCTTGCGGGACAAAATACTTCGTGAAGACTGAGTTTGTAATCGTTGAGTTGGCAGCTTCATTTTCTGAACGATAACAGTCGCTGCATCTGAGGCCGAATATAATCCGCCGGCAAGAAGAGCAGGACTATCAAACAACAATCCCACCAATCCTTTGGACAAGGAAAGAATGATATGGGTAAAAATGCCGAGCCAGGTCATTGAATCCACCTGGGCATTCTGTTCGCGTGTCATAGTAACCTCCCTGAAGCACGTTATGACTGAAAGTAATAAAGCCGCGTCAAAATGGACGCGGCTCTATCATACCAAATATAGGCTAAATAGTCGCTTTAGGACGCTTTGGCCGGCTTATTCTTTTGCTTGCTTTTAAGCACGAACCACAGCGGGCTCGCAATAAAGATGGATGAATACGCCCCGAACAATAGTCCGATAACCATCGCAAGCGAGAACATTTTGATAGATTCTCCACCAAACAAGAACAGGAAGAACGCTGCAATAAAGACGGTAAGTGCTGTATACAAGGAACGCATAATCGTCTGCGATACACTATGGTTAACAAGCTCATGCAGGTCAGCAGTAGACTTCAGCTTAGCAAAACGCAGATTCTCGCGAATCCGGTCAAAAATAACGATCGTATCATTAATCGAATAACCAATGATGGTTAGTACAGCAATGATAAAGGTCAAGTCGACCTCCAGTCGGAAAATCGAGAAGACGCCTACTACCATAAATGCGTCATGCAGAAGCGATACAATCGCTGCCACAGCAAATCGCCATTCAAACCGGATACTTACATATATAATGATCCCGATACAAGAAATGAGAACGGCATAGATCGCATTTCTGGCAAGTTCTTTTGCCATTTCAGGATCGACAGTATTTACTTCAAAGGAAGCTCCACCGTCAAGCTTTAATATTTCTTCCTTCAATTGATGATCCTGAGTTTCGTTCAAAACTTCATTAAAACGAATATTCATTCTATTATCACCAGTCGTGATGTCAGCATCCTTGGAAATATCAAGCTTCTCAAGAATTGGCTTCATTTCTTCAACTGTCAAAGATTTGGTTAAAGTCATATCCACATTAGATCCGGCTTTAAAATCTACGCTGTAGTTCAAGCCGAAAACAGCCAGGAAAATGATCCCCAAAATCGTCAATGAGATTGAAAAAATATAAAAATATTTACTTAGATGTACAAAATCAAGAGTTTTAATGTTTTTATGTTCCTTATGATTAGAGCTCACGAATTTCACTCTCCTTTATACCGAAATATTTCGGCTTCGACAGCTTACCAGCTTTAATGAGCAGGTTTTGCAGGAAGCGGGAGAAATAAATATTCGTAGCAATACTAAGCACGATTTCAACGATGAGCACAAGAGCAAAGCCTTTTACAGCACCAGTGCCATACATATACATAACAGCAGCTACAATAATCGTCGTAATATTGGAATCCATTACCGTACGGAAGGAATGCTTGCCCCCCGCCTTGACGGCAGACATGATACTCTTCCCGCTTCGTATTTCTTCCCTGATCCGTTCATTTGTAATAATATTCGCATCTACTGCCATCCCGACACCAAGTATGAATGCCGCGACACCCGGCAAGGTTAATGTGAAGTCAGCCCATACGAATACAAGAATCAGCAACCATGTATGCACGATAAGAGCAAATCCGGCGAATAAGCCCGGAACGCGATACATCACAACCATAAATATCATAATTAATACGGATGCGATTAAGCCCGCTTCAATCGTTTCTTTCAAGGATTGCTTACCCAGCGTTGCTCCAACGCTTTGGGAGTATTTTTCAGTGAGCTTCAGCGGCAATGCGCCAAGGTTGATCTGATCACGAAGCTCTTTCGCTTCATTCAGATCACCACCAACGCTGATCGACGCAGTCCCGTCTGTTAGTACAGCTTGTACGACAGGCGCGGAGATCAATGAATCATTCATGTAAATAGCCAAAGGCTGACCAAGCAAACGCTTGGTAACTTCAGCAAACTTGTCTTTGCTTTTCACCTTAATGCTGACGATTGGTTCATTCATTTGAGTGAACTCCAGCTTAGCACCGTTCTCAGCAAAGTCAGTACCGATCATCTCAATCTTGTTGTACTGATCCGCTGCAGTCTCCGTCCCGTCTTTACTGCGGAAGGTAAGAGATGCAGGCTCTCTCATTTGCTTACGAACCTCAGCCTCATCAGTTACGCCCGCCAATTTCAATCTAATTCGGTCATTACCTTCTGTTGTTACCTCCGGTTCACTGGTACCGAGCTTGTTTGCCCGCTCCTCCAAACTTTGTGCTGTTTTTAAGAGCGACTCTCTCGTTACCTTTGCGCCGCCCTCAATTGGCGATGCCTCATACAGAATTTCAAATCCGCCCTTTAAATCAAGACCAAGTCGGACATTTTTAAGCAGGTCGGGGGTTGTCCATGCCATAATCGCTGTTGAAACAACCACGACGGTTATGAATGCTATAATTCTTTTCATCCCGTACTTCGTTCCCCTTTCAATTCTCAATATTCCTATTATAGCGATGCAGGAAAAGCCAGTCAATTTATCAAAT
>RCUU01000326.1_pt1 | contig 27383 bp, 21 predicted proteins | sample 2166211 | NCBI WGS metagenome assembly RCUU01 (sample SAMN09932620, study PRJNA488358) | compost metagenome | feature: garden; material: soil; isolation source: compost soil in phenylacetic acid-enriched culture | place: Germany: Experimental Botanical Garden Goettingen | collected 2016-01-27
CGGCCGATTCCGCAGCTAGCACGCCGGTGGAACCGGGCGAAATCGACTTGCAAACAACATTGACCGTGATGTACGAACTGAAATAACCTATATGCAAATGAAGCTGCCTCCGGGTGTTTGTCGGAGGTGGCTTTTTTTGTAAAAATCGGCGCTCGACGAGCGAGGTGGAACCAAAGGGTTCACTTGCCCCGTGGGTTTTTGTCTAACGCTTGCCAGGAAGCTTATTAGGGCGAAAAGAGGGGAGTTTCATTTCTAACGCGGATCAGCGAGCTTATGGGTACGAAACCGCCCCTTTTCTGCAGGAAAATCGGGAAATAAGCGCTCCTGTAAGCGTTACATCTCGCACATCCCTGTTTCGGACCCAATAGCGACGCTCACAAGCGTTAGATTTTCGTCTTATTCCTGTTAGCGCATAAATGCTTGGACAAATCGTCCATCGAGTTTCGCCTCGTTCATCCAACGCCGGTCTCGCTCCCGAGATCCCAGAAAAACTATTGTAACCCGCGTCAAAACAAGGTATAGTGAATATGCGAAAAAATGATCTAGGACCCGTTAAGCCATACCAATGGATATGGCTTTTTTTTCTTAGGAAGACAAGCCTACATTGAAGGAGTTGATGCAAAGATGATAGAACTGGCCGCGGTGGAGAAACGCTTTGCGGGACAGGTCGCCTTGCATCCGCTAACGCTCACGATTAAGGAAGGGGAATTCCTCACCTTGCTGGGCCCGAGCGGCTGCGGCAAGACGACGATTTTGCGCATGATCGCCGGGTTCGAGCAACCGTCCGCTGGAAAAATCCTGCTCGACGGACAGGACCTGACGAATTTGCCGCCAAATCGCCGGGATTTGAACCTTGTTTTTCAACATTATGCTTTGTTTCCTCATATGACAGTGGAAGAGAATGTCGCCTTCGGACTTAAGATGAAGAAGATGCCAGCCAAGCAGCAGCAGGAACGTGTGCGGGAGGCGGTCGAGATGACGCAACTGACCGCGCTCACCAAGCGTTACCCGCATCAGCTGTCCGGCGGGCAGCAGCAGCGGGTGGCTATCGCGCGGGCGATTGCCAACAAGCCTCGGGTGCTGCTGTTGGATGAGCCGTTAGGTGCGTTGGACCTACAGCTGCGCAAGAGCCTGCAAGGCGAGCTCAAGCAGCTGCAGCGCAGTCTCGGCATCACGTTTGTGTACGTGACGCATGACCAGGAAGAAGCGATGATGATGTCCGATCGCATCGTGGTCATGAACAGCGGTCAGGTGGAACAGATCGGCACGCCGCGGGAAATTTACGCACAGCCGGCCACGTTGTTTTCGGCCACCTTCGTTGGCGAGAATAACATCTTCTCCCGGGACGGGCGGTTGTTCGCCGTGCGGCCGGAGAAGCTGAAGGCCGTGCGGGGCGGTGAGAACGGCGAATCCAAGCGAAGCGGCGAGCTGCAAGACGTGCTGTATCTCGGCGGGGTTCACAAGCTGATTGTCCAGCTCGACAACGAACCGATGACCGTCTCGGTGGTGCTCGACGTAAACGATGAGCGCACGTGGCAAATCGGAGAGACGGTTGGGGTGGATTGGAAGCCAGAAGACGAGGTGGTCATCGGATCATGAAGAAATCTGGCTTGAGCATGCTGCCGGTGCTCCTGTGGTTATGCCTGTTCCTGGTCGTGCCGATGCTGATCGTGGTGGGGATCTCCTTTATGGGACGCGACGATCTTGGCAATGTCGTGCTGGATTTTAATCTGGATGCCTATGCGTTATTTTTCGACCCGTTATATTTGGGGATTTATTGGGACACGATTCTGTTATCCGTATTGACGACTGCATTATGCCTACTGCTCAGCTACCCTTTGGCCTACTATATCGCGAATGCCGGCCCGAGAATGCAAACCTGGGGCCTGGTGCTTATTACCGTGCCGTTCTGGATTAACTTCCTGATCCGCACCTATGCCTGGGTGCTGCTGCTGCGTACGCAAGGGATTGTCAACGAGCTCCTGCTTGGCATCGGGCTGATCTCCGAGCCGCTGCAGATGCTGTACACCAAAGGGGCTGTGTTGCTCGGCATGGTGTATACGTTTATTCCGTTTATGGTGCTGCCAATTTATGTGGCGCTGGAGCAAATGGACAAGAAGTTGCTGGAGGCAGCCAGCGATCTTGGAGCAACGCGCTGGAGATCGTTCTGGCACATTACGCTGCCGCAAACCAAGTCCGGGATCATGACCGGCTCGGTGCTGGTGTACGTATCGACGACGGGGATGTTTGTCGTGACCGATATCCTGGGCGGGGCCAAATCGGCCATGATAAGCAACATTATCCAGAGCCAGTTCCTAGGGGCCCGCAACTGGCCGTTTGGTTCGGCGCTGTCGGTGATCTTCGTGATCACGTCGCTGATTCTGATTGCGCTGTTTAATCGGGCGATGACCTCGCGATATCAAAAGGTGCGGGAGGTGCGTTCATGAAAACCAAAAGCCATCCGCTGCTGGGTGTTCATTCGCTGGTGATGATGATTTTTATCTATGTGCCAATCCTGTTTATCGTCGCTTATTCGTTTAACAGCTCTAGGTTGGCGGCGGATTGGAGCGGGTTTACATTCGATTGGTATATTTCGTTGTTCGATAACCGCCATGTCATGGAGGCGCTGGCCAACAGCTTGACCGTGGCGGTTGTCTCGACAGTAATTTCAACGGTGCTTGGCACGCTGGCGGCGCTGGCGATGCGGAAGCTGGGTCGCCGCTTTAAGGCGGGAATGGGCGGCCTGTTGTATCTGCCGATTATTATCCCGGACATCATTATGGGCTTATCCTTGTTGGTCTTGTTCAATCAATTGAATATGCCGCTAGGCAAAATGACGATTATCATCGCGCATATTACGTTCAGCTTGTCCTACGTCTATGTAGTTGTCACCACCCGTCTGTCCGGCATGGGAGGGCAATTGGAGGAGGCGGCACAGGATTTGGGAGCAAGCTCGTGGCAAACGTTCCGACACGTGACCTTGCCGCAAATCGCTCCAGGTATCATCTCCGGGGCGTTGATCGCGTTTACGCTATCGCTGGACGACTTCATGGTGAGCTTCTTTGTCAGCGGGCCGAATTCGACCACACTGCCGATTTACATCTATGGACAAGTCAAACGGGGTATTTCCCCGGAAATTAACGCATTATGTACGATTTTGATCCTGGTAACGGTGACCTTGATTTTCCTGGCGCAATTTGTGCTGAATCGTGGCAAGGGCCAGAAGAAACAATCCGTGCTTCCGTTCTAGGAGGATTCTTATATTCGGTACGACGAAACAGAAGGGAGATTGGGAATTGAACATAAAAAACAAGAAATGGGCTAGCCTCGTACTAGCAGGATTGATGCTTATCGGGTTGCTGTCCGGCTGCGGATCTTCGAAGGAGACGTTGAACATTTACAGCTGGGCCGACAATTTTGACGAGGAAGTGCTGAAGCAATTCGAACAAGAGTTTGACGTGAAGATCAATTATGACGTGTTTGCGAACAATGAAGACCTGCTGGCCAAAATCAAGGCGGGCGGCGGCGGTTATGATCTGATTCAACCGTCGGATTACATGGTGGCTACGATGATCAAGCAAGACCTGTTGGCGCCGCTGGACATGAACAATATTCCGAACTTCGCTAATGTATCCGACGCCTATAAAGACCCAGCATACGATCCAGGGAACAAATACTCGGTCGTATACACCTCAGGGGTAACGGGGATCGCCTACAACACGAAATACGTTAAAGACGAGATCGACAGCTGGGAGGACCTGTGGAATCCCGAGTACAAGGGGAAGGTCATCTTGCTTGACGATAACCGCGAGGTGATCGGCATGGCGTTGAAGAAGGCCGGACGCTCCAACAGCTCCACCGATGAAGGCGAGATCACGGCTGCCGTGGAGGATCTGAAGAATTTGCTGCCGAGCGTTTTGGCTTTTGATACCGATAATATTAAGCAAAAAATGATTCAAGAGGAAGGCTGGATCGCCACCGTCTGGTCGGGCGATGCCTCCTACATCGCACAGGACAATCCGGACGTGGCTTATGTCGTTCCGAAGGAAGGCGGCACCATCTGGTCGGACAACTATGCGATTCCGAAGGATTCGAAGCATAAAGAACTAGCCGAGAAATTCATCAACTTCATGCTCGATCCGGAAGTGAGCGCGAAGAACTACGAATCCATTGGCTACAGCGATCCGAATACAAAAGCGACGGAGTTCCACAGCGAAGAGTATCGGAACGACAAAATGATTAATCTGTCCGAGGACGAATTGTCCCGTACCGAATGGCTTGGCGACGTGGGCGACAAGCTGCAGCTGTATGACCGCTTCTGGACCGAATTGAAGAGCGGACGGTAGGATTTTTACAATGGCATCTCTGAAAAGCGCCAGGCGCTTCCCATTAGGGAAGGCGTGCTGGCGCTTTTTGCGTACATGAATTATTGCCACCAGGGTCATAATTTAGGTATTAACTTGAAGAGGGTGGCGATATCCAATGAAGCGTAACGCGGTAAAAATGATGACATCGCTGATGACCGCAGGGCTGATGGTTTCCGGTGTGGCTGTCGTTCCGACGGAAGCTGCGCCGCAGTCGCCGGTAGAGCTTAGCGGGGAGATGGGGGCGGCGAAGCCGACACTCCAGCAGGAGCAGCAGGGCGTCAAGATCACGAACCATACGATCGAGAAGAAAATCCCCGAAGCCTCGATTAAAGTCGATTATCCGCAAATCAGCGGGTTGAAGAACAAATCGGTCCAGAAGAGGATGAATAAGCTGCTCAAAGAGAAGGCGGAAACGTTTGTGGCAAATGCGCTGAAGGAAGCGAAAGCGGGACAGCCGACGACGCCCAGCGGGAACCCTTACGAATATGTCGGCGTCTACAAGGTGACCTACAATCGCGACGGGGTGCTAAGTCTTTACGAGGATCTGTACTCTTACACCGGCGGTGCGCATGGAATTACCGTGCGGGAGGGTCTGACGTTCCGATTGGATAACGGAAAGCTGCTGACGCTGGACGAGCTGCTCCGGGCGAACCCGAATTACCGCAGTATCGTTGACCCGGCCATTGCCAAGAAGCTGCAGGAAACCGACGGGTATTTCGGCAACTTCAAGACGATCGGCCCGAATCCTTCGTATTTTGTACAGGATGACGGCGTCACGATCTTCTTCCAGCTGTATGACTATCTGCCTTATGTGTTTGGCTTCCCGGAATTCCACTTTCCGTTCGCCCAGTTGCTGCCGCCGGGTACGAATCCGTTTGATTTTAAAACGCGTTAAAGCGTTCGATTCCTTTTTACCGTCCTCTTCGGCTGGATGCTGCCGGGAGGGCGGTTTTTGTATGGGGCGAGGCGAGGGCAGATCCTGCATTTTGTATAACAAATTCGTTGGGTTCAGGGCGTTCAAGACCCCATTGTTGTACAAAGTGCAACATCATTGCGGCAGCAGGTCGGAACGAGCTAGGCCCATTCGGGTCAAGTATGTTGCAGGAAATCCAACAGTAATCCCCTCGATGTTGCACACACACGGAGGTTATTGACAACGTCTTCCCAGCACCTATAAATCTCCTTGCGTTTTACCCGGAAACGGTTACAATAGGAATCAGCATAATGATGTTAACGTGAACAATAGGAGAGGCAACGATCCAATTGAAGGGAGAATGGGAATATGGCGAAGAAGTTTTTGGGGAAAAATTTTCTGTTGAACAGCGATACGGCGGAGGTGCTGTACCATCAATATGCGAAGGATCTGCCGATCATCGACTACCACTGCCATTTGAGCCCGCAGGAGATCTACGAGAACAAGACGTTCCGCAACCTGACGGACGCCTGGCTGGGCGGCGATCATTACAAGTGGCGGGTGATGCGGGCTTGTGGAGTCGACGAGGAGCTCATTACCGGCGGGGCAGATGACTATGACAAGTTCCTAGCTTGGGCCAAGGTTGTGCCGCAGCTGCTGGGTAATCCGTTGTACCATTGGACGCACCTGGAGCTGCAACGGTTCTTCGGGATTCAGGAGCTGCTCAACGAGCAGAGCGCCCCGGCTATCTGGGACAAAGCAAATGCCAAGCTGCAAAGCGAAGGGTTTGGCGCGCGCGATTTGATTACAAAGTCCAAGGTGACGGTGGTATGCACCACCGATGATCCGGCGGATTCACTCGAATACCATTTGAAGATCAAGGAGATGGAGGGCTTCGACACGGCGGTGCTGCCAAGCTTTCGCCCCGACAAGTTCTTAGAGATCAACCGCGATACGTTTAAGCCTTGGCTGGCGAAGCTGGAGGCGACGACGGGCAAGCCGATCCCGAATTACGGGGCGTTACTAGACGCGTTGCGCGAGCGGATCGACTTCTTCCATGAAATCGGCGGTCGTGTGTCCGACCATGCGCTAGATACGCTGGAGTATCGCGAGACGACGCTGAAGGAAGTGGAGGCGATTTTCGCCAAGGCGTTGAGCAAGGGCTCCGTGACTCCGGTGGAAGAACGGAAATACAAATCGTATACGATGCGCTTCCTTGGCAAGGAATATGCTGCGCGCGGGTGGGCGATGCAGCTGCATATCCATGCGCTGCGGAACACGAACACGGCGATGTTCAAGCGACTGGGCCCCGATACGGGCTACGACGCGATTAACGATGGGCCGCTGGCCGAAGCGCTGGCCGGGCTGCTCGACGCCCTGGAGCAGGATGGCGGGTTGCCGAAGACGATCCTGTATTCGCTTAACCCAAACGATTACTGGGCCCTTGCCAGCATCATGGGCAGCTTCCAGGGTGGCGGCGTGCCGGGCAAGATCCAGTTCGGTACCGCTTGGTGGTTTAACGACAACAAGGACGGGATGACTCAGCAAATGCGTACGCTGGCCAACTTTGGCGTGTTGTCGCAATTCCTCGGGATGCTGACGGACTCGCGCAGCTTCCTATCGTATACACGGCACGAGTATTTCCGTCGCTTGCTTTGCGATGTGCTCGGCGATTGGGTCGATCGCGGTGAGGCACCGGAGGACTTCGAATTGCTGGGACGGATCGTTACCGACATTTGCTATGGCAATGCCAAGCGATATTTTGCTTTTCCGGAACAATAGAAAGGATTGACGCTGCTTCATGTCCGCTACGATTAAAGACATCGCCCGGGCGGCGAACGTCTCGCATATGACGGTTTCCCGGGCGCTGAACAACAGTCCGCTCATCAAGGAGGAGACCAAACGCAAGATCCTAGAGATTGCCGAGCAGCTGCATTACGTGCCGAATTATAACGCGAAGAGTTTGGTGTTGCAGCGCTCCCATACGATCGGGTTGTTTTTTACGAGCATGGTCCAGGGGACGTCCTCCAGCTTCCTCGCGGAGGCCATCCGCGGTGTGGGTCAGGAGGTTGGCGTCCAGTATAATTTGTTTCTCCGAGGGATCGATGATTTCGAGGATTTCAGTTCGATTCATCACCGTCGGTTTGACGGCATTCTGCTGATGAGCCAAAGCGAACTTGATGATGCGTTTATCCGCCATGTACGGGAGCAGGGGATTCCACTGGTTGTGTTGAATCGGAATGTGGGCGATCCTGGCATGATCAATTTTGTGTCCAACGACCGGGAGGGTGCCTACGCGATGACACGCCATTTAGTCGACTCGGGCCATACATGCATCGCTCTGGTGGAAGGGATCGCCGGCTACAAGTCGACGCAGGAGCGCAAGGAGGGGTATCTAGAGGCCATGACGTCCGCTGGCCTGGAGGTCAGGAGGGAATGGATGGTGGAGGGCCGCTACGACGTGGAGAGCGGGTATTTGGCGATGGGGAGGCTTATGGCGCTGTCGCTGGAGGAACGGCCGACAGCGGTGTTCTGCTGCAACGACGATATGGCGATTGGCGCGATGAAGGCGGCCGCAGAGGCGGGATTGCAGATTCCTGCGGACGTCTCGATCGTCGGCTTTGACGACATCGGCTTCTCGCATTACACGAATCCGCCGCTCACCACGGTGCAACGGCCGATCGAGCAGCTCAGCCGGATGGGCGCGTGCAAGATCCTCGAGCTGATTGAGGCACCCGCGACCGGCGGGGAGCTGGTGCAGTTGGACACGCGACTCGTGTGTCGTGAGTCGGTTGGGGTGCTGCGCTAATCCGTGAGGCAGGTGAGTTGCGGGGAGGCAGAAGCAAACCGGCCCGAACGCGCGGCGATGGGAGCGACGAGTGTTGCAGGGAGCGCTGCCCTATTGAGTTGAGGGTGTGCTGAGAATACTAGAAAAAACGCTATTACAAATATTTGGGGCTGTGACGGAATAAACTAGAAGCTGGGCATAGAAAAAAGGGCTAGTTGTGTTGTTGTGTAAAGAAAAACCGCTGAGAAAATTTTGGTGGTTTTTCTTTTTGATATTTAGATAGAAGTGGTTTTCGATTCTACCAGGAAGAGCTCAGCCCCGTACAGCGGCATCCTTCAAGGGAGACGTGGAATGGTATATTAAGCTCGCTTACTTTGTAACAACCGTATTATCTGAATCAGGGGCATTCTCGCCCACTATAAACAGTTTCGACAATTTGAGCCATCACTGGTATTTTAGTTTAAACCAAAACTCTACAAGATGATGGATCGCAAATAGAATGTATTTATACATAAAAAACTTCAATAATAGAAAAATATGGTGGACAAATACCTAAAATAGGATAAATTAACACATGATAGAAAATATTCTATAAGGAGAGATTATATTGAAAAAACTAGCAAGTCTTGTTATGTCACTTGTTTTTTTGTTAACTCTAGTTGGAAATACCAGCTTTGCTCAGTCGACCTCCTTTGATGAAAAGATTATTTATAAGGCTAAAGAAATAACTGATATCAATTTGCTTTATGAAAGGGCAAAAAATGGAGTCACAGATAAAAAAGATGATAATTTCAAAGAGGATGTATCAATAATGGGAGCGGTTTCAAAAAATGATGAAATAAGAAAATTCTCTACAACCCAAAAATTATTAGAGGTGGAGAAGAATAATGAGACGATTGAAAGCTTTAAAACTGTCTCATTTGTGGTTGTTTCTGAAAAGCATGATAATGGTATTATTCGACCGTTTGGGAGTAAAGATGAGGAGCAATGGGACGGGGCATACGGCATCAGGGCTTATTCAACTGTATACTATACTAGATCAACAAATGGGAATTTATATACTTATACATTGAATTCTGTATCTGGTGGATGGGATAATATTGACAGCCAATATAGCTTGTCAGGCCGCCATGTTAGATATGGTGTATCAGGAAATAGGGCAGGGGGAGGAGTTGTGTTAGAGCACGAGGATAAATATCCAACGGGTAATACTTTCTCTTATACCGCCACTTCTGCTATGTCCTATCCTGTTGAAAGTAGGGTTATAATGGGCCTGAATTCATATATTACAATTAAACGTGGAACTAGCTCAACGTGGGAGCTTCATCATCAGAATAATCTTGAATATAATTGGTAATTATTTATTCAGTACAAGAATGATTTTGTAAATAAATGTTGAACAACTCCAGTCTTTATTTTTCAGAGACTGGAGTTGTTACTGTTATAGGTTAAAGCTATTTCAAAATTAAGCTCTCCTCAATATCATCCCACTTGATTGTGATTCTTATAGAAGTATATTTGTTTGATATTGCACAGCCAGAGCAGGACACAGGCACTCTTATTACCCCTTTTTGTAGAGAAATATCAGTAACTCTAGTATTTTTACTTTCACTTTCTATTACTAGCTCATCAACAGTATTATCTTTCATCTTTTTGCCTTTAAAACGAAATTCATAAGTGCCTTGCTCACTATTTGTTTTCGTATTAATCGTTGGGTTATACTTCACTTTCCAATTGGTACTCTCACCACTAAAGTTAAGAGTTGAACTACAACTTATCAGTAATATGAACACTGAAAAAATGAGAAAAGTTTTCTTTATCGGATCTCACTCCTTTCTTCGCACCTAATTTTATATCTTTTTCTAGAATTATGCAATTTACTACACCTGTTCTTTTAGAAAATTTTCAATGCTGTCATGGCGGAACTAGTGAACTCTGACGGTTTATCGTATGGAGATTTCAATAACAGATTTCAAAAGATATAGTTCCTTAATTAATTTCCACCGGAACGAGCTTGAACTCGTTCACGTCGGCCAGGCCGCGGTTGGTGATACGCAGCTCAGGAATGACCGGCAAGGCGATCAGCGAAAACGTCATGAACGGTGCGTTCAACTGGCAGCCGAGTTGCTTCCAGGCCGCCTCCAGACCCTTCACTTGGGTGACGACGGTCTCCAGCGGCTGATCGGACATCAGGCCGGCGATAGCCATCGGCACCGCCGCGAGCACTTGGCCGTCCAGCACGGCAATCATGCCGCCGCCCAACTTCGCCAGCTCGTTTGCCGCGAATGCCATATCCTCGGGATTCGTACCCATGACGAGCAGGTTGTGGCTGTCATGCGCGACCGTGGAAGCTACGGCCCCTTGCTTCAGGCCGAAGCCCCGCGCGAAGGCGAGCGACAGCTCGCCGGACCCGCGATGACGGTCGATGCAAGCGAGCGCCGTGATATCCTGCTCGGCGGCCAGCCGCACGATTCCGTCCCCGTCAACCTTGACGGTTGCCGTCCCCTTCGCCGTGCGGGCGCTGTTCTCGATCACGTCAATGACGTGGATCGTCGTTTGCTCTTTGCCGCTGGCGCTGCGGTAGAGAAAGTCGGCGGCGGTCAGCGGACGCGCCAATTTCACCGAGGCACGCGCCTGCGGCGGATACGGGTACGCCGGGAACGGAACGCGGAGCTGTCCGTCGTCGTAGGCGACCTTGCCGTCGGTGATAACCGTCGACGGCTCCATCCGCCGCAGATCGCCGATCAGCAGCAGGTCCGCGCATTTACCCGGCGCGATCCCGCCCAAGTCGCCGTCGACCTTGAAGTACCGCGCCGTATTGATGGTTCCCATCTGAATCGCGGTGACCGGATCGACGCCTTCTTCGATGGCCCGGCGCACGACATGGTTCATGTGGCCTTGCTCGATCAACGTCTGCGGATACACGTCGTCGGTGACCAGCAGGATGTTCGAAGGGTTCACCTTATCTTCGGTGACTACCTTGATCACTTCTTTAACGTCATGCCAAGCCGAGCCCTCGCGGATCATCAGGTGCATGCCGATACGCAGCTTGGCCAGCCCTTGCTCCCGGGTCACCGTCTCGTGACAGGAGGTAACGCCCGATGCGGTGTAAGCCTGGAGCATCCGCTCGTCATCGCTCGGAAAATGCCCGGTTACCGTTTTTCCCGCCTCCATCGTAGCTTGGATCTCGCCGTGCATTTTCGGATCTCCAAACACGACGCCGGGGAAGTTCATGACTTCTCCCAATCCTTCGACCCCGTCCCAGGTCATCCCTTCGGCAATATCGCCCGTGTTCAGCGATGCTCCAGCATCCTCCAAATGATCGGTGGCCGGCACGCAGGAAGGAAACGTGGTATAGACCTTAAGCGGCAGGACTTGACCTTCCTCGTGCATCCAGCGCACGCCCTCCGCGCCAAACACGTTGGCGATTTCGTGCGGATCCATAAAGATGCCGGTCGTCCCTTTGGCCAGCGCCGCCTTGGCGAACTCGGCCACCGACAGCATGGTGCTCTCAACGTGCATATGCCCGTCCAGAAGCCCGGGAACAATGTGGCGTCCCGCCGCGTCGATCACGACGGTGTCCTCGCCGATCGTGTGCTCGGCATCCCCCACGAAGGCGATTCGCCCTTCGGCAACGGCGACGTCCGTCAGCGGCAACAGCTCCCCGGTGTAGACATTGACCAACGTACCGCCCTTAACGACCAAATCGGCCTTCGCTTTACCCATGGCGACATTCGCCAACGTACGGCTTACTTCATACAGCTTCTTCCTTGCGGATTGTTTCATCTCCCGATTCACTCCTTTAATTATCCGTCGATTAACCAAGCCAAGTCACACCTAACCATCCCAAGCCGTCCAATGTCACAACTAATCAATTAGCGCCTAGCCGTCCAATGTCACAACTAAATGGCCATCCCAACTGCCCCACCTGAACTAACTTTAGCGCTAACGCTTGCCACAGAGCTTAAGTGGGCCAAAATCGCGATATTCTGAGTCTAACGCTTACCACAGAGCTTATTGTTCATTTTACAGCGGTAAACAGGCACTTTTGATGAAAATAGCGCCGCTCAGCGTCGTTAGAATAGAAAAACCCCCGAATTTGCTAGTATAGCGTTTCTCATCAGCGTTAGAGCGGACGGTGGCAGGATTCTGCTTATGATCGGCCGGCCCAGCGTGACACAACTAACCCATCCGCGCCTAGCTGTCCAATGACACAACTAAATGGCTATCCCAACCGCCCCACCTGAACTAACTCTAGCGCTAACGCTTGCTACAGAGCTTAAGTGGGCTAAAATCGCAGTATTCTGAGTCTAACGCTTACCACAGAGCTTATTGTTCATTTTACAGCGGTAAACAGGCACTTTTGATGAAAATAGCGCCGCTCAGCGTCGTTAGAATAGAAAAACCCCCGAATTTGCTAGTATAGCGTTTCTCATCAGCGTTAGAGCGGACGGTGGCAGGATTCACGCTTGATCGGCCGGCCCAACGCCCTCGGCTCGCCCCATGTGGCCCCATGGGCTCCCCCGGCGCCTCCGCGCAGTCACCGTGGCTGCCCAGCGCCGGGCTGGCGGGTGCCTTCCCTCGCTTTATTTAAAAATAAATATAACAAGAAAGGCCGCCCTTCGAACAGAACTTTCTGTTCGAAGCGCAGCCTTTCGTCTTAAGCCTTAGGCTTTGGCGGTTGGATCCACTTTCTCGATGACTTTGTCGACCAAGCCGTATTCCTTCGCTTCCGCCGCGCTCATGAAGTAGTCGCGGTCGGTGTCCTTCTCGATCCGATCCAGCGGTTGGCCGGTCCGTTCGGCGAGGATTTGGTTTAGCTTATCACGCATTTTGAGGATACGGCGGGCGCGGATTTCGATATCCGTTGCCTGGCCCTCGGCTCCGCCGAGCGGCTGATGGATCATGATTTCGCTGTTCGGCAGCGCATAGCGTTTGCCTGGTGCGCCTGCGTTCAGCAGGAAAGCGCCCATCGAAGCGGCGAGCCCGACGCAAATCGTGGAGACGTCGGATTTAATGAATTGCATCGTATCATAAATCGCCATACCGGCAGTAATGGAACCGCCAGGGCTGTTAATGTATAGGGAGATGTCCTTCGTTGGATCTTCCGCGTCCAGAAACAGCATCTGGGCAATGATGGAGTTGGCGACGACATCGTTCACCTGGGAGCCCAGGAAGATGATCCGGTCCTTGAGCAGACGGGAATAAATGTCGTAAGCGCGCTCGCCGCGATTGCTTTGTTCAACGACCATAGGAATATAACTCACCAATAAAACCTCCTTAAATTTAGGGCGCTCGCATGGAACGACCCACCCAATGGAATAGTCTGCAAAAATCGCCCCAATCAATCTAAGAATTGACGGAAACGAAGAAGATTAATCTCATCATAAACAATTTAATCGAGAAAGTCAAAGAAAGTCAAACTCAAGAGAATAAAAAAAGTCCAATCGACTAAAAGTCAGGACTTGTTCATGTAAATCAAATATAGAATGGCGCGCCCGCGAGGAATCGAACCTCGATCTCAGGCTCCGGAGGCCTACGTCATATCCATTGGACCACGGGCGCAAATTTAGCGAACAAAAATTATTATATGATATTTCAAATCAAAACGCAAGGCGAAATCCTTAAAGTAAAAAAGGCCCAAAAAAAGGATTGTCATGAAAGCGTTTCTATGATAACTTGATGAATATATAAAAACGTTTTTATAGATAGGGTGTATCGAGAGATGGGGAAAGTCACCATTAAGGATGTAGCCAAAGCGGCGGGCGTTTCGATCTCCACGGTTTCTAACGCGTTAAATGACGTGGACGTACTGAACCCGGAGACCAAATCCCACGTGCTGAAGGTTGCCAAGCAACTGAACTACGTTCCGAATTTAAACGGGAAGCAGCTGAAGTCGAAGAAGACGAATATGCTCGGCTTTTTCACGACCAGCGTCTCGGGACCTTATTTCTACATTCTGGTCGAGTCGATGGCGCGTGAGAGCGAACGGCTTGGATACGGTTTGCACGTGATGGTTACGGCCGACAAGCAAACCATTATTAGCAATATCATGGGTCGACGAGTCGACGGCGTCATCATTTACGAGGAATTACGGGTTGATGATCAAGATATCGCAATGATGGAGAAAGACAAGATCAAGGCGGTATTTCTCGATCGGGTCATTCAGAAGGAAACGATGGGAACGGTCATTTTCAATTCTTATGCCTCCTCTTACGAAGCCACTAAATACCTGATTAGCCTGGGCCACAAGAGAATCGCCTACCTGTCCGGCGTGGATACGATGTACGACAGCGTGCAGCGGAAGGAAGGGTACCTCGCCGCTTTACGAGAGCATCAATTGCCGGTGGACGAGGATTTCATTGTGCAGGGGTATTTTGAAGAAGAGAGCACCTATAATGCGGTTCGGGCTTTTGTTCACAAACATCCGGGCAAAATACCGGACGCGATTCTGGCGGGCAACGATCTGAGTGCGATCGGGTGCATTAAGGCTTTGCGCTCGTATGGACTTGAAGTTCCAAGGGACATCAGCGTCGTCGGGTTTGACGATATCGATATCGCTCAGTATTTTACGCCGCCTCTAACCACCGTACGAAATCAAATTGCTCGGCAAGGGATTTTGGCCGTCAACCATTTGGTGAACATGATTAAGAAGCAGGAGCAGGGGAAGGTGCAAAAACTGGACGGTGAACTGATCGTGCGGGGCTCGAGCCATGTCCGTTTAAGGCGAGACTAGGCTCGGGCGCGTTTGAAAGATTCTGACGATAGGGAACTTTTTGATTAAAATAAAAACGTTTTTATTCCTTCCTGAGGAATAAAGAGAGGAGCGCAAAATGGCGAAGTCAGCTGCGGCAGCCAAGAAACCGGTGGGATTAAGAATGAAGCAATTCTTTATCGACTTCGGCAGGCAGTGGGAAATCCAGTCGATGATCTGGCCGGGGATTATTTTTATGATTATTTTTTGCTACGTCCCTATTTACGGATTAACCATCGCCTTTAAGAATTACACGGTCATCGATACGCTAAGCTCCGCCCCATGGGTGGGATTGGATAACTTCAAGATTATCGCAAGCGATCGCTACTTCTGGGATTCCGTGGTGAACACATTGGGGATCAGCTTTCTGAAATTGGCGATCGGGTTCGTGATCCCGATTATCCTGGCGATCATGATTTACGAACTGAGCATGGGCCGGTTCAAAAAAATCGTACAGACCATTTCCTATCTCCCGCACTTTCTGTCCTGGATCGTCCTTGGCGGCATGTTGATCACCTGGTTTTCGACCACCGGCATGTTCAACCAACTGCTGCTGGATTTGGGGATCATCTCGAAGGCGCAGAACATCATGTTGGATCCGGGAAAATACTGGTGGATCGCCGTGTTGTCCGATGTCTGGAAAGAAGCGGGTTGGGGGACGATCCTCTATCTCGCCATCATGGCCAAGATTGATCCGACCTATTACGAGGCGGCCAAGATCGATGGGGCCAGCCGAATCCGGCAAATTTGGAACATCACCTTACCGAACATGAAGATGATTATCAGCTTGAACCTGATCCTGACCGTCAGCGGCCTGCTTGGCTCCAACCTGGACCAGACCTTAGTGCTGATTAACTCCCAGAACCGGGAAAAAGCCGAAGTAATCAACTCTTACGTGTACCGGATGGGGATGACGCAAGGGGATTTCTCCTACGCGACCGCCGTCGGTCTCGGTGTTTCGATCGTCTCCGTCATTCTGTTGGTGTTTGCCAATAAGGTGACCAGCAAACTCAACGATAATCAATCTGTCCTGTAAGGAAGGAGTAGCAGCTATGAATCGAAAGGCGGTCAAACAGGATCTCGACAGCCGAATTTTTGATACCGTCAATGTCACGGTCCTGATTCTATTTACAATCATCATTGTCATTCCGCTCTGGAACGTCATCGTTTCTTCCTTCAGTTCGGGGCGATCGCTGGCGGAAGGCGGGTTCGTCTTCTGGCCCAAGGAATTTTCTCTGGAGAACTACGAGGCGGTGTTTCGGGACGATACGATTTGGCAGTCGTTCCTGATCTCGGTCCTGAAGACGGTCATCGGCGTGGTTACCCACGTATTCTTCTGCGCGATGATCGGTTACGGCCTCAGCAAGAGCAATGTGCGCGGCCGCAAGCTGTACGTGACGATGGGCGTCATTACGATGTTCTTCTCGGGCGGCATGATTCCGACGTACTTGCTCATTAAATCGCTGGGTCTGCTTAACAGCTTCTGGGTGTACATCATCCCGGCTTTGTTCAGCTACTACGACGTCGTGATTCTCATGAACTTCTTCCGGAACGTGCCGGATTCCCTGGAGGAATCGGCCAAGATCGACGGTGCCGGAGACTGGAGAATTTTCCTGAAGATCTTTATTCCGTTGTCGATGCCGGCCATGGCTACCATCGCCTTATTCAACGGCGTGAATCAGTGGAACGACTTCATGACGACGAAGTTGTACATCACCGATCAATATCTGTATCCGCTGCAAATGAAGCTGTACGAAATCATCGTTCAATCCCAGACCCAATCGATGCAGAACGTCGCGGGTTCCGTCGTGATTGAAACGACCACCAAAGGAGTTCAACTCGCAACAATTGTGATTACGACTTTGCCGATTGTTGTGATTTATCCATTATTACAAAGATACTTTATCTCCGGCATGATGCTGGGGGCGGTGAAGGAGTAACGAATCAGCAACTTAGAATGAGGACGGCTACCGCGTGTTGAACTAGTTGTGCTTACAAAAAAAGGGAGGGTACACAAATGTTAAAGTTGAACAAAAGACTCGCTAGAAAAGGGATCACGGCTTGCGCCGCCCTGCTGACTGCTGCGCTGGTCGTTACGGGATGCGGCAGCTCCGGCGGCGGCTCCAAGGCTGCGAAAGGGGACGTCTCCCTGGAGAACCGTTATACGGTAGACGCCAATACACCGGCATGGAAGCTGGATAAGAAGGAAGAGCCAACCCAGCTGACTTGGTACGTCAACGCCGATTGGTGGAATACGGACTTCGGCAACGATGTGGTCACGAAGAAAATCAAAGAAGATTTGAATATCGATATCAAATTTGTGACTGGCGACGATACGAAACTCAACACTTTCTTCGCGGGAAGCGACATGCCGGACCTGATCACGGTGTTCGATTCGAACTCCGCCGTCGTACAGAAGGCTTCTTCCTGGGCATTGCCGCTGAACGAACTGGCGGAGAAATACGACCCTTATTTCAACAAAGTGGCTGCGCAAGATACGCTCAACTGGTTTAAGCAAGCCGACGGCAACACATACGGTTACCCGAACTACTCCAATACGCAAGCCGATTATGACAGCGGTAACATTCCGGCCAAAACCGCCTTCGTGATCCGCAAGGACGTGTATGAAGCGCTGGGCAAGCCAGTTATTGGTACGCCCGAGGAGTTCAAAAATGTGATGCAGCAAATCAAAACCCAATTCCCGGAGCTGATTCCTTTCGGTTTTAACTCGATCGGCGAAGGAACAGGTTCCCTGGGCGACGTGTTCCAAGACTTCCTTGGCGTGCCGCTGGAAACCGAAAACGGCGAATTCTACAACCGGAACCTGGATGAAGATTACCTGACTTGGCTCAAGACGCTAAATCAAGTGCATCAAGCCGGCAATATCAGCGACGACAGCTTTGCCGATGACGGCCCAGCCTTTGAAGAGAAGGTGAAATCGGGTAAATACGCAACGATGCTGCTTGACGGAACTCCGCAGCAAGGCGGCAATCTGCAAATCTTCGCCACCGCCCATCCGGATCAAGCTTATCTGGCCATCGACGGACCGCAAAGCACGGTAGGCAACACGCCGAAATTGAACCAATCCGGCATCACCGGCTGGATGATCAGCTTTATTACGAAACAATGCAAAGATCCGGCGAAAGCCCTCCAAATCTTCACGTACCTGTTGGATGAAGAAGGCCAGATGCTGATGAATTACGGGATTGAGGGCGAGACGTACACGAAGAACGCGGATGGTACGGTTCAATTCACGCCGGAAGTCAAAGAATTGCAACAGACAGATGCCGACAAGTTCAAGAAAGAATACCGCATGGGCGAATTCATGTTCTTCGGTCATGATCGTCATAAAGCGCTGAGCGCCGATGCCTTCCCTGAGTCCATTAAGCAAATGCAAGAGTGGGGCAAAGGCAAGCTGGTACCTCACTTCATCCTTGAAAATATCAATCCGGACGCGGGATCTCCGGAAGCTCGTTCTTTGACGGCGATCAACACAACCTGGAACACAACGATGGTCAGCTTGATTCGTGCGAAGAACGATGGGGAATTCGAGAGTACGTTGAACAATTATAAGAAATTCATCGAAGACAACGGTTGGGATCAAATCGTGAAGATTCGTACGGAGAAAATGAAAGCCAATAAAGATAAGCTCGGCCTCAAGTAAACTGAGCGTCAATATAGAAGTGGAGGGAACATCATGCGTGAGCTCGAACTTTATTATTCCTCTGGAGAGTCTTCTCTCTTCGTCCAAAAAACGAGAGAGCAGCTGCTGCCGCAGGATTCGGCAGTATCGGATGTTGCCGTCCGATTGGATGAAACCGTGGGCTATCAGGCGATGGACGGATTTGGGGCTTCTTTTACCGATTCGGCAGCCTATTTGATCCACCAAGTGCTTACCGAAGAGCAGCGTTTATCCTTAATGAAGAAGTTGTTTGACTCGGAAGAAGGGATTGGCCTTTCCGTACTGCGCAACCCGATGGGTGCCTCGGATTATGCCCGGTTCATCTATAGCTACGACGATTTGCCCGAGGGCGAGACCGACCCGGAAATGGGGCGGTTCTCCATCCGCCACGACGAGGCCGACGTGATTCCACTCTTACAAGAAGCGCTGGCCTTGAATCCATCCATCAAGCTGTTTGGCTCCCCCTGGAGCGCGCCGGGCTGGATGAAGACGAGTGGCTCGATGATCGGCGGGGAACTGAAGAAGGAATATTATGAAGCCTATGCGAACTACTTCGTTCGTTATGTAGAATCCTACGCCGAGCACGGTTTATCGATTTATGCGGTGACGCCGCAGAACGAACCGCTTTATGTGCCGGGACATTACCCGGGGATGTTGATGACGGCCGAGATGCAGACCGATTTTGTGAAAAACTATTTGAAACCGGCTTTTGCGAAACGCGGCTTGACCACGAAGATCCTGGCTTATGACCACAACTGGGATCGTCCGGATTATCCACTGTCCGTATTCAAGGAAGCGGCGGATGCGGTCGACGGCGTGGCCTGGCATTGGTATGGAGGGGAAGCTTCGGCGCAAAGCCAAGTGAAGGAGGCTTATCCGGAAAAAGAGGTTCATTTCACCGAAGGCTCCGGTGGAGAATGGATTCCGGCGTTTGAACCGGCGTTCTCCAATGTCATGCGGACGGGAATCGAAATTTTGCGCCATCATAGCCAATCGCTGGTGCTTTGGAATATGGCGCTCGATGAGCAGAATGGGCCCACCGTCCCCGGCTTTGGGAAGAGCACATGCCGCGGGATTGTGACGGTGAACCAGCAGACCCGCGAGCTCGAGTATACGCTGGATTATTATGCGCTGGCTCATTTCAGCAAAGTGATCCGGCCGCAGGCGGTGCGGATTGCCGCTGAGGCAGAGGAGGCTGCGATTCGCTCCGTGGCTTTCCGGAATACGGACGATTCAATTGGCGTCGTACTGTTTAATGATGGGGAAGAAGCGAGAAATGTCGCGTTGGAGCTGACAGGAACGGAAGAAGCCCGGTTCCGGCTCGGACCGAAGAGCGCGTTGTCCCTTCGTATCCCTAGAGCGTAAGCCTTGCTTGAACGGGCAATTATATTGAAGTGAATCACGCATGCTCCTTTTGCGAGAGTAGACGACATCTATCGTTTATATTTCGCGGAAGGAGCTTTTTTATGGAACGATAACGTACTCCTAGAGGCCCCATGTATAAGTAAAATGGCAAAAGTAAATGATACGGACGTCAGGCTTGCAACCGAACTAAATATTGGTTAAAATATCAGTGGGACTTAAAAAGTTAACCCGGGACATTTTAAGACCAGGAGATGGAGAGAGAAGACGAAGCTTGCAGGAGTGGAAAGCATGCGAAATATATTAGAGATTCAACAGCAGCTTCTTCCTGATCTCATGGACATTCTCAAGAAAAGGTACACTATACTTCACCAGATCATGTTGTCTGAAGTCATTGGCCGCAGAACCTTGGCGAATTCGCTGGACATGACGGAGCGTGTGTTGCGTGCCGAGACAGATCTCATGAAGGCCCAAGGCCTGATAGAAATCGAGAATATAGGCATGAGAATCAGCGACGCAGGACGGCGATTGATTGAGGATTTGGAACCGATGATGCTAGAGTTGTTCGGGCTCTCCAATTTGGAGGACACGATCCGTCAGCATTATGGACTGCGCAAAGTGGTGATTGTACCTGGAGACTGCGAAACCTCACCGCTCGTAAAACGGGAGCTGGGGCGTGCAGGTGCCAAGGCACTGATGGGTGCCATGTGCGGGGATGATGTGGTTGCGGTAACCGGCGGCACAACGCTGGCGGAAGTCGCGGATCAGCTGAATCCACCGCCGAACGTCACGATGAAGCAAAGCTGGTTTGTACCAGCACGCGGAGGTCTTGGCGAGAGCCTGGAAATCCAGGCGAACACCATCGCTTCCGGCATGGCGAAGCGGGTTGGTGCAGGTTATCGCCTGCTGCATGTTCCCGATTTGCTGGGGAAGGAAGCTTATGAGTCGCTCGTTCACGATCCGAACATTCAAGATATCGTGAACATGATCCGCCAGGCACGTATCGTGGTGCACGGGATCGGAGACGCTATGGAGATGGCGCGGCGCCGCAAGCTGGAGCCGGGCATGGCTGAGGAAATCCGCAAGGAAGGCGCGCTAGCGGAATCATTTGGTTATTACTTTAATGAAGATGGCGTCGTCGTGCACAAAATGCTAACCTTAGGCCTGCGTCTCGAGGACATCAAGCGAACAGAGACCGTGATCGGAATCGCGGGAGGCAAGAGCAAAGCGAAAGCGATCCATGCCGTATTGCGATTTGGACATGAGGATATTCTAGTGACCGATGAAGCTGCGGCGGAAGAGATCGTTCGTGAGCTCAGCAAGAAATCCGGGAAATAAATGGGTTTACTCATGACGGGTTTTTTCGGGCCTGTCTTGAATAATAAAAAAAATCAAACACTGGGAGGAACTATTCAATGAGCGTAAAAGTAGGGATTAACGGGTTTGGACGTATTGGACGTTTGGCATTCCGCCGCATTCAAAACGTGGAAGGTATCGAAGTCGTAGCAATCAATGACCTGACAGATGCGAAAATGTTGGCTCATTTGTTGAAATATGATACAACTCAAGGCCGCTTCGACGGCGACGTTGAAGTACATGACGGATTCTTCAAAGTAAACGGTAAAGAAGTTAAGGTTCTGGCTAACCGTAACCCTGAAGAATTGCCTTGGGGCGAGCTTGGCGTTGACATCGTTCTGGAGTGCACAGGCTTCTTCACAACGAAAGAAAAAGCTGAGCTTCACCTGAAAGGCGGCGCGAAGAAAGTTGTAATCTCCGCTCCAGCTACCGGCGACATGAAAACCGTTGTTTACAACGTAAACCATGAAATCCTCGACGGCACGGAAACTGTTATTTCCGGCGCATCTTGCACAACGAACTGCTTGGCTCCTATGGCTAAAGCGCTGAATGACAAATTCGGCATCGTAGAAGGCTTGATGACTACAATCCATGCCTACACTGGCGACCAAAACACGCTGGACGCTCCGCATGCGAAAGGTGACTTCCGTCGTGCTCGTGCAGCTGCAGCAAACATCATTCCTAACACAACTGGCGCAGCGAAAGCCATCGGCCTGGTTATCCCTGAACTGAAAGGTAAACTCGACGGTGCAGCTCAACGCGTGCCTGTACCAACCGGTTCTTTGACTGAGCTTGTAACTGTTCTTGAGAAAACCGTTACGGTTGACGAAGTGAACGCTGCTATGAAAGCCGCTTCTGACCCAGAAACTTTCGGTTACACCGAAGACGAAATCGTATCTTCGGATATCGTAGGCATCACTTACGGTTCCTTGTTCGACGCTACGCAAACGAAAGTATTGTCCGTAGGCGACAAACAATTGGTGAAAACCGTATCGTGGTACGACAACGAAATGTCCTACACTGCACAGTTGGTTCGTACGCTGGAATACTTCGCGAAAAAAGTAAAATAAGAAGTAACCCATAAAGATCGATTCATCCCAAAGAGGAGCAACCTAATTTAAGGACTCCTCTTTGGTTCTTGCATGAAATACGACATTCACACACACACCGTTTTTTTATAAATAGAGAGAAGTTTCATGGCGTCTTAGGAGAGAAAACAGAATCAAAGCCGTAGATGCGCATTTTTCCCCGCGCATACCGTTAGGAGGAACGTGGAGATGAATAAGAAAAGTGTACGTGATGTGGAAGTAACCGGCAAACGCGTGTTTGTCCGCGTAGATTTCAATGTACCGATGCAAGATGGCAAGATTACCGATGACACTCGGATCCGCGAAACGTTGCCGACGATTAAATACTTGATCGAAAATGGCGCAAAGGTCATCCTCGCGAGTCACTTGGGCCGTCCAAAAGGCCAAGTCAACGAAGACATGCGTTTGACACTGCCAGCGAAACGCTTGGGCGAGCTGCTCGGCAAAGAAGTAGCCAAAGCTGACGAAGCTGTAGGCGAAGCCGCGAAAGCCAAAGTAAATGCCTTGAACAACGGCGACGTACTGGTGCTTGAAAACGTACGTTTCTACCCGGGCGAAGAGAAGAATGATCCTGAACTCGCGAAGCAATTCGCTGAGCTGGCTGATCTGTTCGTCAACGATGCGTTTGGCGCAGCACACCGCGCGCACGCTTCGACGGAAGGCATCGCTCATTACCTGCCAGCCGTATCCGGCTTGCTGATGGAGAAAGAATTGTCCGTTCTCGGCAAAGCACTGTCGAATCCGGATCGTCCTTTCACTGCTATTATCGGCGGGTCGAAGGTTAAAGACAAAATCGACGTCATCGACAACTTGCTCAACATCGCGGACAATGTGTTGATTGGCGGCGGCTTGGCTTACACCTTCTTCAAAGCGCAAGGTCACGAAATCGGCCAATCGCTGTTGGATGACAGCAAACTGGATGCCGCTCTTGGCTTCATCGAGAAAGCGAAGAAGCTGGGCAAGAACTTCGTGCTTCCGGTTGACTGCATCGTCGCTGACGACTTCAGCGCAACAGCTAACCATAAAGCGGTAGATATCGACAGCATTCCTGCAGATTGGGAAGGCGTGGACATCGGGCCGAAGACGCGTGCGAAATATGCCGAAATCATCAAGAACTCCAAGCTGGTCGTTTGGAACGGGCCGATGGGCGTGTTCGAAATCGATATTTTCGCAAACGGGACGAAAGAAGTGGCTGAAGCCTGCGCAACAACAGAAGGCTACACCATCATCGGCGGCGGCGACTCTGCAGCAGCAGCTGAGAAGTTCAACCTGGCTTCGCAAATGAACCACATCTCCACGGGCGGCGGGGCTTCCCTGGAATTCATGGAAGGCAAGGCGCTTCCAGGCGTCGTGGCTTTGAACGACAAGTAAACCGTTTATCAGATCAAAGTTCGTTTTTTGAACTACCTCTATAAAGAAGGAGTGGGTGGTTTCTGTGAGAACACCTATTATCGCCGGAAACTGGAAAATGTTCAAAACCGTTTCCGAAGCCAAAACCTTCTTCGAAGCCGTTAAAGGTAAAGCGGAGGTTGCCGGCGTAGAGAGCGTTATCTGCGCGCCGTTCACCAACCTTCCGGCTTTGGTAGAAGCAGCAAAAGGCACGTCGATCAAAATCGGCGCGCAAAACATGCATTTTGAAGACGAAGGAGCCTTCACCGGTGAAGTCAGCGGACGCATGCTGAAAGAGCTTGGCGTGGACTATGTCATCATCGGCCACTCCGAGCGCCGGGCGTATTTCGGCGAAACCGACGAAATCGTGAATAAGAAGATCCTTGCCGCATTCAAACACGGGTTGACCCCGATTCCTTGCGTCGGCGAGAAGCTGGAAGAGCGCGAAGCCGGCCAAACGAAAGAAGTCGTGAAGGTGCAAACCGAAGCGGCTTTGAAAGGGTTAACTGCGGAGCAAGCGGCGCAAGTCGTTATTGCTTATGAACCGATCTGGGCGATTGGTACAGGCAAATCCTCCACGTCGCAAGACGCGAACGAAGTGATTTCCTATATTCGCAGCCTGGTTCAAGGTTTGTACGGCAACGATGTGGCCGCGAAAATCCGTATCCAATACGGCGGCAGCGTTAAACCGGAGAACGTGAAGGAGTATATGGGCCAAAGCGACATCGACGGCGCACTCGTCGGCGGTGCCAGCCTGCAGCCGGACTCTTACATCCAGCTCGTTGAGGGGGCGAAATAAATGACGGCTCCCAAACCAGTAGCTCTGATCATCATGGACGGGTTCGGTCTTCGCGAAAAAGTCGAAGGCAATGCGGTGGCTCAAGCGAACAAACCGAACTATGACCGTTATTTGAAGCAATACCCGAACACCACGCTGACCGCCAGCGGGGAAGCGGTAGGTTTGCCGGAAGGTCAAATGGGGAACTCCGAAGTCGGTCACTTGAATATCGGTGCCGGCCGGATTGTATACCAGGACTTGACCCGGATTTCTAAATCGATTCGCGAAGGCGAATTTTTCTCGAATGAAACGCTGGTAGAGGCGGTGCGCAGCGCCAAATCGAAAGGCAAGAAGCTGCATCTGTACGGCCTTCTGTCCGACGGCGGCGTGCATAGCCACATTGAGCATATGTTTGCCATGCTCGAGCTGGCGAAGAAGGAAGAGATGCACGAGGTTTACGTGCATGCTTTCCTTGACGGTCGCGACGTGGCTCCGGACAGCGCGAAGGGCTTCCTGGAGCGGCTGATCGCCAAGATGAACGAGCTTGGCGTCGGTAAGATCGCAACGGTGCAAGGCCGCTATTACGCGATGGACCGCGACAAACGTTGGGACCGCGTCGAGAAATCGTACCGGGCCATGGTGTATGCGGAAGGACCGCAATATACGGACCCAATTCAGGCGGTAACAGAATCGTACGAGAAATCGGTATTTGACGAATTCGTGATGCCGACCGTGATTGTCGATGGCCATGGCCAACCGATCGCGCAAGTGGAAAGCGGCGACAGCGTCATTTTCCTGAACTTCCGTCCAGACCGTGCCATTCAACTGTCCAACGTATTTACGAACAAGGATTTCCAAGGCTTCGACCGCGGACCGAAATTCCCGAAAGACCTGCACTTCGTGTGCTTGACCCTGTTTGCGGAATCGGTTGACGGCTATGTAGCGTACAAGCCAAAGAATCTCGACAATACGTTTGGTGAAGTGCTGGTACAGAACGGTAAGAAGCAATTGCGGATCGCTGAAACGGAAAAATACCCGCATGTGACGTTCTTCTTCAGCGGCGGACGCGATGTAGAGCTTCCGGGCGAAAAACGCGTCCTGATCAACTCGCCGAAGGTCGCAACGTACGACTTGAAACCGGAAATGAGCGCCTATGAAGTGGCGGAAGCTTGCGTCAAGGAAATCGAGTCGGATCAACACGACGCGATCATCTTGAACTTCGCGAATCCGGACATGGTCGGGCACTCCGGGATGATGGAGCCAACGATCAAAGCGGTTGAAGTAACGGACGAGTGCGTAGGCAAGGTTGTTGACGCCGTCAAAGCCAAAGGCGGAGTTGTCATCATTATTGCCGACCACGGGAATGCCGATATGGAAACCGACGACCAAGGCCGTCCATTTACCGCACATACGACGAACCCGGTTCCATTCATCGTTACCGATGAGAACGTCGTGCTTCGCGACAAAGGTATTCTCGCCGATGTAGCTCCAACGCTGCTCGACTTGATGGGCTTGCCGCAGCCGGCGGAAATGACCGGTCAATCGATGATTGCCAACCGCAAGGCATAAAATAACTATAAAACCCTTAAAGGAGATTGTATTCTAATGACGATTATTTCTGACGTATACGCTCGCGAAGTCCTTGACTCCCGCGGCAACCCTACCGTTGAAGTTGAAGTTTATCTCGAATCCGGCGCAATGGGCCGTGCCATCGTTCCTTCCGGTGCTTCCACCGGCGCGCATGAAGCTGTAGAGCTTCGCGACGACGACAAATCCCGTTACCTGGGCAAAGGCGTATTGAACGCCGTGAAGAACGTGAACGAAACCATCGCTCCTGAAGTGATTGGCATGGACGCGCTGGACCAAGTCGGCATCGACAAAATGATGATCGAATTGGACGGCACGCCTAACAAAGGCAAACTGGGCGCTAACGCGATCCTGGCCGTTTCGATGGCGGTTGCTCGCGCAGCTGCAGACGCTTTGGACCTGCCGCTGTATGCTTACCTGGGCGGATTTAACGCGAAACAGCTTCCTGTTCCGATGATGAACATCGTGAACGGCGGCGCACATGCCGACAACAACGTAGACGTACAAGAATTCATGATCCTGCCTGTAGGCGCTCCTTCCTTCAAAGAAGCTCTTCGCACAGGCGCAGAGATTTTCCACAACCTGAAATCCGTACTTAAAGCAAAAGGCCTGAACACGGCTGTTGGCGACGAAGGCGGTTTTGCACCAAACTTCACTTCCAACGAAGACGCTTTGTCCTCGATTATGGAAGCTATCACGAAAGCCGGCTACACGCCAGGTAAAGACGTATTCTTGGGTATGGACGTCGCTTCTACCGAGTTCTACAAAGACGGCAAATACCATCTGGAAGGCGAAGGCAAATCCTTCACTTCCGCTGAGTTCGTTGACCTGCTTGCTTCTTGGGCAGACAAATATCCGATCATCACGATCGAAGACGGCTGCGCCGAAGACGATTGGGAAGGTTGGAAGCTGCTGACCGAGAAACTGGGTAACAAAATCCAACTCGTGGGTGACGACCTGTTCGTAACCAACACCGAACGTCTGTACAAAGGGATCCAAGAAGGCATCGGTAACTCGATCCTGATCAAAGTAAACCAAATCGGTACGTTGACGGAAACATTCGACGCGATCGAAATGGCAAAACGCGCAGGTTATACGGCAGTGATCTCCCACCGTTCCGGCGAATCCGAAGACAGCACGATTGCCGATATCGCCGTGGCAACGAACGCCGGCCAAATCAAAACCGGTGCTCCTTCCCGTACGGACCGTATCGCGAAATACAACCAATTGCTTCGCATCGAAGACCAATTGGCTGATCTGGCTCAATACAACGGCTTGAAATCCTTCTACAACCTGAAAGCACACCGTTAAGAAGGACG
>RCUU01000327.1_pt1 | contig 27331 bp, 28 predicted proteins | sample 2166211 | NCBI WGS metagenome assembly RCUU01 (sample SAMN09932620, study PRJNA488358) | compost metagenome | feature: garden; material: soil; isolation source: compost soil in phenylacetic acid-enriched culture | place: Germany: Experimental Botanical Garden Goettingen | collected 2016-01-27
GCTTCGGCAAGGAAGCCTGCCTTGTCGCCGTCCATCCCTTGTACCGGAACCGCCATACCGGGACAGCGCTGCTGACTGCGCAGCTGGAACGTCTCGGCCGTCTGGAATGTGCTGTGGCGAGCGACAATGCAGCAAGCCTGAAGATGTGCTTCAATTCTGGACTTGTGGCGGTGGCACTGAACCGGGGGCCTACCGGCAAGCCGACACTGCTGCTCCGTTCACCGCTGCTTCCAGACAGCCTGCCCACAAAACTTCCACAAGAAGGTGAACTCCTGTGCCAGAACCCGTCTTAGGCATCCTTACGCTCTATCTGAACGAAGCAAGGCAGCTTGAAGAGAAAAGCGTATACCGGAGGATGATTATTGAAGGCAGCCGGATTGGCCTGGATGTCTTTGTGTTTACCCCCGCAGATGTGCACGTCAGCAAGGATCAGATCCACGCACTTGTCTATGATGTTAAAAGCGGAACTTGGTCGCGCAAATGGCGCTCCTTTCCGAATATGATCTATGACCGCTGCCGGATTCAGCGCAGCCAGCGGTTCCAGCAGCTGCTGCGTTTCCGCGCGCGCTATAACCATCTCACTTTTCTGAACCGGCCGCTGCGCAATAAATGGACGGTTCATCAGACCTTCTCGCAGAAAGGCCGTTTCCGGCAGCATCTGCCGGAAACTCTGTTATACCAGTCTTCCGCCGATCTGCACCGGATGCTGAAGTTCAGTCCCGTCGTCTATGTCAAGCCGATCAACGGCACCGGCGGACGCGGGATCCTGCGGATTGAACGGCAGCGGGACGGCAAGCATCTCTACAATATCCAGGGACGCCGCCAGAACCGGCAGATCATCGCTCCCCGGAAGGTTTCGCTGAGCCGCCTGGATTCCATTGTGCGCCAGTGGTGCCTCGGCGGACGGTTTCTGGTGCAGCAGGGCATCCCGCTGCGGCTGCCGAGCGGACGCTACCACGACTACCGCATGCTTGTGCAAAAGAACGGCCAGGGCGTGTGGGAGCTGACCGGCATGGCCGGCCGCGTGGGCGCCGCCCGCAGCATCACCTCCAACCTGCACGGCGGCGGGCACGCCATCCGTGCCGAGATCCTGCTGAAGCAATGGCTCGGCAGCCAAGAAAAGGCCGACAAAGCCATGAAGACAGCCGAGAAGCTGGGCCTCGACGCCGCAGCCTTTCTGGAGGACAGCTTCGGTGCCCTCTGCGAGCTGGCCCTGGATCTCGCGATCGACCGCGAGGGCCGGATCTACGTGCTGGAGGTCAACCCCAAGCCCGCCCGTGAGGTGTTTGCCCGCTCCGGCGACGGCGGCACCTACCGCAAGGCGCTGATGCGCCCGCTGGAGTATGCGATGTGGGTGTATAAGAACAAGAATACGCCAAGTGCAGCGAAGGTGGTTGAGGAGTAGGAGTGAGTCAAACGATAAGAATGCATCCGCTCTGATCTGAGGGATGCATTCTTTAGGTAAGCGTCAAACCCAGCATACCTGTAAACCATAAGCTAGTCATGAGATCATAACAGGCTGAATCCGTTTCAATCTAAGGATACGGATGCTGAATTAAGATACCCGCTCGCGTATTACGCAGTTTTTTGTGCCTCATACAATACTGGACAGTGCAAAGTTCTGCAGCTTAAGAAGCAAGTGAACTGGGCTCAAAATCAGCGTTCACCTGTTTGGATTTAATTATTTTCTTTATGGATAAAGGGGGGATTTTGAGCAAACACATTACATAGTCTTCAATCGCCGGGACCGTCAGCCGAATGTTCGCCCGATCCTTATCGCCCTTGACGTGCTCCAGCGGATGCGCCTGCCCCTTCTTGAGATACCGGTTCAACCAATAAGCTGGCTTGGACTGAAGCTGCTCATCGAACAATAACCGCCAATTGTTACGAGCTACTGGGAAGGTGCGAAGCCAAGTATTGCTGTCATCCTTACCCCAGAGGGTAACATTGCAAAAGTGAAAGCCTTCCTCCTGGCGGATACCATGCGGGTCATCCGAGGAGAATAGGCTTTCTATATCGTGATCATACTAAAATAATTTCCATATATGACCTCAAAAAATAGAGGGATATCCCTCAACGCTATGTTGAGCGGGAGAACTACTCATTATCAAGCGTTCCTAAGAATCGTAAAGCTGTCTCTCTATAAAAAGTAATAGACTCTAGATAAGTATCTATATTCACCCACTCATCCGGCTGATGAGCCAGTCTCTCATCTCCAGGTCCATAAATTAAGATCGGTAATTCCCCCTCATCTTGAAGAACAGAACCATCTGTATAGTAAGGAACTCCATGTACATCTTGGTCTGATTGACCGTTAATCTCCAGAGCTGTCCGTATCAAAGGATGATCCGGATTCGTATAAATGGAGCTGCGATCCAGAATCTGCTCTACTTCAAATGAAAATCCCGGGTTTACATGTTGAATTCTTAATAATGTGCGCTTAATCTCTTCCAGCAGCGGAGCATGGGTTAGCGGAGGAACTGTGCGAATATCCACATCAATAACACAGCGATCTGGAATTACATTCGTTTGGACTCCACCTTCAATCCGGTTGACAGACAAGCTGCTGGAACCGAGAACTGGATCGTGTGCCACCCACTGAAGAGCACTCCCCTTAAGAAGGTTAATAACCTCCATCATGCCCTCCACTGCATTTAACCCCAAATGCGGCATTGAACCATGGGCGCTTTTGCCAAATAAAGAAATCCGCAGCCACAAAGCCCCTTTATGCCCAACCGCTACTTTTCCTCTGGTGGGTTCTCCAATGACCATTCCGTCCAGATCACGAACACCGTATTGATCTAAATACATTCTGGCTCCACAGCTGTCTACTTCTTCCCCTGCAGTCGCCAGAAATATCAAATCTCCGTCCAAGTTGATCCCGTCCAGTTGAATGGAGACCAGAGCCAGCAGCATCGCTGCTAGCCCGCTTTTCATATCCGATGCCCCTCTGCCATAGATGCGGTCGCCCTCAATCGCCGCACCATGGGGACTATATTTTCCAGCGGATGCTGACCATGGACTCACGGTATCGAGATGTCCACAGAACATCAATTTTTTACGCCCGCTCCCTTTCAGCGTAACTTCTACGTTGCTGCGATCCGTGCTTAGAGGTGAAATTACTGCGGGAATTCCGATGTCATTCAATAATGACATTAAGACGAGTGAGAGACGGTGCTCATTCCCCGGGGGATTACAGGTATCTATGGCGATCAATCTCTGCAAGAAAGGAACGGCGTATTCCCGACTGAGGACATTCTCCATTCGTTATATTCCCCCCAGTACTTGCAGCTTCAGCGGCGTTACTTTCCAGCCATTAACAGGTGCAAGATCCTGTGAACAAGCGGATACGGCTACGACAACATCGACCAAAGCTTGCAGCATCACAAAGTCGCCCGGCTTGGATACAGGTGGCTCAATCACATAATCACCTTCATCATCCAAAACGTTATTCATGAACCAGTTAATTGGATCGGGAAGGACATCATATTTAAGATCAAATGGCTTCAAAGCCTTCTCTAAATTATCATGACAGTTCGGATGTTCTTCTAAGCCAAAATCCATCTTATAACGGTAATAATCACAAGCCGGGAAGAAAAAATCATGTTTGCCCACGGTATCTTTAACCATAGTCATCAAGGGTCTCCGAAGATTACTATACAGTCCGTCGCCTTCCTTCAATCTTATGCTGCTTAGTGATGATCTCATATGAACAGGAGACACATGTTCTCCAGGATTGTCGCGATTAAAACAAACAAAATCACCTACCTGTTGACCTTCCACATCAATAATACATAGGTAATGCCCTTTCGGTACAACAACTGCTCGTCCCTCGTAAGCCGGTATAAGCACTTCTTCCTTCACTCTGTTCCCAATCATTGCTACTCCTTCTTTCTGTGCTTTCCCCCAGCTAATCGATTAATACAGCCACTGCGCGAACCGGCGAGCCTGTTCCTTTACGAATTTTTAGGGGGAGTCCAAAATAGAGAAAACGTTGATTCACTACTTGATCCAGTTGACACATATTTTCCGTGTTGGTCATGCCATATTCGCGGCAAATCAGGTGACCGGAAAACTTTAGATCCGCTGGGTTATCTATAGAAGGAGCGTCCACTCCAATATTCACTACGCCATGCTTTGCCAGCCACTCTCCGGCGCTATAGTCAAGTCCAGCATGACGGGTCAACCATTCCTCACGCCCATATGAACGGTTGTAATGACCGGTATGGAGCAGAACAATATCGCCGCGTTCGATATGGAGTCCGGAACGTTCCAATTCTTCCTTTAATATAGTCGCCGTTATATAAGCATCTGGTGCAACACGGGAGACATCCAGACATATCGCAGGTCCATAAAAATATTCTAGCGGCATTTCATCAATGGTTTGGCCGTTACGATCATACTCATACGTTGCGTCACTATGTGTGGGTCCATGCTCATTAATGAGCAAATTATTGGTGGCGAATTCAAAACCAAGCTTCTCTTTACTTTCGTCATGTGACATATTCGGAAAAATCATCGTTTTCTGATGGGGAGGAAACACCGGCATCCCCTGATAAATTTCCTGTGACAGATCAATTAATCTTAGCCCCATAGGGATCTTCCTTTACTGTAGTATAGTTGGCAGCTTCTTAAAGTTCTCCGCATCAATTAAGCCTAGATCGGTGATTTTCCACTTTGGACTTGTTACCAGAGACAGGAAGGATAAGTGCATAAAGGGAACATGTAAGGTGCAGCCAAGCTCCTCTTCAGCTAAACGATGAAGCTCAGATACCGCCGCACTCATTTCTTTGCCAGTTAGCTCATCCGACATCAACCCGCCAATCCGCAGCGGTAAATCTCCAATCACTTTGCCGTCCCGAATCATACATATGCCTCCGTTCATGGCGATCACACGGTTCGCAGCAACCTTCATATCTTCATAATTCGTCCCAGTAACAATGATGTTATGGGTATCATGGGCTACACTTTGAGCAATAGCTCCTTCACGCAGCTTCATGCCACGCACGAAGGTTTTGCCAATCAAGCCGCTTTGTTCATGCCGCTCAATCACAAGCAGCGGTAAAATATCGGCCGCAAGGTCGGGCTGAACAATACCCCCCTGTACCTTCAAGCTAACCTCTAGCCCACCGGTTAAGTTCTGATCGGGAATTACTTCGATTGCCCGGGCTCTGACCTGATTCCCTTTCGCCTCAATATACAGATCCTGCAACTTAACCGGCGCACGCTTTACCGATGACTTCACCGATTCCGGATAGATATAGGAAGGAATATTAAGGAGCAGTTCACCTTGCGCTGCTGCTTTTGTGCCAGCCAGATATACACCATCTATTGTCATTTGCTGTAGATTCGTAATTACAACCAGATCTGCACGTTTACCTGGCGCCAATACACCGATATCCCCAAATCCGAAATGGGTTGCCGGATTAATCGTAACCATTTGAATGGCTTCTACCGGATCAATCCCCTCTGCTATGGTTCGGCGGACGATCTCATTCATATGACCTTGTTTCAAAAGATCTTCAGGAACCATATCATCTGATACAAGAATCGCTCTACGAGAGTCGACTCCTTCCTCGGTAATGGCACGAATACATTCAGCCATGTTGCGCTGAGAAGAACCTTCCCTTATAAAGACGCTTACGCCGTAACGAAGCTTCTCCATCATCTCTTCCTTGGTAGTGGTCTCATGACAAGATACATGTGTTCCACCTCCGATAATATGTGCAGCCAATTCCTTACCGAACAATCCGGGGGCATTCCCTTCGACGGTTTTTCCGATACTCTTGGCATACACTACGGAAGCTATCAAATCATCAATGAGGGGTGAGGCATGCCGATATACAGGCATGACATTACTAAACCCTTGGATCTCACCAATCCCCTGTACATAAGGGTCATTCAGCAGTTCATTCATATCTTTAGAATTAATCTCCGCACCCGCTGTTTCGAGACCCGGCGCATCCGGAGTCAAACAAGGCACAGTATATAACACACGATTAGGAAGGGAACGAGCCTCATCGATCATCGCTTTAATTCCAGGAACGCCAAGTACATTCCCTATCTCATGCGGGTCCGCAATCAAGGTTGTCGTCCCTGTTGGAATGGATAGCTTGGAGAACTCCGTAACCGTCAGCATTGCACTTTCAAAATGCATATGAGAATCAATAAAGCCGGGACTAATATATTTTCCCGCCACATTTTCTACAACTGTATTTGGACCAATCAGGCTGGAGGCATCCCCAACCATCAGAATTCGTTCACCTTTTACAGCTACATCTCCGGGATAGATTTCTCTAGTAATAACATTAATAATAAATCCGCCACTGAGCACCAGATCAGCATAACTACTCTCATCCAGCAGTGTATCAATGAGTCGGCGATAATCCAGCGCTTCTTTGATCCTAATCGTATCCATCTTTATGTCAGCCCCCTATTGTTCACTCTCCAGACTGTCTACGATACCGACAATGGCTGCATCAACAGGTGCTCCATCGTACGCCATCGCTCTTGCTGCCATGCTTCCAACCACATAAATCACTTGTTCTCCAATCCCAGCCCCCACGGTGTCTACGGCAATAATGGGGTGTCCGGTTAACGTCCCGTCGAGCATGATGGGCTGAGCAATCAGCAGCTTGGTGCCGACCAGTCGCTCATCTTTCCTCGTCGCGGTCACTCTTCCGATTACTTTTCCAATTTGCATAACTACCGTCTCCCATTCACGTCTCCAGAACCTTTATTCCGTAATCCCGTGCCATATCACGTGCCAGTGGGGTAAGAATTGAACCCTTATGCAGCTTGATTACCGTAACGCCACTGGCATATATAGCCTTAACATCATCTCCGGTAATAATCTGTTTGCTGGTGCCTATATCTGTGATCCAGTGATCCAGCTGGTTAGCATCCAGAAGGGTCATTCCATAACTACGAAGTGACCCTAACATTTGCCTAATTTCATGCCTCATAGCAGAAGGTATCGAGTACGTAGTGATATCCTGCGACGGAGTATTATCACCCGCTTCAATGTTTAAGGCGGCAACCTTTCTGCCTGAACACAGCCCTTGAAGAATCAAACGCGTCATAGGATGCTCATCATCCAGTCTGGATAGTTGGGATAACAGGGATAAGGACAAGACTGGAACAAACAGATACTGAATATTGGTGTCCAAGGTTGGAACAGACCCTGAGCCCCATGCTTTTCCAGCGGGTCCGGAATTCACGAAATCATCAATACCCGTCCTCTGAACAAGCTCTCCTGCTCCGTAGGTTGCTCTCGCCTCGTGATCCACCCATAACTGTAGTCTCAATTTCCTTTCCCCAAGCTTCCGCACAGCAGAGAAGCCTTGCTCCATACCCATCCAGTGATGAGTAAGCAGTGCCAGCATTCGCGGATACTGCTTATCCAGCTCTGCTTCCCTTCCGCGATAGAGCAACTCGGTTGCGGTTCGAACGGCGAGGGTGCTAGATGAAGATAACATGATTTAGCCTACGCTTTAATGCTGGACAAGATCGCTTTTTCCACTTCACTATGTGGTCTTGGAATGACATGTACGGAGATGAGCTCCCCTACGCGCTTGGCAGCATTTGCACCAGCATCAGTAGCCGCTTTTACAGCTCCTACATCGCCGCGCACCATAATCGTCACAAGACCAAAACCCACCTTTTCATATCCGCAAATTTCCACATTTGCCGCCTTAACCATCGCATCTGCAGCTTCAATAGCTCCCACGAGCCCTTTAGTTTCGATCAGTCCCAATGCTTCTCCCATTTCTATTTCCTCCTAAGTTTCATATTGATTTTTATTTCAATGGCTTCATTCATGCCTTATTCCGGTTTTAAAGGATCTGTATGATTTGGCGTTGTTGGACGTTTCTTGGCTTCTTTAGCAGGAGCTGATTTTTCTGGCCCAGAACTGATCTCCTCTATAGGTTGCTTCTCCTCAGAGGGTTCTTCTGCTTCCAGCGGTTCATCTAATGGAGTCGCCGAGAAGTGCGACAAGATCTTTTCAATTACATCATTATGGGCTCGCGGAATCACATGCGCAGAGACTACCTTCCCGATTCGCTCTCCCTCCAGCCTGCCGGCTTCCACTCCCGAGGATACAGCAGCCACATCACCGCTGAAATGAATGGTTACGCCAAGCTTTCCGCCAACCCCAATTACTTTTTCAACAGCTTCAATGGTTACATCTGCTGTCTTTAATGCAGCATCCGCAGCGGACACCGCTGTAGTAAACCCTATCGTCTCAATCAACCCTAGCGCTTGTTGTTTCATTTAACTCCCCTTCTCTCCATGGTTATACATAGGGTTGCAACACCTTCTGCAGGACAGCAATCGCAGCGGACAACTCTTCCCGCCCCCCTGTCAGCAGCAAATATTCCGCTTCAATGTTGTATTTCACGCTTGTATTCATCCCTTGTTTAAGTGCACGATCCATAAGAGCCACACTACGATACCTTGATAGCCCCTCCCATACAGCAATTGAATTCCCGTTGGAAACCCCTAGATATTTCAGTAGAAATGAAGAAGGTTCGAGCGAAATGTAATTACGGATATTCTCTTTTCCATTTTTCTCACATTGATCGGATATCTGCTGTAGCACTTCTGCAAGTTCAGCCGAGGATTCTCCCAACACTATGGCTTGAAAAGCACTGCCGCGTTCTTTGTTCCAGCTAATCTCGTATTCCAGCTTCGACGCGCCTAGTGCTTCATCCAGCAGGAACAAGTAACCTGGCTTACATCGTTCAGCGGCGACGATCCCCGCTGACTTCGCCGATGTGCGGCGAATGCCAATCTGAGAGAACAACTCAGACTGTAGCTCCGGATAATGCCAGAAACTAAGCCCGTCGCAGTTCTCGCCTATCACCCCCGCTCCGGCACCTTGACCACTAGGAACAGTGCATTCTGTATTACATTCTTCACGGGTTCTTCCCTGCACCAAAGACATCCGTAGTAAAGGAGACATAGATTGTTCAATGAATTCACGGGTTAAGTGCACCGCTGTTGAATTTGAAGAGATAGTAGCGGCAGCAGCATTTAATCGCTGATCTCTTTTATCCTTCTGGTAATTAGGTCGATGAATGTCCGGCACTACCTCTACCTGCGAAGACCCAGTCTTCGGCATAAATGAACCACTTTGAAGAGGGTCTTGACGTTTAGCCGAACTCGGGCGCAGTGCTTCTTGCACAATCGTTCTCATAAAATCCGACATCGGTCATAACCTCCTAGAATAAGATTTTTGCAAGTTCGGGATGAGGGCGAGGAATAACATTACAGGATATGAGCTCTCCACCCGTCCGTAAATGGGCAGTTCTCCCGGCTTCAATCGCCGCAGTAACGGCGGCTACATCTCCCTCAACCACTAGAGCCACAAGGCCTGCACCAACCAGTTTCATGTCAATCAACCTTACCGTCGCCGCTTTGCACATGGTATCCAGTGCTTCAAGTGCAGCAACTAGCCCGCGGGTTTCAATCAAGCCAATGGCTTCCATAGCTGTGATCCTCCTCCTTCATCATAAATAATCCTTAATATTGAAATGGGAGTCCGTGGGAATACTTGTACGCCGATACGCTTCTTTCGCATGCAATGGATAGGTCGCATCTATACCCATTTTGGCCGATACCCCCCGCAATTGATGGGAAGGCTCCAGCGGTGAGCCCTTGGCTCCCGGAACAATGAAAACGTCCAAGTCAGCCTGCACCCGTGTAGCTATGGCCCACTCCACATCCTGCGGGTCGAACAGATTCACATCTTCATCGACGACTACGACATGCTTCAGATCCTTGTCACTAGCAAAAGCTGCCAACAATGCTTGTTTGGCATCACCTTCAGTACGTTTGCGGATAGAAATGACAGCATGGTAACGTCCAATCCCTCCAACCGTTAAATGAACATTCAATACTTCTGGGACAACCTGCCGCACCGTACTAAGCAAGGTCGCTTCCCGAGCAAGCGCCATCGGCAAATGCTCTTCATGTCCAGAAGGATAAATCGTCTGCCAAATCGGCTGATTCCGGTAAGTGATCGCTGAGAATTCAATCACAGGCTGGGGCGTACATTCTCCGTAATAACCAGCTAACTCCCCGAAAGGCCCCTCCGGTTCACGCACATGTGGCAGTATTTTCCCTTCCAGTACCACCTCTGCTTCAGCAAGCACCTCCAGATCCACCGTTTTGGCTTGCACAACATCCAATGGGTGGCCTAGTAGAGCACCGGCTACATCGAGCTTGTCGCAATGATACAAATGCGTACTGATCTGCGAACTCAAAATGACTGCTGGAACAACACCGAACATGACCGCAATCTCCATGGGTTCACCCTGTTTCTCATACTCCAGATACTGCTGATACAGCTCCGGTGAAGAGATAAGCACACTAGCCCGGTTGCCCTCAAGAAGCTGCATACGGCGAATCGACGTGTAACGCTTATTTCCATTTCGTTCTTTGACAACCACGATGCCCGAGACAAGGTAAGCTCCCGAATCATCCTTATGATACGTGCAGACTGGGAAATGATCGGTCAGTCGAAATGGCTTTAGCACCACATTGTCATGGACAGGACCCGAAGTTACCTTACGTGTCGGAAGCGGATGAACGATGGAATCAATCAGCTTTTTCAGCAAATTCTTCTTACCGATACCCATCGTCTCTGCCAGCAGATCACGATCGCCGCCCAGTCCGGATACCATGGGCATGTCATAGCCTTTAATTTTCTCGAAATAAAAGGGCTGTTTGCCTTCCCCGGTCCGGATGACCGCCCCCACTTCAAACTTCGGATCAACCTCCTTGCGGATATGTGTGATTCTCCCGCTTCGTTCTAAATGATCTATTAGCGTGCGAATATTGTTCATCATTCCACTGGTTTCTCCCCCCATCTCGCCATAAGCTCGTGTTCAATATTCAGGGAATCCAAAATTCTGGCGATGACGAAATTGACTAATTCCCAGATCTCAGTAGGATGGTGATAGAACCCCGGAGAAGCTGGCAGAATATCTGCACCTGCACGCGCCAGACGAGTCATATTCTCCAAATGGATCAAGTGAAGCGGTGTTTCACGAGGTACAACGATCAGTTTTCTTTTCTCCTTCAGCATTACGCTAGCCGTCCGGCTTAATAACGTGTCTCCTACACCATTGGCAATCGCACCGAGGGAATTCATCGAACAAGGAAGGACAACCATCCCATCCGTCTTAAATGAGCCGCTCGCCACCGATGCGAATAAATTGTTATTTTCCAGTACTTTCGCATAAGACTTGGTTTCCTCCATGGTGACTCCACACTCGAATTTCATCACCTTTTTCGCCATGTCGGTAGCGATGACATAAGTTTCGATGTGAAGTTGATGCAGAGCACGGATTAGGGTATAAGCGTAAATTGAGCCACTAGCTCCGGTAATGCCTACAACAATTCTCATATTCGTTTCTCCTTTAACTTCTCTCGATGAAACTTAACTCCATGGAATCATGGTTTGCACTTTTTCCAGTCTACGGGCCAGGAATACGAGCAAAATCGGAGTACCGATCACCAGTGGAGGTACGTCGCTGATACCGATCCATAAAACTGCCCACCAAAAGTCGAAGATTCCGAGGAAATCCAGACTGGCACAAGCTACCAGGATCATAATAACCCCCGCAACCAAAGACCAAAGCGCCGATTTGATAATGACCGATTTATCACGGCCCAGCTGCTGCAAGGTTCTACCTCTGCCTACCATCATTGCCGGCAGCCAGCCGGTAAATCCGACCATAATCCCGTCTGCCAGCAGCGTATGAGCGGGAAGGAAGGTACCTGCGAGCAGCGCCCATACAATCGTTCCGATATAGCCGGAGAAAAATCCGGTTTTTGGGCCAAAGATAATGCCCACAACCGCCGGCATGAAAGCAAAAATTCTTAAATGAATGACTCCAGGTACTAGCGCAATTGGATTAACGTATCCCCATAACACACCGGTCAGAACTCCAAAAATAACCCAATATACTACACTCATCACACCGGTCGAGCTTGTTCTTGCTTCATTTTGCACCTTCATCGGATTTGCCATTTCAAAACACTCCTCTTCCCTAGGAATTAGTTTTGTAATTCGTTTGGATCACTTGAGTCAACATCTCATGAAGTTTCCCCACCGCGTAGTCCATAAAGATGCGTCCTTTTTCCACAGAAGCCAATGTAGGCGCTCCGATGACTCCATGTACGGAGACATCCTTTGTTTTCCATCCCGGAGTGACAGGGCCCTTCAGCGTAACATGAGGATTGGCGGTAAGCTGAGGATCGGGAAACTCATCCATGGCCTTGGACATATCCACCCGCTCCGGACAAAATACAAGCATCAGGGATGTCTCGAGTTCACAGGCATGAAACACTCCATAATCACCTGACTGCTGTACCTGCTCCAGAATGTCATTCCAAAAAGATGTAAACCACCAATCAAAAACATACAGTTCCATTTCATGTGCAATCCGCATGTCACGACTTAGCACATTCAGTAAATCTGTATTTCCTCCGTGACTGTTCATGAAGAGCACTTTGGTGAACCCATGACTGCGAACCGATCTGCATAAATCATCCAGCATGGAGTAAAACGTATGGGTGCTGAAACTTAGCGTCCCGGGAAAATCCAAGTGTTCCATACTTTTCCCTATAGGAAGCAGCGGGGTGATAAGCACCTGATGATCCGGAAAATCCACCTCCTGCATAAACACATCTAGCAGACTCTCCAAGATAATCGAATCCGTTCCGACCGGGAGATGAGCCCCATGCTGCTCAGTGGCCCCGATAGGAATAATAACAAGGGAATGTTCTTTATCCATCGCACCAATTTCTTCGGTTGTACACATGCTCCATTGCTTTATCATGACATCGGCTCCTTTAAGCTTTTAATATCGGAAATTGGATTCCAAGATAAACGGCCGCGGCCCACATTAAGGTGAAGCAGACAAAAAATTGCAGGTCCATGGCGCCTACCTTGAAGGTCTTATATGAACTGCGTTTTAGCTTGAAATTCAGATTATAAATATGCATGGAGAGTGATATACTCTGACCGGATTGAATGGCCCGGATAAATAGGGGGAATAAAATGACCGAATAACACCGGAGCCGTGACACCAGACCTCCTTTATCGAGTTCAAGACCCCGGGCGCGCTGGGCGTCGGCAATCGTCTGAAATTCGGATATCATTAACGGAATGATCTGAAACACCAGTCCGCACATAAAAGCTACCTTAAAGGGAACACCCAGCTTCTGCAGCCCATAAATGATCTCGCTGAAATTAGTCGTCATGATCAAGGTATAGAACACCGATACCATGAGGAAAATGCGTATGGATGCCACTACGGATTTCAGTAAATCCTTATCTTCCAGCGCGAAAGGCCCGATCTGCCAGATTACCGTTCCTTCATTGTTCTGAAAGCAGCCGATGATCAGCCAGGTCAGAAAAGCCATAATCAGCATGGGCAACAGACGTTTCAGCATGCCTGTCATCTCGCGTCCGAGACCGGAAATCAGCCAGAGCAGCGCACAACCGGCGAGGAACAAGGAGAGCACAAACAAATTTTTGTAAAAAACGACCATCACCGTCATGATTACAAACCAGATAATTTTCACCCGGGGTTCAATCCGGTGCAGAAAAGATGATTTGTGTATATATCCCGTAAATTTCATATTTGGCCTTCCCCCTCGGCTAACGGATGCTGATAACATGTGTAACAGCTGTCGACAAATTGCGGGACTGTCAGGATATCCGGATAACCCAGAAAATCCGCCAATTGCATCACTTGAGGGGGTTCGATACTGACTTCACTGAGCAGGTTCTTGTGACAAAATACTTCTGCCGTCGGCCCCTGCAGCAGGATATTGCCGTCTTTCATCAAAATCGCCTCATCGGCTGTTTCGGCTACAAAGGACATCTCATGGCTGATCATAATCACGGTTTTCCCTTGATTTCGAAGCTTATCCATCAAGCGAAACAACATTTCTTTCATCCTGCGGTCCATACCCAGCGTCGGTTCATCCAGAATGATAACTTCAGGATCGGTGAGCAGAACGGATAATATCGTCAGCATATGTTTATAACCCATGGACAGGTTCATAGGGAAAGCATCCTTGTATTCCAGCAAGGCGTGTTCCTTAAGCAAATCATCAATCCTTGCCTCGTCCATCACACGTTTCATAATCCGGGTGGAGAATGTCACTTCCTTCCAAACCGAATCCTCAAAGATCATCTGGTCAGGATGCTGAAACACATAAGCGATGCTACGGGCAAGGTCTGCCGTACTTTTACCGGCTATAGATTGTCCCTTATATAGGATGGAACCGGAGGTTGGCTCATGCAAGCCGATCAAATGTCTGACGAGTGTTGTTTTCCCTGAACCGTTCTGTCCAAGCACAGCGGTAACCGCACCTCGATAAAAATGAGCGTTCACCTCATTTAGTGCACGAAAACCGTCGAACTCTTTAGTGAGGTCCTGAATTTCAATCGTTCTGGTCTTTTCTTCATAAGTCTTGCTGACTGTTTGTTTCCGTTCGGAAATGTTGACTATTCCCTGAAAATAATCCACTGCTCCTCTTACCGTACTAAACAAGGTTGAACCTCGCTTCGGGTCACACATATGATACAGCTCCAGCATTTCCGGTACCGTGACTCCAAAACGGTTATATAGGTCTGCATCCTGGAAGAAATCATCTTTGGGGCCATCAAACTGTACTTTCCCCACTTCGAGAGCCATAACGCGGTCCACTACTTCTGCCGACCAATCCAAATTCTGATCTATCAGGAGCACGGTTTGCCCTTCTTTTTTCAACTGCAAAAGTACTTCTTGAACAAGTGCCTTTCCCCTCGGATCAAGGGAACTGACCGGCTCATCCAGTATTAACAACTGCGGTTCCATCGCCAGCACGGAAGCAATGCATACGGTCTGTTTCTGCCCGCCGGATAAAGAACTGACCGGCTTGTTCAGGAATTTCTCGATTCCGAATAATTCCAGCACACGATTCAGGCGCCGCCTGATCTCCGTCTCATCCAGTCCCATATTCTCAAGCCCGAAGACAATAGCATCTTCTACTCGGTACCCGAACAACTGATTCTCCGGGATTTGAGAGACATAACCAACTTCGTAACAAACATTATCTTCAAAGCTGACTTCACCGCTTAGCTCGCTGCCTTTAATTAATTGAGGGATCACACCGCTGAGAATATAGCCCAGAGTAGACTTTCCACTTCCACTTTTACCGACTAGTGCAACCGTCTCCCCGGCTTTGATGTCAAAACTGGCATCGTCAACAGCCCGAATAGATCCGTGCATATGCCGGTAAGAGAGATTCCTTACTGATAACAGCATGTTATTCACTCCTAACGAGATCTTATTGCGCTGTAAATTTCAACTCATCCACACTAACAATCCTGCCGAGCACATAATCAATATGTTCCAACGCAGCTTCATGTTGTTTGGCACTAGTACCAGCTACACATTCTCTAGGTACAACCACATAATAATCATGCTGCTGAGCGTCTGTAGCCGTAGCTCGTACACATACATCCGTCGCAGCCCCGGTCAGAATAATCGTTTTTATGCCCAATCCCTTCAGTAAAACTAGCAGATCCGTCTGGAAAAACGCGCTGTATCTACGTTTCTGAATGACATAATCAGTAGAATGAGGCTTCAATTCCTCGATGATTTCGACACCCGGCGTTCCCTCTACGCAATGGACAGGTTCACTGCGGTCCAGCTCCCGTCCGAAATCGACATGACTTTTACGGTGAATCTCCTGGGTGTAAATCACAGGCACGCCGGATTCCCTGGCATAGGCTAGCAGCTTTTGGTTGGATGCTATTAAACTCTCATCCGCTTTACAAGGAATGACCGCTTCTTTCCCGACAAAATCATACTGCATATCGATAACAACAATTGCGACGTCTTTCAGGTTTGACATTCTCCACCACTCCTTTGATGTATATAGAAAAAAGGCAGCCATTGTTAGAATAAATTTCTTCTAACAACGGCTGCCTTTCATCGTAAACGAATCCAAGTATACCGTCTTTCATATGTTCAACAGGTTATCGCCCAAGATAAATCAAGGGAATCTCCTATCGTTGTTGACTTTTTCCTTAGTTAAACTCAATAATGACTATCGTTGATGCCCATTCTGTGGACGGGTCATAATCCCGCAAAATAGAAATGACCTTCAAATTCATTTCAGCCTCCGCTTTTTTGAGAAAACGAAATTTGAATTCCGAGTGAAGGGCATGATCAACGGCCATTTTTGTAGGTGCATGACGTAATTCCAACGCTTTTAGGGCCATTACACGCTGATGTTTTACCAAAAACAGGATTACATTATCCTCTATGCTGATTTTCAGCTGGTTCACGCCAAATCCGTAGATTTCTTTGTTGACTTCGTTATAAAAGCGAGAGAGAAGTTTTTTGTATTCACTGTTTTCATGCAATTTTGGAATAGCCATAGATGCACACCACCTTTTGAGTTAGTTTCATTATACTTATTTTTATTTTGATGTAAATACATATGTTAGCTTTCATTACATAAACAAATGATTTTCATTTTCCTTCGTTTTCACTTCCGTTTTCTCGATTCGTTAATGGAGTAGATCATCAATCCAAGCACAGTTACTACATAAGGAACTGTGGATACAAGCTCCGCTGGAATCTTGAGCAGTTGCAGAGCATTGGACATAGCCTCCGCAAATCCGAATAGAAATGAGGTCAGCGCCGTGCCGACAGTAGTACTTCTGCCCATAGATTCTGCCGCAAGTGCTATCCATCCTCTACCCGCTGTCATATCCCTAGTAAAAAGAGATAGGTATCCCATTGACATATAAGCGCCGCCGAGACTCGCGAACAACCCACTTAGCAGAAGTGCGATATATTGTGTTCTAACAACCTTTACACCAACAGATTGAGCCGCATGAGGATTCTCACCAACCGCACGGATTTGAAGACCTAACGGTGTTTTTTGCAAGATGTAATAGACGATAATGACGGCTAGGATAGATAAATAAGTCAATACGTGATGTCCTGAAATAATAGGCCCAATCCACGGAATGTCCTTAATCAGTGGAATCTCAAAATTAGGCAGCACCTTACTTGCAACGGAAGAAGACGTTCCTTTATCACCAGTCAGCAGGTACAGTACAAATATCGTCCCGCCTGAGGCAAAAGCGTTAATCGCAATCCCGCCCAGGATAATATGTGTTTTAAATTTCAGTGTAAAAAAAGCCAGAACTCCTGCCATCAGCATCCCGCCTAAAGCCGCCCCAAGCAATCCGAGCCAAGCACTACCTGTATATGCACTGAACAATACACCCACTAATGCTGAAGTTAACATGATCCCTTCTAGGCCAATATTTACAATACCTGCCCGGTTAGAGATGAGTGCTCCGAGAGCTGCAAACAGGATCGGTGTCGTAACCCGCAGAACAGAATACGCAAACTCCGTAGTGAAGATGATCGCAAAAAAGTTATGCATTCTTCTGCGCCTCCTTCAGCAGCATTCTGTTCTTCCAGAATTTAAGGAATTGCTCTGCGGAAACTAGCAGCAGAATCACGCCCTGTACAATGGAGATCATTTCTGCAGGAACATCTGAGTACCTGGACATCATATCAGCTCCAACCCGTATGTAAGCTAAGAAGAGAGCTGAGCCGATAACCGCCAACGGATTATTCTTGGCAAGCATCGCCACCAGCGCACCATCCATTCCATATCCGGGCAGAGACGTCCAATCGAACCGGGTATGCATGCCAAGCACCTCGACCGAACCCCCTACTCCAGCCAGAAATCCAGCCAATAAATGAACGTACACGATCACTCGGCCCGTCTTAATGCCGGAGTATTCCGCAAACTCCCGGTTAGAGCCAGTCATCCGCAGCTCATAGCCCCATTTGGTTCGATACATGAAATAATGAGTACACACGATGCAAACCAATACGATAATTAATCCTGAATGAATCCGAGTTCCCGGAACGATTATACTAAGCACCGCTGATGGATCAAATTTAAAGGAGGCCGTCTGAAAAGCAGCTGCATCTCTCATTTTATAATTTAGGAAATACAGCCCCACACCCAGTAGAATACTATTGAACATTAAGGAGGTAACCAGTTCGTTGGCGTTCCACTTCGCCTTGAGAATTCCGGGAATGGCTGAAATTAACGCCCCGACAACACCTCCTGCAAGGATCGCGATAATAGGATGCAGAAATTCCATGCCCGCAGGAATAGCAACAGCCGCGGCCACTAATCCGGAGAAGTAGAAGATCCCTTCTGCTCCGAGATTAAACATGTTCATCTTGAATAATAGAGCTACCGAAACCCCTGCAAACATAAGCGGAATCGCCATTTCCACCACGTTCCCCGCATGTGATAACGAAGAGATTGGCTCATACAGAAATACAAGCATGGTATGCCACGGCTGCTCACTGACAAAGGATATGATCAGAAGGGACAGGATGAGCGCAATGACAATGACAGCTAAAGTACGAATTGTCTCGAAATATTTGAGTTTAAAAATAAATAGCCCTCCTTATCTCTTCCTCATCCTGCTTCTTGATGCCGAGCATGAACAGTCCGAGTTCTTCTTCTGTAAGCGCTGCTGGATTGTCGAAATATCCTACAACTTCTCCTTCATACATCACTAGCAAGCTATCACTCAGTTCCAAAATCTCATTCAGATCAGCCGAGATGAGTAGTGTCGCACAATCCTCTTGGCGCATTTCTATCAGCTTCTGGTGAATGAGTTGAGCAGCTCCTACATCGACCCCGCGGGTCGGTTGTTCCGCTACCATTAACAAGGGTTCTGTCGAGCTTTCTCTCGCTACTACAACCTTCTGCATATTCCCACCGGACAACATGCCTATCTCTTGCTGGGGTCCAGATGTTTTGATTTGAAAAGAATCAATCAAACCTTGTGCGAGTACGTCCATCCTTTTCCGTCTCATGAAGATTCCAGCATTCCATTCCTTCTTTCGGAATCTGGTCGAGACCATATTATCAACGATACTGACATCCTTAGCCGTCCCCTGTCTCATACGATCCTCAGGAACATAAGACAATCCGAGGTTTCGAATCTGAGCAATATCCAATAGGCTAATGTCCTTCTTATTCACGAAAACAGTCCCAGAAGAAATGCTGCGCTGACCAGTAATTGCTTGAACTAACTCGGCTTGCCCATTGCCCTCGACACCAGCAATTCCTACAATTTCCCCTTGGCGGACAGAAAGACTCACAGATTTCAAGACCTTGTTTCCATGTTCACCGAGTAAAGACAAGTCCTTAACATTTAGAATCGATTCTCCGTAGGTACGGGCTTCCTTCTCATACTTCAGAACTACATCACGCCCCACCATTAGCCGGGATATCTCTTGCTCGGAGACATCGGCGACTTCAAAAACACCCTCCGTTTTTCCCCCGCGCATAATGGTAATTCGATCACAGATGGCCTTCACTTCTTTTAGCTTGTGAGAGATAAAGACAATGGTATGTCCCGCATCCTTCAAAAGCTTCAGTTCTTCAAATAATTCGGCCGTTTCTTGCGGAGTGAGTACAGCTGTTGGCTCATCGAGTATTAGGATCTTGGCCCCACGAACCAGCGCCTTTAGGATCTCTACCTTCTGCTTCATGCCTACCGAGAGATTCTCAACCTTCATCTCTGGATCGACATGCAGATTGTATTTCTCAGAGAATTCCTTTGTAATCCTAATCGCTTCATTATAATTAAAGGCTATGCCCTTCTTCGGCTCCATACCAAGCACCATATTTTCCGCTACAGTAAAAGATGGTACAAGCATAAAATGCTGATGAACCATTCCGATGCCCCTATCAATCGCATCCTGCGGCGAACGGAGCTTAATCTTTTGTTCTCTCAGGAACATCTCGCCATCACTGGGTTCTTCCATCCCAAACAGTATTTTCATTAGTGTCGATTTACCTGCTCCATTCTCCCCGGCAAGTGCGTGAATCTCACCTTCACATAAGCTGAAATTCACATTCTGATTCGCCACCACCCCATTGGGATAAACCTTAATGATCTTACGCATCTCCAGTATAGCGTCCTTCATCGTCCTTCCCCCCTAACCCTGCTACATGATGATGGATACCGGAATATGGATAAGGAGGAAATCCCCTCAAGGAACCCCCTCCTCCATCTTAGAGAATGTCTTTACAACATTATGGTTTTACAGCATTCCGGATTTTCTCTACTTCCGATGTTTCCATGCTTACAGCATCGCTGACGGTGATTTCTTTGCTGATCAGCTTTTGCTCAATTTCATCGATTCTCGCTTTCATTTCATCGGTAAAGGCACTGTTGTATACATCGTTTTTGGCAATGCCAACCGCACCTTCCGTGAAGCTGAGTGTTTCGCGTTTACCGAATTCAAGCGTTCCTTCCTTATATTTCTTAACCGCTCTAAGAATGGACTGATCGACATTTTTCATCGAGGAGGTAATGATAAGGTTCGCTTTCTCCGGATCGGTATCCTTGAGCATTTCCGATTGGTCGGAGTCTACGCCAATTGCGTATTTCTTTTTCTCTTTAGCCGCATCAAAAATTCCAAGTCCTGTTCCGCCGGCAGCACCGAAGATTACATCCGCACCGGAGTTATATTGTACAAGCGCCAGCTCTTTTCCTTTGGCCGGATCCCCGAAATCACCAGCGTACGATGTAATGACCTTGATGTCCGGATCTACATATTGCGCACCTTCGATATAACCTACCAAAAAGGCGTTGATTCCCGGAACATCCAGACCGCCAAGGAAGCCGATGATTTTCTCCGGATTGGCGTTTGGAAGACCCGAAGTTGTAGTCAAGGCTGCAGCCGCACCTGCCAGGAAGGAAGCATCGTTAACTTTGTAGAACATGGCATACATATTAGCCGGAATATCTTCGAAATCCGTCTCAAAATCAATAAATTTCTTCTCCGGGTGCTCCGAAGCGACTGTGTGGAAGATCTCCGATGCCGTCGAGTTGCCCGAGATAATCAAATCCCAATCCTGCTCAGCAATATCTCTGTAGATTGGCTCCCACTTTGTCTGATCGGTACCCATCTCGATCACTTTAGTGGTTGCGCCAAGCTGATCACGAACCATCTCCACGCCTCTGTTGGCGGAGTCGAGGAAGGACTTGTCTCCGAGGTTGCCAGGGATCAGCAGAACCACTTTAAGCTTATCTGATGCATTTGTGGCGGCATTCGCTTGATTAGCGGCAGGTGCATTTTCCTGATTTGCGGAATTTCCGGAGTTCGAACAAGCCGTCAGAACAACAAGTAAAAGCGTAGTGATCAGTGCCAGCATTTTTTTCATAAGTAATCCCCTTTTTCACCTGGATTTTTTGTTTTTGATGACGACTATGTGATTGGCAAGGTTTCGCTTACTTAACCCCTGAACTTCTTCACCTTATCCATAAAAACCGTGACCCTTTGCTCATCAACCAAATTATCAAACTTCCCATCCATCTTGAAGGTTGTTCCTACCACTGCACCATCGGCGATGGATAGCTGTCGTTCGATATTGTCCACCGTACATCCCGTATTGCAGAATACAACCGTTTCAGGAACAGCCTCCTTCACCCGGGTTAGAACCTCACTGCTCGTCTCCGCCCCGGCGGTCAGACCGGAAACACATAGCGCATCAGGTCTGTTGTTGAATACGGTGGATTTAGCGATATCTATAATATCCCGGTCTCCCAGATATTGGGAGGCTTCAGGAACAATGTTGAATAGCATTTTAAGATCTCTAGCACCAAGCTCTGTTTTGTGGCGAATCGTTTCTCCAACGTTTGTATTCCATAATCCGAAATCACTAGCATATACCCCAGTAATGATTTCTCTGATGAATTTCGCTCCGGTAGCCACTGCCAGATCAATGGAGGCGATAGGGTCCCACAAGACATTTACACCAAAAGGAATTTCTATCTCATGCATCAGTTCACCAATGATTCTCGCCATGGACGCCGTGGTTTCGGTTCGTACCTTGGTCAGATAAGGTAAGCTGAATTCATTGGAGAACATCACTGCATCCACGCCACCGTTCTGCAATCCCATTAGGTCTTGTCTGGCCAGCTCCACCACCCGTTTCATACCACCATTACTTTCAAAATAAGGATCTCCCGGCAATGCGCGGAAATGACACATAGCAATGATAGGCTTATGCGTTCCAAAGGTTTCTTCAATCCATTTCATCATTCGATTCCTCCATCATGCTGTTATTTGTGAGTTCATCTCATTACCGGATCCGTAATGTTATATTAGTTCACATTGTCGTATCAACTAATTTAACGCAATTATAGTGACTCACATCTAACATCGTCAAGAGCTTTTATGATAATTTGTTTATTTTTATTTACTTTTACTTTCCTTTCGTTGCATGTAAGATAAGAGAAAGCAATTAAAAAAAACAAAAAACCTCCAAAAAACAGTAATTGATCCCATAACAAAGGAAACAATCACCATTAACGGAGGTGAATTTGCTTTTACTTATGATATCTTTCCAATCTTCTTACTGGGCTACTATAACCTCTACCCCTTGTTTTTCCAACTCTAATTTAAAGGTATCATCGATTTCATTCGTGATCAATCTATCAATTCTGGATACATCGCAGAGGTGACAGAACACTTTCGTGTTAAGTTTACTAGCATCAGTAACCATTATAACCTCTTCAGCAGCGTTAATCATAGATAACTTGGAAGCCACCTCCAATTTAGTACGATTAGATACTCCAAAATCCAGATCTATCGCATCACAGCCCAGAAAAGTCTTGTTCACGTGTACTTTTTTGAAGAAATCTACGGTTTGATCCCCTACAAGAGTATACACAGATTCACTCAGCACACCTCCTGAGACCATTAACTTCACATTAGGCTTTAGCGCTACTTCCATTGATATCTTTATATCATTCGTCAGTACAGTGATGTCTTGGCCCTTTAAGTTCTTGGCAATCTCCAAGGTGGTCGAACCCGCATCCAGAATCACTATATCCCCATCTTCAATCAGACCGGCTGCGAGCCTGCCAATCTTTCTTTTGGCTTCGGTATTCGCCTCGAATTTGCTTGCAATCGGAATCTCGTACGCAAATTTCTTCATGATCGACATGACGCCGCCATGCGTTTTGACGACGAGCCCTTTCTCAGCCAATTCATCCAGATCCCGACGAATGGTTACTTTAGAAACCCCAAATTGATCGCTCAGTTCTTTGACGTTCGCTTTCTTTTTAAGATTAATATATTCTAGAATCTTCTCTACACGTTCGATTTGAAACACTGATCTATAACCTTCTTTCTAGCATTATTTATCCATATTATTACACTAATGCAAGCGAAATTTCTATCATGTCCGTAAAAGTCTGTTCACGCTCTTGAGCCGTGGTTGGCTTCTCTCCCGGTTTATCGGAAATTGTCACCATACAAAGGGCATGTTTACCCGCTCTCGCCGCATTCATGTAGAGCGCAGCAGCCTCCATTTCTGAGGCAAGTACGCCCATCTTGAGCCACCCTTCATCATGTTCCTTGGCGTTGTCACAGTAAAAGACATCCCCGGACATAATGTTCCCAACTCTCACCGGAAGTCCAAGTTCACCCGCGGCAGCAACCGCTTTACTAAGCAACTCGTAACTAGCAATTGGGGCAAACGTTCCCGGCAAGTTGAAGCTATTGGCGTAATTGGAGTCTGTGCACGCACCCATCCCAATAATAATATCTCTCATCTTCACATCTGGTTGAATAGCGCCGGAAGAACCGATCCGGATAATATTATCTACGTCATAAAAGTTAAACAGCTCATAAGAGTAGATTCCCATAGAAGGCATCCCCATCCCATGCCCCATTACTGAAACAGGTTTTCCCTTATAGGTGCCTGTATATCCTAGCATGTTTCTCACTTCATTAAAGCATACAGGGTTGTCTATAAACTTCTCTGCAATAAATTTAGCGCGCAACGGATCACCGGGCATTAGGACGGTCTTGGCGATATCTCCAGGCTTAGCTGTAATATGTGGTGTTGGTGTATTCATAGTTATCCCTCCGCAGTTGTGTTTAATATGTTTTTTCGATTAATGACTGCATGTAAATATCTGTTGTTTCATGCATCCAATCTTTAAAGTTCGGATAGATTTTGCAATATTGCTCAAAAATCCGCCGGTATTTCAGATGCGCTTCCAGATTCGGAGTAATCACCTTTTCAAACTTCACCATCGCTTTGGTCGCTTCCGCTAGACTCGGATAGATGTTCGCTGCCACTGCAACCGTGATCGCTGCACCCAAACAAGGCGCTTGACGTTCCTGTGGTACGTTCACTACGACATTGCTAATATCCGCGTGGATTTGCATGAACAAGTCCGAATTCGATGTCCCTCCCGCAATGTTAATCTCCCGGATTGGAAATCCATTTTCCCTGAATTGCATTAACAAATTCTCCGTGCCAAAAGCAATACCTTCCATTAGCGCTCTATACATATGTGCTCTTGTGTGATTAAGAGAAAGGCCGTAGAACATGCCTCTAACCTTGGAATCCAAATGTGGATGGCGATTCCCTTGCCAATAATCCAGCACCACCAAACCTTCAGAGCCAACTTCAATCTGTTCCGCTTCCCGATTTAAATAATCAAATACACCTTCGTCACCCTGTTCCAGATCACGGCAGAACTCACGCCGAAACCAACTCAGAATAGAACCCGAAGATACTTGCCCCCGGTAAGAAGTATAATAGCCTGGAATCAAATGATCGGGTCCGGAATTAATCAGTCCCTCATTGAACAATGCCTCTTCTGTTAAAGCCATAGCCAGATTGGAAGAGCCCGTAATTAGCGCGACTTTTCCCGACTCGTAGACACCCATCCCTAGAATTCCAATAGAGGAATCGATACCACCTTGCGCGACAAGGGTGTGAACGCCAAGCCCTAACTCATCTGCCGCTTCCTGTGTAAGGTGACCAATAGCATCACCCACAACATATACATGGTCCTGCGGAAACTTAGAAACTGCCTCCTGCATTCCAATCTGCTTATAAAAGTTTTCAGCAAAAGCTCCATCACGAGCATTGTAACCCCAGTTGCACGAGTTATTTGTATTAATCGACCAAATCCCAGTCAAGCGATAAGTTAGCCAATCCTGATATTCGCAAAAGACCTCTGCTTGATCATAGTGGTCTCTCTCATGCCGTTTCAGCCATAAAAGCTTGCCGGGCATCCATTCCGCCGATAGTTTCGATCCTGTAAGTTCCTCGATCTCAAGAACCTCTTGAGAGGATCGAACGTCCATCCAGATCAAACAATCCCTTACTGGAGTTCCATCCTTCATGCTAAGCACAACACTACAGCTTGTAGTAGACGTACTGATTCCAAGGATACGCTCTTTGGAAATCCCCGTCATCGCCATACCTTTTGCCAAACTTTGCTTAAGGGCTTGCCACCAGTCCTCGGGAGATTGTTCCGCCCATCCGGTGTGTACATGCTTGGTGGCATAATCCGTTGCCGCAAACCCTAGTGAATTCCCTTTTAAATCGTAAAATCCAACCCGTATACTGCCAGTGCCGCCATCGACCCCGACTAACACATCCCGCTTCATACCTTCACCCCTTTTCATATCAAAAAGCACCCTGCACTCTAATAGCGATGAAGATCAAAATCTTTATCTATAGCATAAATAGCGTTCGTCACAACAATTCCTACCTGCTCTAAGTCCTTCAGATCACAAGTCTCCATCGGAGAATGGCTGTATCGGTCCGGCATTCCCATATCCAGACAAGGAATTCCGTCATTCTCCAGCTGTAAATAAGCCGTATCACTAAGAGCACCCCGCGCAGCGCTCCGCTGTAACGTAATGCCACTTACTGCTGCTGATTTTTTAATCAATTCAAACAACCCTTTATGCGCGATATTGCCGTTCAATGTACCCTTGCCGTGAAAATTAAATAAGGTTACACCGGGGCCTCCACCCAGTACTACATTGTTCACGCCCCTTTGATCCGGCGTATCTCCCGCTCCTGGGCCTAGTAGGCAGATCGCCATGTCTGTCTTCACACTCCGCGCGGCCATCATCGCCCCTCTTGCATTGAATTCCTCCATGACAGTCCCCACTAAATGCACGGTACATTTCGGTGTTTGCTCCGCAAGCGAAGAGGCTATTTGCAGCAAATTGGTAAGCCCAGCTGCATCATCAATGTAGGCACCAGCTACCCGGTTATCGAGCAGTTCCACATAATGAGGCGCAAAAGTCACAGGACAACCTACATGGATACCCAGATCATTAACCTGTTGCTGACTTGTAGCACCAATATCAATAAACAAACTGGAGAAGGAGTCCACCTTCGCCTTATCTTCATTCGATTGGATATGATAGGCTTTGGCGCCGATCAGGCCGGGATAATATTTACCCGATTCACTGCCTACCATGACCGCAATACCCTGAACTATTTTCTCGGAAATTCCGCCAACCCGATCGATTCTTATGAATCCGTCCGGCTCGATTCGGCTGATCACAAAACCAATGACATCCATATGCGCAAACACCATCAAATTAGGCGCTTCAGGATCACTCCCCGGAAATGTAGCAATTACGTTCCCCGTCTTATCGATCTGAACCTGTTCGGTATATTTAGATAGATCTTCCTTGAATCGATACGCCATTCGACTTTCATAACCCGATAACCGAATGATTCCCATATAATCTCTTAATGTAGATTTGAGCTCCTTCATCTGCAACAAACGTATGCAACTCCTTTCAACTTTACCCTGATGTAATGTTCTTTTATGATCATTTAGATATAATTTACTTATTATTATATATACTTTGTGATAACCTGTAAAATATTATGACATCATTCCATGAATATTGGCAAGTAAAATCTTTAAACTAATTGAATATGTAATATTAAATGACACATTAGATCAATATATGTGAAAAGCGAAAAACCCTACAGCGGCACAATTAAGGTGTTGTCTTACAGGGTTTTTGCTTATGCTTGAGGAAATGTACGGGATTCTCACCGTTAGATGGAGGTTAATGATATGAACACAAAGAAACTCCCGGCACCACCTGGAGCAAAATGAGCTGAATTAGTGTTACTTTTTCCACTTACACCAGCTAACGAAACCTGAGAAGATACGCTCACGCTTCTTATACTAACCACGTGACACTACTGCCTGGGCTTCAATAACAGCATTTAACAACAAAAAACAACCGCTTATTCTGCATCCATGCAGGAAAAGCGGTTGTTTTGTTAATAGTTTTACCAAGCTTCAATCAGTCTCTACTCAAAAAAAGGTATGGTCCAATTGGACCATACCTTTTGTGTGCTTGGCGGCGTCCTACTCTCCCAGGACCCTTCGGTCCAAGTA